>Ga0116114_1000178_pt1 | contig 46259 bp, 41 predicted proteins | sample June2015DPH_10_5_FD_89823 | JGI IMG/M metagenome (GOLD analysis project Ga0116114, IMG submission 89823) | Peatland microbial communities from SPRUCE experiment site at the Marcell Experimental Forest, Minnesota, USA - June2015DPH_10_40 | ecosystem: Environmental > Terrestrial > Soil > Wetlands... | reverse complement strand
GGCGATCAGTTAATCCTGGAGGCCATCCCCTTCGAGCAGACGCTGGCCATCGAGCCGCCGCCGGCGCCCGCGCCGCCCCAGGCGCCGGCGCCTGGAACGGTGGCTTTGCCCCCCTGGCTCGAGCGCGTCCTCTCGCAGAAGGTGTACGCGGCCGCAGTCGCCGGCGCCGTGCTGCTGCTGGCGGCCGTGTGGTTCTTCATGCGCCGCAAGCGGCAGCAGGCGAACGTCGGCATGGTCGCCGCGCTGGCGGGCCGTGCAGCGGGAGAGATCGCGAGTCCGGCCGACGCGGCGCAGCGGGAGCTGGAGTCCCGGCTGGCCGAGCAGCAAGCCGCCAAGCAACGCCTGGAGGCCGAAGCGCTCAGCGCGTTGAAGCTCCCGCCGGTCACCACCAAGAAAGCCGAGGTGCTGACCAAGCACATCGCCGAGACCGTGAAGAAAGATCCGGTCGGAGCGGCGCAGATCCTCCGGACCTGGCTCAACGACATGGAGACCTGAGGCATGGTCCTCAACACGCAGTACTCCGACGAACGGGTTCCCGGCATTCAGAAGGCGGCCATTCTGCTGGTGATCCTGGGAGACCAGGCCAGCGCCGAGATTCTCAAGCAGCTCGACGAGGAGGAGGTCCAGGAAGTCAGCCGCGAGGTGGCGCGCATCACCCAGATCACCAACGAGCAATCCGAGTCCGTGCTCGAAGAGTTCCATCAGATGACCCTGGCGCACGACTACGTGCTCAAGGGCGGCCTGGACTACGCCCGCAAGCTCCTGGTCAACGCCTTCGGGCCGGATTCGGCGCGCCGGCTGCTGGACCGCCTGGTGAAGACCCTGGGCGCCGACATCACGACCTTCGACGCGCTGCAGAAAGCCGATCCGCAGCAGCTCGCCAAGTTCATCCACAGCGAACACCCGCAGATGGTGGCGCTCATTCTGTCGCACCTGAGCGCCTCGCAGGCGGCCGCGCTGCTGGTTTCGCTGCCCTCCGAACTGCGCGCCGACGTGGCGCTGCGCATGGCCAGCCTGGACCAGATCTCGCCGGAGATCATCTCCAAGGTGGCGTCCATCATCGGGCAGAAACTGAAAGCGCTGGGCGAATTCAGCCGGGAAACGGTGGGCGGCGTGCGCGCGGTCTCGGAGATGTTCAACCGTCTGGATTCTTCGACCAGCAAGGACATCCTGGAGAAGATCGACCACCAGAACGGAAGCCTGGCCGAGACCATCCGCCACCTGATGTTCGTCTTCGAGGACCTGCTTCTGATCGACCCGGGCGGCATCAAGGAGATCCTCTCGCGCGTCGACCGCAAATTGCTCACCATGGCTCTCAAAGGGACCAGCGACGAGCTGAAAAAGCATTTCATGGACTGCATGTCGCAGCGCGGCGCGGAGATGATGCGGGAGGACATGGACGCACTCGGCCCGGTCAAGATCAAGGAAGTCGAGGCGGCTCAGCAGCAGATCATCGCCATCGTGCGGCAACTGGAGTCGGAGGGCATGATCGACCGCCGTCAGCAGGAATCGCGACGCATCATAGATGAAAGTGGTTCGGCCGAGGTCTACCCGTTTTCGCCCCTGGGCGATCACGGTCACACTCGGCTCGTAGGTCATTGAGCACGGAGCGGTAGGGGCGGTCCGTCGAACGAGCGTCAGGCCGGGAATGTCCGTAACCCGTTTCTCTGCCGAGCCCATGAACAAGGCAATCTTGCGAGCCAGCTCCGCCCGCAATTCGTGTGCCCGATCTGACACCGGAGCGGCGTGTCCCCTTTGGTTCTTCATGGATCTCCTCTGCTTTAGGATAACCACTGCTTCTGTGCGCGGATCAACAGTGCAAGAGAACTAGGCAAGAAATCGGAAGGATCGGGATACCGCCTCCAGGGCTCTCGATCTAACCTAGAGATGAGGGGAAACAGTTCCTAAGGAGAAACAATGCAGAAGCGCAAACTTGGAAACAGCGGCCTGGAAGTGTCGGCTCTCGGGCTCGGCTGCATGGGAATGAGCTTTTCTTACGGTCCGCCCAAGGACACGCAGGAGATGACCTCTCTCCTCCGGGCAGCCGTGGAACGCGGCATCACATTCTTCGACACTGCCGAGGTCTACGGCCCGTTCTTGAACGAAGAGTTGGTGGGCGAAGCTCTCGCTCCGTTCCGCGACCGGCTGGCGATCGCCACCAAGTTCGGGTTCGACGTCAGTCCTGATTCCGATCCCCGCGGGATGAAGGGCCCCGCGCCGGCCCTGAACAGTCGGCCGGAGCACATCAAGCAAGCCGCCGAGGGCTCGCTCAAACGGCTCAAAGTCGATGTCATCGACTTGCTCTATCAGCACCGGGTTGACCCGAACGTGCCAATCGAAGACGTAGCGGGAGCGGTGAAGGACCTGATTCAGCAAGGCAAGGTCAAGCACTTCGGCCTTTCCGAAGCAGGGGTGCAAACCATCCGCCGCGCGCACCGAGTCCAACCGGTCACCGCTCTCCAGAGCGAATACTCGCTGTGGACGCGGACTCCGGAGAAGGAAGTGATACCGACGCTTGAGGAACTCGGAATCGGCTTTGTCCCCTATAGCCCCCTGGGCAAGGGCTTCCTCACTGGCAAGATCGACGAAAACACCAAGTTCGACAGCACCGACTTCCGCAGCACCCTGCCTCGCTTCACGCCGGAGGCTCTCAAGGCGAATCAGGCCCTGATCGATCTGCTCGCCAGCATCGGGGAACGGAAGAAGGCGACACCCGCTCAGATCGCACTCGCCTGGCTGCTGGCCCAGAAGCCGTGGATTGTACCGATCCCAGGCACCACGAAGCCGCACCGCTTGGACGAAAACATCGGAGCAGTCTCAATCGAACTCACGCCCGACGATCTCCGCGACATCGAGAGCGCCGCCTCAAAGATCACGGTGCAAGGCGCTCGGTACCCCGAAAAGCTGGAGCGGATGACCGGCCGCTGAGCGAACACGCGAAGGAGTTCAAGAAATGGAGATCAAACGAAGCGGCTCACAGCCTTCCGGCAAAGGACCGGCGGAGTACTTTACCGGCACGGTGCGCATTGACCCGTTGTTCAACCCGCCCGCTCCGGCCCGCGCGTTCGGCGCCAGCGTGACGTTTGAGCCCGGCGCCCGGACGGCATGGCATACGCACCCGCTGGGCCAGACCCTGATCGTGACAGCCGGCTGCGGCTGGGCACAGCGTTGGAGCGGACCAGTGGAGGAGATCCGGCCGGGTGACGTCGTCTGGTTCGCGCCCGGTGAGAAGCACTGGCATGGGGCCACGGCAACTACGGCGATGAGCCATATCGCCATTCAGGAGAAGCTCGACGGCAAAGCGGTTGACTGGATGGGACAGGTCACCGACGAACAATATCAGGCCTGACTAACGGGCCGGCGAGCGACCGAAGGCCCGGAAGTACTATAGGTCAAGGAGTAGGAAGCCGTGACCGAGCGTCAACACAAGGTTCACACTCAACTCGGCCGAGCCGCAGTCCGGATCTTTGCCGCCAACGAGCGCATGAACCAGGTTCTTATCGAACATCTTGACCCTGCCGCCTGGAGAGCCAAACCGCCCGGCAAGGCCCGCACCATTGCGGCGATCTTCACGCACATGCACAATGTCCGGTCCAAGTGGGTGAGGCTTACAGCTCCGCACCTGGAGGTTCCACCACAGCTCAACCGCGCGCACTCGACGCCGCAGCAGGCCCGTGCGGGATTGGCCGAGAGCGCCGCCCGCTGCGCGGAGATGCTCGCCGAAGCGCTCGGCGGTAGTGGGGGCCGCGTCGAAAAGTTTCGCAGAGACGGCTGGGCTAAGCCTTGGCCGGTCGGTCCGGAAATGCTGTGCTACATGCTTTCTCACGAAGCCCACCATCGCGGGCAGGTGTGTATGCTCGCGCACCAGCTCGGATTCCCGTTGCCGAACGCGGTGGCGTGCGGGATCTGGAATTGGGAAAAGCTGTGGAAAGAGTGCGGGGCGCCGGACGGCCCCGGCTGCGATTCTTGAGGAATCGCTCAAGGGCGCGGGCTGGCGGCGGCGCGCGCTTGGCCTGAGATACCATGGGGAATTCCGGGGGGCACCCATGAACTTCAAAACCATCGCAATTCACGCCGGACACGATCCGCAGGCGCACCTGGGGGCCGTGATGCCGCCCATTTTCCAGACCTCGACGTTCGCCTTCAAAGGCGTCGGCCAGCCTGGACCCTTCGACTACTCGCGCTCCGGCAACCCGACCCGCAAGGCGCTGGAGACCTGCCTGGCCGCGCTCGAGGGCGGCGCCGCGGGCTTCGCCTTCGCCACGGGCATGGCCGCCGAAACGACGCTGCTGATGATGTTCGCGGCGGGCGATACGATCGCCGTACACAACGACCTCTACGGCGGCACCTACCGGCTGTTTCAGTCCGTCTTCGGTAACAAGCAGATCCGCGCCGAGTACGTCGACCTGCGCGACCTGGACGCTCTGGGCGCCGTGTTGGCCACGGGCGCCAAGGCGGTGTGGATCGAATCGCCCACCAACCCGCTGATGAACCTGGTGGACCTGGCCGCGGTGGCGGCGCTGGCGCACGAACACGGCGCCCTCGCGATTTGCGACAACACGTTCCTCTCGCCGTATTTCCAGCGGCCGCTGGAGGCGGGTGTGGACGTGGTGGTGCACTCCACGACCAAGTACATCAACGGACACTCGGACGTGGTGGGCGGCGCACTCGTGGTTCGGGACGCGCCGCTCGGCGAGAAGATCGGCTTCCTGCAGAACGCGATGGGCACCTGCGCCGGTCCGCAAGACTGCTTTCTGGTCCTGCGCGGCATCAAGACGCTGGCGGTGCGCATGGAAGAGCACAATCGCAACGCCCTGGCGGTGGCGGGGTGGCTGGAGCGCCATCCCAAGATCGCCGCGGTCTTGCATCCGGGCCTGCCGAGCCACCCGCAGCATCGGCTGGCGCTGAGGCAGATGCGCGGGTTCGGCGGGACGTTCTCTTTCCGCGTCGCCGGGGGTGAGCGGGCGGCCCTGCGTCTGTTGGGTGGCGTTCGCGTCTTCACCCTCGCCGAGTCGCTGGGCGGCGTGGAATCCCTGATCGAGCATCCGCTGACGATGACGCACGCTTCGGTGCCGCGCGACGCCCTGGACGCTATGGGAATCACGCCGGACCTGATCCGTGTCTCGGTCGGGCTGGAAGACGTCGAAGATCTCATTGGGGACCTGGAGAGCGCGCTCGCGAGCGCCTGATCCGGACCGCTTCCGGCACGTATCTGCGTAATCTATATCTGTATACTGAACATTGTAGCCAACAAAAGTTTTCTATCTTTTTCAATTACATAACAGACTGACCCGCCCCCCGCGCTAAACTTCTGCTTGCGCTCCAGCCCATAATAGTCCTATACTCTATAGGAAATGAACCCATTCCATCGTTCCAACTTAGGAGACATCATGACAAGCCTTCCTTCTCGCGCGTTGTTTCTGGCCGCTCTCGTGGCGGCCGGCACGGCTTCGGCACAGAGCCTGAACTGGGAGGGGCAGACCGGCGTCTTCATCACGCCGCTGGCCTACACCGCCGCTTCCCCCAACAACAGCATCGGCAAGCCGATCGTCGCTTATCACTTCCTGGACGCGGGCGACGTGCTGGGCGAGTTTCACACCGCCTCGGCGACCGTCGGCCTGTTTTCCAGGGTCGAGGTCGGCTACACACGCACCTTCCACCAGGATGGGGATACGGCGGGCCTGAGCCCCCTGTGGAAGGGCGGCTTCAACATCGTCCACGCGAAGGCCAACTTAGTTAAGGAGAACTCAGCCGGGCAGAAGTGGCTGCCCGCCATTTCCGCCGGCTTTGTCGTGCGCAGCCAGGATCAAAACGTGAGCGGCGTGCTCGCCAGCCGCAACTACACCAACGCCGACTTCTACGCGGTGGCGACCAAGACCGTGACGCAGGTCAAGAAGCTGCCCGTCGTGCTAAACTTCGGCTACAAGGCGACGAACGCGTCGGTCTTCGGATTGGCCGGTAACGCCCCTGGGTATAAGGGCCGGGCCTTCGGCGCTGCGGCTTTCGTCGTCAAAGGACCGGCAAAGTCCACCTTGATCTTGGGCTCCGAGTTCGCACAGCAGCCTCGCCAGGTCCTCAATCTGCCCGGCGCGGACGTGCCCACCACGATCACCTATGCGGCACGGCTGGTTCCGTTCGGCGAACGCAAGTTCAACGTAGACTTTGGCGTGGCGCAGGCGGCGGGCAAGATCCTGCCGGGCGTCGATTTGAACGCCAGGCACCAATTCGCGCTCGGCGTTTCCTACGGCTTTTAGGAAGGGGAGATCCAAATGGCGGAAAAACAACCGAGAACGGGCGTTGCAGTCGCTGGCGCGCCCAACCTGTACGCAGACAACTCGTTGAGCATCGGCAAGACGCCGCTGGTCAGGCTGAATCGCGTGACCGATGGCGGCCGCGCCACGGTGCTGGCCAAGATCGAAGGACGGAACCCGTCCTATTCGGTGAAGTGCCGCATCGGCGCAGCGATGATCTGGGACGCCGAGGAGCGCGGACTGCTCAAGCCCGGCGTCGAGCTGATCGAGCCCACCAGCGGCAACACCGGGATTGCGCTGGCGTTCGTGGCGGCGTCCCGCGGGTATCCGATCACGCTGACCATGCCGGAGACGATGTCGCTCGAGCGCCGCAAGGTGCTCAAGGCTTTCGGCGCCAACCTCATCCTCACCGAGGCCGCGGGCGGAATGAAGGGCGCCATCGCCAAGGCGGAGGAGATCTACGCCTCCGACCCGAAGCGCTACCTGCTGCTGCAGCAGTTCAAGAACCCGGCCAATCCCGACATCCATTTCCGGACCACGGGCCCCGAGATCTGGGACGATACCAGCGGCGGAATCGATGTTCTGGTGAGCGGCGTGGGGACCGGCGGCACCATCACCGGCGTCTCGCGGTTCATCAAGGGAAGCAAGGGCAAGCCGATCCTCTCGGTGGCCGTGGAGCCGGAGACCAGCCCCGTCATCACACAGAAGCTGGCCGGCGAGCCGCTCAAGCCGGGGCCCCACAAGATCCAGGGCATCGGCGCCGGAATCATCCCCGATACGCTCGACCTGTCCGTGGTCGACCGGGTGGAAAAAGTATCGAGCGAGGAGGCGATCGAAGTCGCGCGGCGCCTGGCCCGCGAGGAAGGCATCCTCAGCGGGATTTCGAGCGGCGCGGCGGCAGCGGTAGCGGCCCGCCTCGGCAAGCTGCCGGAGTTCGAGGGCAAGACGATTGTGGTGATTCTTCCCGACTCCGGCGAGCGTTACCTCACTTCCGTGCTGTTCGAGAGCGTCGTCTGATCGATCGAGCGAGGCCGGGATAGGAGGCTGGCGCCTCCCGCGGGCTGCAAACCCGTTGCGCGCTCCACTCGAGTGGGCGCGGCTGGGTTCGATTCCCAGACCGGTCTCCAGAGAGCGGCGGCTGGCTACGGCGCTTCCCACTCCAGCGCGTAGATCTCCCGGGTCCCGGTGTCGCGTAGCGACAGGACGGAATCGTCGGGGGCGAGACCTGTCCAGACGTCCAATGCCCGGACCAGGCGTTGCTCTTCCTTGTCGCTGAAGAGCTGCTCGAGCTTGTGGTCGCGCACCCGCACGCGATGCCACGACCGCGGCCCGCCGCCCGTGAAATAGATGAAATAGACCCATGCTCCGTCGTGCGACCAGGCAGGGTATCCGGCGCGCAGCGCGGCCAACTCGGTCCGCCTGTGCGCGGCCAGATCATAAAGCTGAACCTTCCATTCCGGGGCCGACAGACCCAGAATGGAACGCCCATCGGGAGACCAGCGCGGCGACCACATCGCCTCCGAGCCGGGCAACACGGAGATCTGGCGCGTTTTCAGATCGATCAACCGGATCGCCATCCGGTTGGGGTCCGCCGCCGCAGGCACCGTGACGCCGGGGATGGCGCCGAAAGGGCTTCCGCCGAAGGCGAGCGAGTTTCCATCGGGCGACCAGGTTGGATCCGCATCGCCATTCTCTCCGGCCTCGCCGTTGGTGATCCTCTGGGGGTCGCCACCGTCCGATGGCAGGATGTAGATCCGCGACGGGTTCCCCGGAGCTTGTCCGAAGAAGGCGATCTGCTTCCCGTCGGGAGACCAGCGCGGCAGTCTGGCCTGAAGCGGCGGGTAGGTCAGTTGCACCCGGTCACTGCCGTCCAGAGAGCTTCGCCACAAGGTTCCCTCGGGATACGCGACGTAAGCGGCGCGCTTTCCGTCGCGTGAGAAACTCACATCCTGAGCGGAAACCCCGCCGAGATACGGGGCGAACTGACCGGAGACCCGGTTAAGAATGACGAGTTCGTCGCGCATCTGCGACCCCACGACGTAGAGACGCTTTCCATCCGGGCTCGAAACCGGGTACTCGAAGTCGATCGGCCCGGTGGTCAATGGAACGGGCGCCTGGCTGGTGCGCCTGAGGAATCCGGTTTTCTCGCGCATGGCCCAAACGTTCTTCGTGTCGCCGCCGAGAACGGAGAAGACGAAGTACTTCCCGTCCGGCGTCCAGACGCCGCAGCAGTGCGCTTCGCGCAGGCCCGGAAAGAGGCGTGCCGGATGGCTTCCGTCCGCGGCCACTGCCCAGATGGCATCGGGCGCGGAGCCCCCGCTCAGCGTAAAGCGCACCGTGGCGCCGTCGGGCGACCAGCGCGGAAAGTAGACGCGGCCCGGGAGGGTGGCCAGTTGCCGGATCTCCGTTCCGTCGCTCCCTGCAATGCTCAACTGGTTGCCGTTCGCGTAGACCAGTTGCCGCCCGTCCGGCGACCAGGCCGCGCCGCCGGGTGCGACGATGTTGCCGAGGCGGCGCGGCGAGCCCCCCGGCAACGGTTCCGCCCACAGCGCCGTCGGCGAATAGGGTCCGTTGCTTCTGCGAAGAAGCAGCAGCTCCGAACGATCCGGCGAGAGATCGACGACGAAGGCGTTCTTTAGAGACGCCGGAATTGGGATCGACTGCCCGCCCCGGGCCGATACCTGCCACAGCTCATCGGTCGCATCTTCGCGCGTCGAGGTAAAGTATACCCGCGCGCCATCGGTCGCCAGAGGCTGGCTGCTGGCGCGGCGGTCTTCGGTGATTTGCACGGTGCGCAGGACCCTGGGCGGGGGCGCCGGACGTGACAATAGGAGCGCTGCCGCGGCCGCGGCCATGACCGCCGCGATCGCCGCCGCAATTCTCCAGCGGGACATCCGGCGCGTGGCCGGGCGGGCCACCGGCGCGGCCAGCGTGGACAGCCGGCCGGACTCCGTGTCGCGCTTCAGCCGCTTCAAGTCCGCGCGCATGTCGGCGGCGCTCTGATAGCGGGTGTCGGGGTCCTTCTCCAGCGCCTTCAGGATGATCTGTTCGAGGGCCGCCGGCAGGGCCGGGTTCACCTGGCAGGGCGGGCTCGGCGCCTGGTGAAGAATGGCGGCCATCACCACGGCGGAGGTCTTCCCCTCGAAGGGCATCTTTCCCGTGGCCATTTCGTACAGCACGACGCCCAGGCTGAACAGATCGGTGCGCAGGTCCAGATCGTCGCCCTTGGCCTGTTCCGGAGAAGTGTATCCGGGCGTGCCCGCGGCCGTGCCGGGCGTGGTCAGAAGGCCCACCGCCAGGGTCGCCGTCTTGTCGCTGGGAAGGGTGGTCGTCAGCATCCCGGCGGACGCGGGCTTGGCCAGTCCGAAGTCCAGTATCTTCACCTGGCCGTTGCCGACAAGAAAAAGGTTGGCGGGCTTGATGTCGCGGTGGACGATGCCTCGCGCATGGGCCGCGTCGAGGCCGTCGGCAATCTGTATGGCCCAGGCGAGCAGAGAGTCGAGGGGCACCGGGCGGCCGCCCAGGCGCTGCTTCAGCGTGTCGCCCTCCAGCAGCTCCATGGCGAGGAACGGGTGCCCGTCGTGCTCGCCGGCTTCGTACAGCGTGCAGATGTTGGGATGGTTGATGGCCGCGGCCGCGCGCGCCTCCCGCTCAAAACGCTCCAGGGCCACGCTGTCCTGCGCCATTTCGTCCGGCAGGAACTTCAGGGCCACCTGCCGCCCCAGCTTCAGGTCCTCGGCGCGATAAACAACGCCCATGCCCCCGCCGCCGAGCTTCTCGATGATCCGGTAGTGCGAGACGGTTTGGTTGACCATGGCGTGGCAACGACTTCAGCAGCGCCCGCAGCCCCTTCGTTTTTACCCTGCCGGCCGGGTGAGATCACGCCTGCTTCAATGGTCGCACAAACCATCTCCCACGTCGTCCCAATGGTCAGGCGATCATCCCAACCAAAACTCGAACCGGCCCTCCGGCCACAAGACCCGCGACTATGCTAGCTTCTTAGCTGGAATGCGACATTCGTCTACGTTGAGGATCGGCGTCTTGATCGCCGCTATCTGCGCTTGCGTGCACGGGCAAAACGCGCCCACCGAAGGGAAGGGCATGCCGGCTAGGGCGACTCCGGCCGACTATCAGACCCACGTTCAGGCCGGCACGTTGACGATCGCGGCCGATTTCGACGGACACTCGATCCCCACCTTGGACGGGACGACCCTGTCCACGCCGGAGTATGTGGTGGTCGAGACGGCGGTGTTCGGACCGCCGGGTGCGCGGATCAAGCTATCCATCGACGACTTTGCGCTCCGCATCAAGGGGAAGAAGGTTCCCTTGCCCAGCGAGCCGTACGGATTGGTGGTCAAGTCCGTCAAGGATCCCGAGTGGGAGCCGCCGGAGGTGGCCCAAGCGAAGGAAGCCAAGTCGAAAACCAGCTTGAGCAGCGGCGAAGAGGACACACAGGTTCAGAAGGGTGAGCCCAAGGCGACTCCCACCCCGGTGAAGGTCCCGGTAGAGGTACAACGCGCGTGGGCGCAGCGCGTTCAAAAGGTCACGCTTCCGGAAGGCGACCGCGCCCTTCCCCAGGCAGGAATGCTCTTCTTCCATTACTGGGGCAAGGTCGAGAAGATCCAGTCGATCGAACTCATTTACACTGGTCCGGCCGGAAAAGCCACCCTGACGCTCCAGCCATAGCGACACAACCCGCGTGCTTTACGGCGCGAAATACCCGTTGATGTCGAGAATCACGTCGGTGCGGTTCGTCACAAACACGCTGATGGCGCCGCCGGCGCCGGCCGGCACGATGGCCGCGTTCGCCACCACGCTTCCGTCAAACGAGTTCAGCGTGGAAACCAGCGGCTGCGCCGATCCCGCCGGCCACACCGTCAGGTAGTAGAGCGGCCCTTGGGGCACCACCGTGACGTTGACCGAATATGCTGCTGCCGTCGATGGGACGAAGCAGCCGCTGGCTGGGATCGCGAACGAGCGCGTCGTTCCGGCGTCCGTGGTCGGGCCGCCGAAAGGCCCGTTAGTGCCGCGCGTGTCGGCGACGCGGCACGGCGTCACTGGGTAGAAAGAAAGGGCCCCCAAGCCGCCGGGCGGAGCGAAGTAGCCGTTTGCATCCAGGATGACGTCGGTGGGATTGGGAACAAAGACGGAGATCGCCCCGTTGGTTCCCGCCGGAACGATGGCGGCATTCGCCACCACCTTGCCGGTCCAGGAATTCAGCGTGGAGACGTTGGGCTGCGGCTGTCCCGCCGGCCAGGTGGTCAGGTAGTAAAGCGGCCCCGGAGGCGCCACCGTGACGTTCAGGGAGTAGGCGCTGGCGGCGGCAGGAAGCTCGCAGGGACTCGAGGGCACGGGGAAATCGCGGCTCTGGTTGGCGATGAGGGACGGCCCGCCGAGCGCGCCGGCGGAATTGCGGGTGTCGGCCACGCGGCACGGCAAGGTGGGATAAAACGAAACCGCATTCGGGCCGCCGCCGAGGCCCAGCGCGAGGCCGCCGGGGCTCCCGACCAGGGCGGCGGTTGCCGGGCCGCCGTCGCCATTCCCCGTGACGCTCTGTGACCAGCTTGACGGTGTCCCGCTGCCGGCGACAACCGTCACCATGCCGGCTGCGTCGAGTTTGAACACGCCGTTCAGACCCCAACTGCCGAAGTAGACATTCCCGAGGCCATCCGCCACAACGGCCTGAGGGAACCCGACCGAGATCGAAGCGCCCGCCGCCGGCAAGGTGGGCCATGCGCCGCCCGCGTAAGTCGAGATGGCGTACTGCTGCGCCCAGGAAGGGGTCCCGGAAAACCCGGACAGAAGCGTTGCGAGCATCGTCAGTCTTGGGAGATTGAGGTCGGTCATTCGGTCCCCCTTGATGCTGGTGCCGTGCGGCGGGGAAAAATCGCAGCGGAGAACCGAATTTCCTTCCCATAAGCGGAGACCGGCCGGTCCCTCCCGCCTCGCAAGCGCGCGCCGGCGGGCCCGCACGAAACCGAAACCCCCGGCCCGGCGCGAACGTCAACGTGAGGACTGATAGAATCAGGCGATGGTGCGCCTCCACTTACTCGTGCTCGTGCTGGTGGCGGCCGCCGCGGCTGCGGCCGGCGACGCCGATGAGAGCCAGCGCCGCTTGCGGATGGTGTGGGAGCTGAGCGTGGCGCCGCTCACCGCCAATCCCGAGCGGGGAGCGCCCGACCTGCTGGCGCTGCGGTTCTCTCCCGATGGCGAGTGGATCGCGGCGCTCAGTTCGCGCATCACGGCGGAAGGGGAGCGCACCGAGTTGCTGCTGGTTCCTTCGAGCGGCGACGCCTCGAAAGCGCGCCGCCTCGAGATCCGCGGCCAGGCGCTCAGCACGCCCCTGCACACGGGCGTGCATTGGTCTCCATCCGGCGAACACATCGCGGTCGAGACCACCAACTTCAGCACCACAATCCTGCGCGTTTCCGACGGCTCGCGTTGCGAGTTGCCGCGCACCACCGTCTTCGGAGGCTTCATCGCTCCCGATAAGGTGATTGCCGCGGATTGGGAGGCGCCCAGCGACCCGGCGTCGATTCCGGCGGATTTCTCCACGCTGACAGTTTACGGCGCCGACTGCGTGCGGCAGAAAACGTGGCGGGTGTCCGGGCAGGTGCGCGAGATCGAGACCAGCGCACGCACGGGACTGATCGCGCTGCGGCCCGAGGGGGCCGATATTCGCATTCTGGATGCGACCGGAGCCGAGCGTGGGCGCGTGGCGGCGGGGTCGGGGAGCATGCTCCGCTTTGGCGAGAAGGGCAAGGTGCTGTGCAAGGCGGATTACCCGGCGCACGGCTCGCTGGCCTGCTACGATTTGGACACGGGCCGGCAGTTCAGCCACCCTTACGTCATCGGCGGCGCTCCGTTCGACGTCTCGCTCGACAGCTCGATCGTGGTGGCGACGCACGGCACCTCCTCCTACAACCTGCTTTCCGGGAAGGATTCGGGCGGGCTGAGCCACTGGGTGGTGTGGAACTACCGCACGGGGGAGGAGATCGGGCGGTTGCGATACCGGAAACAGCGGCACGCCTATGCGTTCTCGCCGTCGGCGGTGGCCCCGGACGGGCGCCGTTTTGTGCTGGGCGCGGGCGGCACGCTGCGCATGTACGAGATCACGGGGGGATAAGATGCGCACGCCGGCTCGATGGCTCACGCTCGTTGCCGCGTTCCTTGGGGTGACCTTTCAGGCCGGCGCGGAAAAGAAGGAGTGGGTCAAGGTCTACCATGCGGCCACCCTTCCGGTGCTGGCGGGAAGCCGGGTCGTGTTCGGCCAGGTTTCCGGCGACTGCGCGCGCGAACTTGCCGGTCTTTTGGCCGCGGACCTGGCGCTTCACAAGATCGGCGTCGTGAGTCCGGAGGAGCTGGCGGGTCTGCCGCCGGGCATTCCCGTCGTGAAGATCTCGGTAGACGTTTCCCGCTGCCAGTCGCTTCCGGTGCCACCCATAATAGGCAGCGGAATGCCGGCCGTGCACATCTCGCGCACGGAGGGACGGATTCTGGCCACCATCCGCGTGGTCGATCTGGCAAGCGGCGCGGAACTGGCCGCGGAACCGATTCGTGCCGAGGCCAAGAAGGAAAACCAGGCCCAGACCGGACAGCCCGAATGGCCAGGCGCCCCCGAGGTGAAGGAGTTGACCTTGCGCCAGGCAGTCGCCGACGCTCAGCATCTGTACCTGCCCTGGCTCGAGACCAGGGAAGTCGTGTTCATGGATGACAAGGAGTGCAACCTCAAGGCGGCCTTCGAGCTGTTGCACACGGGCGACTATGAAAAGGTCGCCGCGGTAGCCCGCGCCAGCGCGGAGGGGTGCAAGGCGAACGCGAAGGTGGCCGCGGGCGCCTGGTACAACTTGGGCGTCGCCTACATGCTGGTCCGGAAGTACGACCAGGCGCTCGCGGCGTTGGCCGCATCGCAGAAGCTCCACGAAAGCAAAGCGGCGGCGGAGATTGTGGCCGCATGCCAGCAGAGCAAGGCGACGGCGGAGGCCGAGGCCCGGCGGATGGCGGCGCAGGCGCCGAAGCCGTCGGAAGGCGAAGTGCAGACCGGCATCCTGCTCACCAACGACTTCATCGTCAAGCTGGTCGAGGGCAACGTCGCGGAAGAGGAGATTCTCAAGATGATCGCTTCGCAGCCGGCGCGCTTCTCGCTGGCTCCCGACGATGTGCTCAAGTTGAAGCAGGCCGGCGTGAGCGATTCGATCCTCGCGGCCATGCGCGGGAAGAAGTGAGCGGGCGGACGCGGCACACGGCACACGCGGACGACGATCCTAGGTGGTGCGCCCGCGAAGGGCATTTGTGGCCGCTCCGGCGGCGTTCGCACTGGGCGGCGGCGGCTTTGCCGCGCCGAGTGTGGCGGTGATGCGACGTCAACCAGGGCAGCGGCGACTATTCGGAGTGGGGGCATTACGAGCTGTGCGACAAGGTGCGCAAGCTGCTCGAGGAGCCGAATTGGGGCGGCAACGCCGCCGAGTACACGGGTGCCACGGCAGGACTGGAAGCGGCGCGGTACGTGGTGGATACTTACTATGCGAAGCGCAACCGCTCCGCACATTGCGCTCGCCGGGCAACTACCGGGAGTGGATCGACGCGGCCAAAGGCGGCCGGCCGGGCGGAGCGAACGTGGCCGTGCGGACCTGGGAGAAGCTGGAGTGGGACGGGAAGAACCTCAAGGTCACGAACGTCGCCGCGGCCAACGATCTGCCGCTCAGGCCGTACCGCGAAGGCTGGACGCTGTGAGCCGGCCGCCCGCGCTGCTCGACATGCGGCGCGTTTCGGTGATGCGCGGCGCGTGGACCGTGCTGCACCGCATCGATCTGCGCATCGGCGTGGGCGAGCACGTAGCCATCCTCGGTCCCAACGGCTGCGGCAAATCGACCCTCATCAAGACGGTTACGCGGGAGTGCTATCCGCTGATGGAGCCCGGCTCGTCGATGACGATTCTGGGCCACGAGCGCTGGGATGTCTTTGAGCTGCGCGCGGTCCTGGGCATCGTCTCGAACGACTTGATGTCGGCCTGCACGCGCGGCATCACGGGGCGCGACGTAGTGCTCTCGGGCTTCTTCAGCAGCATCGGCATCTGGCCCCACCAGCGGGTGACCGCGGCGATGCGGGAGAAGACGGAGCGGGCGCTGGCGCGGCTGGAGGCGTCGCACCTGGAGGGGCGCTTCGTGAGCGAGATGTCGTCTGGGGAGGCGCGGCGCGTGCTGGTCGGCCGGGCGCTGGTGCACGATCCCAAGGCGCTGCTGCTCGATGAGCCGAGCTCGAGCCTGGACGTGTTTGCCCAGCACGAACTGCGGCGTATCCTGCGCGAGCTGGCGCAGTCGGGGATGGGCCTCATCCTGGTGACGCACCACCTGGCCGATATCATTCCGGAAGTGGAGCGCGTGGTTCTGATGCGGGACGGATGCCTCGTCGGGGATGGCGCCAAAGCGCAGGTGCTGACGGCGGCGAACCTGGGGCGTCTGTTCGGACTGCCGGTGACGCTGGCCCGGCGCGACGGGTACTATCATCTGTGGTGAGTGGTTCAGACCGGAACGCCCGCCGCGGCGCAGGCAATACGCGCCACCGTTTCCTCCAGCACCTTGCGGCTGATGGGCTTGGTGACGTGATCGTCCATCCCGGCGTCGAGGCAGCGTTCCCGGTCGCCGCCCATGGCGTGCGCGGTCATGGCGACGATGGGTACGTGGGTCCCCGCCTTCCGCTCCCGCTGCCGCAAGCGGCGGGTGGCTTCGAAGCCATCCATCTCGGGCATTTGCACGTCCATGAAGACCAGGTCGAACGCGGCGGTGTCGAAGGTGGCGCACGCTTCGGCGCCGTTATTGGCCAGCGTGACCCGGTGTCCCATCTTCTCCAGCATGGTGGCAGCCAGTTTCTGATTCACCGGGTTGTCCTCGGCCACAAGGATGCGCAGGGAGCGCTGTGGGGCCACTGCTGCCGCCGCCGCGGCAGCCGGCGCCTCGTTCTTCCGCGCGCCGCCCAGGGCCTTGCGGATGGACCACAGGAGCTCCGCCGGCGCGATGGGCTTGACCAGGTAGGCCTCCACGCCCAGTTCGCGGCAACGCTCCGCGCTGGCGCTTTGGCCCGTGGAGGTCAGCATCAAGATGGTGGCGGCGCGCCAGGAGGGATGGGCGCGAATACGCTCGATCATCTCGAAACCGTCCATGCCCGGCATCAGCTCGTCCAGCAGGATCAAACGGAACGGCTGGCCGGCGTCCGCCGACTGCTCCAGTTGGGCGAGGCCGTCGGGACCCGATTCGGCCTCTTCCGCCTGCATTCTCCACTGCTGGGTCGCTTTCCGGAGAATGCGGCGATTGGTCGCATTGTCGTCGACAACGAGGACGCGCACGCCGTTCAGGTCCTCGACCGGCGCCGGGGCGTCCTCGCTTTCCGCGGCCGGGGCCACCTCCATGCGGGAGGTGAAGTGAAAGACGGAACCCGCCCCGGGCGCACTCTCCATCCAGATCTCTCCCCCCATCAGGCGCACGATGCGCGCGGAGATGACCAGCCCCAGCCCGGTGCCGCCGTACTGGCGCGTGGTGGAGGAGTCGGCCTGCTCGAAGGCCCGAAACAGCCGGTCCTGCTTCTCCGGCGCGATCCCGATGCCCGTGTCGCGCACCGATACGTGCAGCTTCACCGCGTCTTCTTCGCGCTCCGCGACGTGTACGTGGACCGTCACCTCGCCGCGTTCCGTAAACTTGATGGCGTTGCCGGTCAGGTTCAGCAGCACCTGCCGCAGGCGCACCGGGTCTCCGATCAGGTCCGGTGGCACGGATTCGAGGTCGAACGCCAGCTCGAGCCCCTTCTTGTGCGCGGTGACCGCCATGCTCTTCATCGCCTCCCCGACGACCTCCGCCGGCTTGAAACGGACCGGGCTCAGGACCATCTTCCCGGCTTCGATCTTCGAGTAGTCGAGAACATCGTTGAGGATGACCAGCAGGCTCTCGGCCGAAGACCGCACCAGGGACAGGAACTCCCGCTGCTCGGCCGTGAGGTTGGTGGAGAGGGCCAGTTCGGTCATGCCGAGGATGCCGTTCATGGGGGTGCGGATCTCGTGACTCATGTTGGCCACGAATTCGCTCTTGGCGCGGATGGCCGCTTCCGCCGCCACTTTGGCCGCGCGCAGTTCCTCCTCGACCCGCTTGCGCTCGGTGATATCCATCGCCACACCGAGAACCTGCACTTTCCCGTCTGCGTTGACGATAGGCCGCTTGACGGTCTGAATCCAGCGGGTCTCGCCGGCGGCGTTCTGGAACTGTTCTTCGGGCACCACCTTCTCCTGGAGCGTCTCCAGAACCTCGCGATCGGCGCGGGTGAAGGCCTCCGCCTGCACCCTTCGCGGATTGACGTCCAGGACGGTCTTGCCGATCATGCTCTCCACCGTCAGCCCGTAGCCCTCGGCGATGGCCTGGTTGGCCAGCGTGAAGCGGCCCTGGGAGTCTTTGACGAAGACGAAGCTGGGCAGAATGTCGATCACCTGCCGCAGGAAGGCCCGCTGCGCCCCCAGGTCTTTGGTGCGTTCATCGACGACCCGGGCCAGCTCCTCCGCCCGGGCGCGTAGCCGCCGCGTGTAGAGTCTCTGCAGGGCCACGACCGCCAGCAGTAACACCAAGGCGCAGACGCCGCGGAACCAGCCAGTCTGGTAGAAGCGCGGCTCGAGGAGGAACTGCAAGGAGGCGCCCTGGAGGTTCCATACCCCGTCGTCGTTCGAGGCGATTACCCGAAAGCGGTATCGGCCCGGAGGAAGACGCGTGTAGCTGGCGAGGCGGCGAGAGCCGGCGTCCACCCAATCGCGGTCGTAGCCTTCCAGGCAGTACTTGAACCGCACTCGAGCCGGAACCAGCATGCTCAAGCTCGTGTACCAGATCTCGATCCGGCCTCTGCCCGGCGGGATCCGAAGGCCTGCCTCGAGGGGAAGCGCCTCGCCGTCCGCGACCACCCCCTCGACCGACACCGGGGGAACCAAGTCATTGCGCGCCAGGCGCTTGGGATCCGCCACGACGATTCCTTTCTGCGTGGTGAACCAAAGCCTGCCATCCCGGGTTCGCCAGCCGGCCGGTCCCGCCGCCGGATCGGACGCCTCACTGGTGCGCATGCCGTCGTCCGTCCCATACCGGACAGTTCCGACGGTAGAGGCACGCCCCTCGGCCACATCGTCCAGGTCCTTCCGGCTGGCTACGTATATGCCGTTCGGAGTGCTGATCCAGAGGTTCCCTGATGGGTCCGCGAGAACGCGCGAAGGGTAGCTGTCGAACAGCCCCTCCCTCTTTCCGTAATGGGTGATGCGGCCATCCTGTATGCGGAGCCTCGTGAGGCCGGGTGTGCGGCCGCCCAGCCACAGGCTCCCCCGCCCGTCTTCGGCGATGGAAGTGACGGCGAAGTCGATCTGTTTCTGGCGGGCCTCGCGTGGAGAGAGTCCTTTACCGAACTTGAAGAGCCCCTGCGCCGTGCCGAACCACAGTGTCCCGTACGAATCGCGATCGATCGCGAAGGTGTAGTGGCCGGGCGTCGAAAGCGGCGTCGTTTCTCCATGGATCGTGAAGGGGCGGACTCGGCCTTCCTGGAAACGCACCGCGATCGTTCCCGCCAGGATCAGACTCTCATCGTCTTCGCCGATCGCGGAAATGAAGAAGGGGAAGCGCCCCCCGCCGCTATATTTGGTCAGCCGCCCATTCTTGTAGCGGGCCAGGCCATTGGTGGTGGCAATCCACAGGCTCCCGTCCCTGCTGGCGAATAGCGCATGGCCATAGGGTCCGGGGAGGCCGTCTTTCTGGGTGATCGCGGTAACGGCGCCGTTCTTGATGCGCGCCAATCCTCCGCCCTCGCAGAACACCCAGAGGCTGCCGTCCGCAGTCTCGACGGCGGACCGGGTATCATTCGAAGGAAGGCCCTCCTTGACCGTGAACGTGGTGAGCTTGGTATCGCGGAAACGGTCCAACCCGCTGGACGTACCGGCCCACAGGCTCCCTTCGCGGTCTTCGAACAGAGACAGCACGCGGTTGTCGGTCAGCCCGTCTGCCGAGCTGAACGAAGACACGCGGCGGTCCGCGATTCGGAAAATGCCCGCGGTCTTTGTCCCCGCCCACACGTTGCCCGCGCGGTCTCCCAGAATCGCGTGCACTTCGTACCGGATACTGCCCCCCGCCGCAGCCGCGAATTGGGACCGGTCGGGGCCGATCCGGTAGGGGCCTCCCCGCGTGGCGACCCAGAGGGTCCGGTCGCGTTCCTCAGCCACCGCCTCGGCCCCGACTTGGCTCAGGTCGCGTGGGAAGGTCGAGAGCTTTCCGCCGCTATACAGGAACAACTGGCTCGAGCCGCCGATCCAGACCGCCCCGGCCCGGTCTTCGAGAAGCGAAAAGATCCATCCGGTCCCGCCCCGGAGCACCCGCGGCCCTCCGCGCTCGATCAGGTAAATGAAGTCGTCGGAACCTACGAAGACCTCGTGCTCCCTGCTTTCGAACAGCGTCTTAATCTCCCCGTCGGGAAGGGGGGCGGGTGGGCGGTAGTCCGAGAAGACCCCGTCCCTGCGGATCACCGTTCTCGAGGTGGTGCGGATGAGCAGGTTGCCGTCCGCGCTGAAGCAGATGGCTTTCACCGGCTCGTTGAGCGCCTCTTTGCCCACCACGGGATCCACCAGGACAAAACGCTCGCCGTCGAACCGCACCAGCCCGGCCGAAGTCCTCAACCACAGGTACCCGTCGGGGCTCTGGAGGATCTGGTACACGGCCTCTCCAGGAAGACCGTCTTGCGCGGTCCACGTCTCATGCGCGTATTGATCGATGTGCTTGTCCGGATCGAGAGCCAGGGCGGCGGTCGCCTGCCAGAGACCCGCAAAGAGGAGGGCCACGGTGCGCTTTCGCAGATGAGTGCGCCGTTGCGACATGAGGCGTCGCCTAACCTATCGGCCACAATTGAGCTCCGCTTTAACGGAGTGCCCGCTTGCTTGCGCCAGTAGCGGCGCGGGCGCGGCTGAGGCGGGGATACACTGGAGACTGGCGCGTCGGGGCGCCCGGGAGGTCGCATGCATCGAGCGTGGAGCGCGTGGGTGCCGTTGTTGGCGGCGGGCGTGCTCCTGGCGCAGCCCCGGGACTTTACCGGCTGGCCCGCCGGGACTTCACCCCTCGAAGTCGGCAAGCGCGTCGCGGAGCATTTCGTCGCCAGTCCGCACCAGGACCCGTCCCGCATCGGCTACCCCGAGACCTGCACCTGGTACGGGGCGCTGACCTTCGCTCAACTCTCAGGAGATCGCGACCTCTCGGCCCGCCTCCTCGCGCGTTTCGCGCCGCTCATGACGCCCGCGGGCGCTAGCCTGATCCCTCCGGAGCGGCACGTTGACTCCTCGGTCTTTGGGGCCATCCCCATGGAGATCTTCCTGGAGACGAAAGAGCCGCAGTATTTGGCGATGGGCCGAGCGATCGCCGACCGGCAGTGGGAAAAGCCCACGCCGGACGGATTGAGCCCGGAGACCCGCTTCTGGATCGACGACATGTACATGCTCACCATCCTGCAGGTCCAGGCCGCGCGCGCGACGGGCGACCCCGTTTACCTGGAACGCGCGGCGCTCGAGATGTCGGCTTACCTGGACAAATTGCAGCAGGCAAACGGGTTGTTCTACCACGCGCCGGACGCTCCTTTCTACTGGGGCCGCGGCAACGGCTGGGTGGCGGCGGGAATGGCCGAGCTACTGCGGTCGCTTCCGGCGGACCATCCAAGGTGGGCGCGCATTCTCGATGGCTACCGGAAGATGATGCGGGCGCTGGCGGAGTTTCAGGGCCGGGATGGGATGTGGCGCCAGTTGATCGATCGCCCGGAGGCATGGCCGGAGACGTCCTCGACGGGCATGTTCGCTTTCGCGATGATCACCGGCGTCAAGAACGGCTGGATCGACGAGAAGATATACGCCCCGGCCGCGAGGCGCGCCTGGCTGGCGCTCGCTGGCTACATCGACCAGAACGCCGACGTCACCTCGGTTTGCGAGGGCACGGGTAAGAAGAACGACCTCGACTACTATCTGAGCCGGCGGCGGAGGACCGGGGACCTCCATGGCCAGGCTCCGGTCCTGTGGTGTGCCTCGGCGCTGCTGCGGTAGGCGGCCTTCGCCAACCCGTTACTTGGCGCCATCCACGGGCGGGGGCGGAGTGCCAGCGACAGTGAACGGCACGCTTCGCGTGATCGTGCTGCGGCCCTGCCGGATCGAGATGACCGCCTCGTAGTCGCCCGCGGGGAGCTGGCTGAACTTCATGTCGGCGAGGTAGGGGAACTCGTGCGCGTGCCCAGGCGTCATGTCGGCGATCTTGCCTTCGACGGCCGTTTCCCGCATCTTGGTCTTGAACGGCAGCGCCCCTTGGGCCGCCACCTGGTCGCCGCGCTTCAACTCGAGCTTCATATCCGGTGGCGCGCCCTGGATGTCCGGATAGATCACGAAGAACATCTGCATACCGAACTGCCGTCCGGCGGGGAAGACCGGATCGAGCATCGGCGACAGGGCGTTGCCCTCGTAGCTGATCACCTGGTCGGCTTCGAACTTGTCGACGGCGCCGTCGAATTTCCGCACGAAGAACGCGTCGCTCGCATGCAGTCCGGGTGCGCCCGCGCCTACTTTCAGCGGGTTTTGGATCGTGCCGGCGCTGCCGGCCGCTTGCAGGTCCTCCACTTTGCCTTCCACCGTGTACGCGGAGCCTCCAGGGAGCGTAACCTCGCGCAGGAAGAAGAGGCTGCCCTGACGCCGCGCCTCCAGCTTGCCCTCCTTGCCACGAATGGTGCTTTCCTTCTGCTGGCTCCAGACGGCACGGCCGTCCGAGTTGAAAACCGTCGCGGTAACCCGGGCGCGGGCCAGGTAGTTGCCCTTATCAATCCCGAACTTGAGCGCGCTCAGAGGAACCTCGACCACCACCACCCCGTGCAGGGGGGTGGCAACCTCGTTGGAGCTGCCGTACAGAAGCTCTCCCTGCTCCGATGTGCTTCCCGGAAACGTCTGGGAGGTCTGGTCTGCGCGTTGCACGACGCTCGAAGACAACGTGCCGCTCAGCGAGGTGCGGACGAAGCGCGTGTAGACAGGAATCGCAGTCTGCGTTTCCAGGGCGACCCCTTGTGCGTCTTGCCAGGCCGCCAGCGCGGAGCAGGAAAGCAGGAGGCCGCCGAAGACGGCCACGACGCGGTAATGACGATAGGCTCGCATAGTTAGAATCTCCAATCCGGGCTCATTATCCTCTTTGGCGAGAATTGGTGTCAAGAGGTTACCAGGCCAGGGGCCTTTTACTCGGGTTTCTCGTACCGGATCGCCGAATTCGCCCCGAAACGCTTGTAGTCCGCGTAGCGGATATCCATACGCGTGCGCAGCGGCCCGGTGCGGAAGTCCAGCGTATCGTCGGAGTAGGTGTGGACCGGGAACCGAAAACCTCCCTCCACGGGCTCCCAGAGCGTGGTGAAGTGCGGAAACAGGTTCTCGGCCTTCATGCTGCGGATATCGGGCACCGCCTTGCCCACGGTCCGCACGATGGAGTAGTCCTCTTTGCTTGCCCACAGCAGGCCGTCGAACAGCCTCTGGCCGTCCAGGATCTGCTGCGGCCGAACCTGGAGCACGTAGCACTCGACGCCGTCCACCGTCTCCTCGCCCTTGAAGCGCGTCTCGTAGGCCCACAACTGGTCGGTCGAGAACAGGAACGGCTGCACTTCGCGGATGTCGCGAAAGTCCTCCTCGGTGAGCTTCAGGTGGACGAGGCGGTCCAGCGGTTTCCCGGCCGGCTTCTCGCTGCGCTCGCCGCCGGGGGAGAAGACCACCTCGCGCACTTCGCGGTACTCACCGGTCTGGGCGCCCATCGGCGAGAGCTCCACCACGGTGACGCTCTGGCGGTAGGTGTACTGGTCGAGCGCGGCCCGCGTCTCGGTGGCCCGCGCGGCTACGCGCTTGGCCAGACCGGGCGGCGGCTCCTGGGCTCGCGCGAAGGGCGCCAAGATGGCGGATGCTAAGATGATCCAGATGCTCGCCGCGCGGCACGCGCTTCGCAACACGTTCGTGGGAATCGCGCTGGCGGTTTCCGTGGCCGGACTCGTGTATGCCAACATTCTGAGTATACCCGCGCCCGTCGCGGCCGCTCTCGCCGCCGCCCTCGCCATCGAGGCCTGCCTGTACGCGTTGCCCGGGATCGAGGGTGCGCGCAAGCGTCTCGAGCAGCGGCTGCGCCGGCCCGCCCTGGCGCTCTTGATGACGGCCAGCGCCGCCCTGCCGTATTGCGTCTATGCGCTGCCGACGGGCGTGTTTCGGCCGGCGTCGCTGGCCGCGATTCTGGCGCTGGCTTCGGTGGCATCGTTCTGGTACGTCTTCTTCCCGCGGCGGCCCGCCATCGACCTGGCCTACGTCGCCGTGGTCGGTGCGGTGATCCTGCTCTATCCCTTCGCGCGCATCTATGCAACCCCCGTGCCGCGCCTGCCGCTCTTCATCCTGGGCCAACTGATGTGGACGCGGCTGGCCATCTTCGAGTGCCTCTCCGTCGGCCACATGCACCCGGAGGGCTTCGGATTCCTGCCGCGCCGCCGGGAGTGGGCGGCCGGGGCGATCAACTTCCTGCTGTTCCTGCCGATAGGGGCGCTTCTCGGTTGGGCGCTGAAGCTGGTGCGCTTTCACCCGCGGCAAGGAGACTGGCGCATCACGGCACTTCTGGCCGCCGCGACTTTCCTCGGAATGTTGTGGGTGGTGGCGTTGCGCGAGGAGTTTTTCTTTCGGGGCCTCGTGCAGCGCTGGCTCGGCCGCTGGCTGAGGAACGATTGGGCCGGACTGGCGGCGGCCTCGATCCTGTTCGGCCTGCTGCATCTGCCCTTCCGCGGGTTTCCGAACTGGCGCTTCGCGATCCTGGCCGCCGTTGCGGGAGCGTTCTATGGCCGCGCCTACCTCACCACCCGCAGCGTGCGGGCGGCCATGGTCACCCACGCGCTGGTCAATACGGTGTGGCGGGTGCTGTTCTGGTGAGGGTGGATTCCGTGCGACCGCTGACCTTCCTGCCGCCGTACAATGGGGGCTGGTGAAGGTACGGGACTTGATGCGGCTCGTTGAGTCGGATGGATGGCGGCACGTCCGAACGACGGGCAGCCATCGGCACTACAAGCACCCGTCCAAGCCCAACGTCGTCACAATCCCCGGGCACGCGGGCGATGACGTTCCGGTCGGCACGCTGAGTCCGTCTTGAAGGCCAGCGGCTTGGAGGCCAAGAAATGAGGCAGAAATACGCCGTGATTTTCGAGCAGGCGGAGGGCAATCGGGCCGCCTATGTTCCGGATCTGCCCGGATGTATCACGACGGGGGCGACCCTCGACGAAACTGAGCGGGACATCCGGGAGGCGATCGAGGGGCACCTGCAAACCCTCCGCGAATTCGGCGAGCCGGTTCCGCGTCCCACCAGCCTCGCCAGAGAAGTCGAGGTCTCCCCGGCCGCATGACGTGCGCGCACCGTGCGGCGCACGCTTCAGCCCAAGCCCTCGCACGTGGCGTGCGGGTGGAACAGCGATGCGCCCCCCTTCCACGCTCAGCCAGACGCTCAGACGGCTCGCCGGCGGTCGGAGAAATGGCCCCGTATCTCGTTGCAGGAGAAGCGGGGCACAGATGAGCGTCCCGCGGCACGCGCTCGTCAATACCGTGTGGCGGGTGCTGTTCTGGTGAGACCTACAGCACCGTCCTGCTGCCATCCTGCCATTCGATCCACTCGCCATCGATCTCGTACCGCTTTTCGAAGCGGGTGATGTCGCATTTTTCGCAGCGCAGCTTGACTATCGCCGAGTCCGGCGATGGCGCGGCGCCTGCGTAATGTACGCCGTCCTTGGTCTCGCCCATCGGCTGATGGCAGGAGTTGCAGAGAAGCTTGCTGGACCCGTAAGTGACCTTGACCTTCGCCAGCGGGCGATAACGGATGGTTGCCCGCTGTTGCTCTATGGCGAACGTGACCTCGTACTGTCCCACCCTCTTGCCGATTCCCAGCAATCCCTTCCGGGGGCTCCGCACGCAGGCCACCGTCGCGATCGACTTGTATCCAGCCTCGTGGCGCTTTATCTGCGATCCCGCTTTCGCGGAGGCATCCTCCTCGGCAAAAGCCTCCAACCTCGAGGTCTCATGCGCCGTCGCCGCCACCACGTCCATACCGAGGACCTCCGCGCCCGAGGGAGCCTCCCTGCTCGCTCTCTTGCGCGCCTCATCGGGAGAATCGGAATTGACTACCAGGCTCTTGGTCGCCTCCGCACCGTCGCAGAGAACTTCCTCGTGCAGAAGGCACATCTCATCGCCAGTCCGGCTTGCCTTCTCCCTGACTTCGTCCAGCGACTTACCCGTGATTTCGGCGGACCGTTTCGCTTTGCGCACTTCGCCGCCGAGTTTGGCGCCATCCGCCTTCAGCAGCAGGGGCGTCCGAATATCCTCCACATTCGCGTCTTTGAATCCGGCGGTTTGCAGAAAGACCGAGTAACATCTGGGTCCCGTGCCACTATAGCCGAACGTCAGCAGGGAGAAAGGATCCGTTCCACCCAGCTCGGCAGCCACTCGAATGGCATACGCTTCGCGCCGCAGGTCGTAGCCATGACTTCGGTGCTGAACGGGAAGCTGTGTTCCGTCTGAGAAGACCAGTATGCTGTTCTTGTTCGCTTCCAGGAAAACCACCGCTTGCAAGGGGCCATGAAGCGCGACCGCTCCGCGCGACAACGCAACCATCTGACTGTCGTAAGCCATTCCAGAGGACTCCTGTCCGATCGGCCAGGATTCTCATCTTGGGTCCCGGCCACCTTCGATTGTACGTCCGTCCACCTCCATCGGACCGCCCTTCCTGGGGTGGTAGCATCGCTGTGATGGTGCGACTCGTCTGCGGTTCGATGCTGCTCACGGCACTGGCGGCCTGCGGCGCGGCGCCCGAGATCACGCTGAGCCACCTCCGGGGCCCTCTCTACGTCGCGGAAGATTCCTACTACACGAAAGAGAACGCGATGGTCTACGTTGGGGCCAGCTTCGTGACCGTCATCGGAGCCACCTGGACTCCGGAGACCGCCCGGCTGCTGGCAGAAGAGATCCGCAAAGTGACGCCCAAGCCGGTCAAAGAAGTCGTCAATACCAACTACCATCCCGACCGCGCGGGAGGCAACGCCTACTTCAAGAGCATCGGCGCGAAGGTAGTCGCGACGCAGATGACCTATGATCTTCTCGAGCGGAACTGGGCGAGCGTGGTCGACTGGACGCGGGCCGCATTTCCCGACTACCCGCGGCTGCCGCTCGTCTTGCCCGACGTCGTGCATCCGGGCGACTTTGAACTCCAGGATGGCCGCATTCGCACCTTCTACCTAGGGCCCTCTCACACGCCGGACGGAATCTTCGTGTACTTCCCCGAAGAAAAAGTCCTTTATGGCGGCTGCATTCTCAAAGAGCGCCTGGGCAATCTCGATTTTGCGAATCTGGTTGAATACCCCAAGACTCTCGCCAGGCTCAAGCGGCTGGACCTTCCCATCACGACGATCGTCGCTGGCCACTGGTCGCCCCTGCACGGCCCGGAGTTGATCGACGAGTATCTGAAGCTCCTCGACCAACACTCCCACGAGCAGCGCTGACGGCCGCGCGCTACGCCTTCACCCGCGCCCCCACCTCCACCCCGGCCTCCGCCGGGACCCGGTCCAGCGCCCGCTCGAAATCCGCCACCACGTCGCGCCAGTCTTCGATCCCCACCGAGACCCGCACCAGGCCGTCGGTGATCCCGATCTCGGCGTATTCCTCCGGCGTCAGACCCGAGTGCGTAGTGGTCTTGGGGTGGCAGACCAGCGTCTCGACGCCGCCCAACGATACGGCATTGCTGCCAATCCGGGTGTTGCGCAGAAAGGCGAAGGCGGCCTCCTTCGTTCCTAGATCGAACGAAAACAACGAGCCCGGAAACTCGCACTGCGCCAGCCGGATGCGGATCTGCTCGGCGTCGGTGAACAAGGTCGGGTAGTGCATCGCCAGGATGCGCGGATGCCGCGCCAGCCGCTCTGCGACGCGCTGCGCGTTCTTGCTCTGCTTGTTCATGCGCAGCGACACGGTGGGCAGCCGGCCGTCCATCAGCCAGCATTCGTCGGGCTGGAGGATGTTGCCGAACAGGATCCGCGTGCCCCGCATCTGCTGGATCAGTGCCGGGTCCCGCGCCAGCGCCACCCCGCCCAGCATGTCGCTGAAGCCGGACAGGAATTTCGTGGCGGAATAGAGGATCAGGTCCGCGCCCAGCGTCAGCGGATGCTGGAAAATCGGGCCCAGGAACGTGTTGTCCACCATGATCAGCGGCCGCCGTGCCCGCTCGGCCGCCGTCGCCGCCGCGCGCCGGATGTCGACCATCGTCATGGTCGGATTGGCGGGCGTTTCCAGGAACACGACGCCCAGGTTGTCCGCGCCTCGGATGGCGCTGTCCAGATCCGCGCTCCGTCCCGCCGCGACGCCGATGCCCGAGACGCCGAACAGGCTCAGATAGTCGTGGATCAGGTGCATGCTGCCGCCGTACAGCGGTTTGGTGTAGACCACCGTGTCGCCCGGCCGCAGGAACGTCATGAGCGCCGTCATGATCGCGGCCATTCCCGAGTTGAACACCAGCGCCGACTTCGCACCCCGCTCGAGCGGAACGATCTGCTCTTCCAGAATCTGGGCGTTGGGATGCGAGATGCGCGAGTAGATCAGCTCGACGTCCTCGCCCTCCCGCTCCTGGGCCCGGCCGGTCGCCACGTCGAAGGCGCGTTCGGCCGCCTCGGGACTCGAGAAGACGTAGGTGGAACTGCGGAACACCGCGGGCCGCGCCGACCCCAGCGAGAGCCGGGGATCGAATCCGCGCGTCAGGACGGCCGTCGCCTGCCTATGCGCGCCGTCTTTTGGATCTTTGTGATCGGCCATTGGCCCACCCCCATTTCGAGTGTAAACCCGGAGTTCCAGGGAGCACCAACGAAATGTGGTGGTGGGGTCTATCTGCCCGGGTTTGGCTCGAATTTGCGATGCGGTTGCACCGCGCCGGTATCAACAAAGACTCCGACGTTCTCTGAGAGGGACACCGGCGTTCCGGCGGGAGGCGCCCGGCCTCCACCTTTACCCTCCGTCGGCTTTCCGGCCGCGAGTGCCTCTACTACTCCTATATCCAATTGGATATAATTGAGACGTGCGGCCAGTGCGCTTCCTCGGCGACTCGCTCAAGTGCCTGCGAGACTTCCCTGAGTCCGCGCGACACGATGCGGGCTATCAGTTGGACAAGGTACAACGTGGCGCGCAGCCCGACGATTTCAAACCGCTGGCCGCCGTTGGCAAGGGTGTCGAAGAGGTTCGCATAACGGACGACAGCGGCGCTTACCGCGTGATCTACGTGGCCCGGCGCGCGGAGAAGAAGTCGCAAGCCACCCCGAAGAAGGATATCGACACTGCAAAGAGACGCTTCGCGCAATTGTCGGGAGGCGCGAAATGAAAAAGTCCGAAAGCGACGCCAGTGTTTGGGACGCCATCGCGGACACACCCGGGCAGGCGGCGAACCTACGGGCGCGGGCCGAGCTGATGCAGCAGATCGCGGCCTTCGTGAAACGGCGGGAGTGGACGCAGGTCGAGGCGGCGAGCCACTGCGGGGTGACGCAGCCGCGGATTAACGATCTGCTCCGCGGCCGGGTCTCGCGCTTCTCGTTGGACGCGTTGGTGAACATCTCCACGGCGCTGGGCTGCCGCGTGCGGGTCGATCTTGAGGCCGCCTGAGCGGGAGCTGCTCGCCCTACTCCTTCCACACCGCCACATTGACCAAGTTGGGTGGCCTCCGCCCTTCGACCGCGCTGGCGCAGTTCGCGGCCGCCAGCATCGACATCGCGCGCCGGGTATCGATCGAGGCGCTGCCGATGTGCGGCTCGAGCACCACGTTATCGAGTTCCAGCAGGCGCGGATCGACCTCGGGCTCGCGTTCGAAAACGTCCAGACCGGCGCCGCCGATGCGCCCCGCCGCGAGCGCCTCGGCCAGCGCCGCTTCGTCCACCACCGGCCCGCGCGAGGTGTTCACCAGGATCGCCGTCGGCTTCATGACGGCCAGCTCCCGGGCGCCGATCAGGTGCCGCGTCGCCTCCATCAGCGGCACGTGCAGGCTGATGAAGTCCGATTCCCGCAGCAGCCGATCGAGGTCCACGAATTCCAGGCCCAGCTCGCGCTCGAATCCCTCCGGCGCGCGCTGTGCGTCGTGGTACAGGAGGCGCATCGAGAAGCCGCGCCCCCGCCGGGCCACCGCCTGTCCGATCCGCCCCATGCCCAGGATCCCCAGCGTCTTGTGGTGCACGTCGTGCCCGGCCAGAAGATCGATGGCCCAGCGCCGCCACTGGCCGGAGTGAACAAACCGGTGCCCTTCGACGATGCGCCGCGCCGTGGCCAGCAGCAGCGCGAACGCCAGATCTGCCGTCGTGTCGGTCAGCACGTCCGGCGTGTTGGTGACCAGGATGCCGTGGCGCGTCGCCGCCTCCAGGTCCACGTTGTCGTAACCCACGGCGACGTCGGAGATCACGCGCACACCCTCCAGGCGCGCGATCTGCTCCGCGGTGAACTTGTCGGTGAGCTGGCTGACGATCCCCTGTTTGCCGCGCGAGCGCGCGATCAGCTCGTCGGGCGAGAGGGCGTCGTCGGAATCCACGTATTCGACTTCGGCGCGCTCCCGGAGGAACTCAACCGCTTCGGGGAAGATGCGCCGGGTGACTAGAACCGCAAGGCGCGCCATGCCCTTAGCATTTACAATAGGACAGCAGCCTGTCAAACCATGATTGTTGCCATCGACGGTCCGGCCGGAGCCGGTAAGAGCACCATCGCGCGGCGGATAGCGGCCCGGCTCGGCGCGGTTTATATCGATACCGGCGCCATGTACCGCGCCGTGGCCCTGCTCGCGCTGCGGTCGAACACGGACCTGGCCGATGCGGCCCGCCTCGAGGAACTGGCCCGCGCCGCCGATATACGGTTCGAGGCGGGCAGCGCGCGCACGTTGCTCCACGGCGAAGACGTCTCCGAGGCCATTCGCAAGCCCGAGGTCTCGCCGGCGGCTTCCAAGGTTTCGGCCATCCCGGGCGTGCGCCGGGCGCTGGTCGAAAAACAGAGGCGTATGGGTGCGGCCGCGAGCGTGGTCATGGAAGGCCGCGACATCGGGACCGTAGTGTTCCCGAACGCGGAGGTGAAGATCTTCCTCGACGCCGATCCCGAGGTGCGGGCTACGCGGCGTCTCCGCGAGCTTCAGGAAAAGGGAACGGCCCCGCCCGCGGCCGAGGTGGCCCGCGAGATCCGCGAGCGCGACCACCGCGACAGCACCCGCGCCGATTCGCCGTTGGTTCCGGCCACGGACGCCATCCGCCTGGACACCACCGCGCTTTCCCTCGACCAGGTCGAGCAGGTTATCCTGGAGGTCATTGAGAGCCGTCAGCCGTCAGCCATCAGCCATCGGGAACGGCGCGAGCCTCCGGCTGATAGCTGATCGCTGACGGCTGATGGCTTCTTCCTATGCCCAACGTCCTCGTAATGAAGTTCGGCGGCACCAGCGTCGGCTCGGCCGAGCGCATGGCCGTGGCCGCTCGTCTTTCCGCCGAGCAGCGGACCCGCCGGCCCGTGGTCATCGTGGTCTCGGCGATGTCCAAGATCACCGACCTGTTGCTTGAAACCATCAAGCGCGCCGAGGCCGGCGATCAGGCCGGCATCGATTCCGACATTGCCAAACTGCGCCAGCGCCACCGGGAAACGTGTCTCGATCTGCTGCCCGAGGACCGGCACGCGGCGGTGCTGGCCCAGATCGACGCCATCGTAGCCGACTTCGAACGCATCGCCAACGGGATCTGCCTGCTGGGCGAGGCCCCTCCGCGCTCGGTGGACGAGGCCGTCGCCGCCGGCGAGCGCCTCTCGACGCTGCTCGTGGCTGCGCGTCTGGAGTCCTGCGGAACGCCCGCCGTGCCGGTCAATGCCGGCGAGCTCATCGTCACCGACGCGGTGTTCGGCAACGCGACGCCCCTGCTCGAGCCGACGCGGGTGAAGGCGTGCGCCCGGCTGCGGCCGCTGCTCGACGCCGGCGTGCTGCCGGTGGTCACCGGGTTCAACGGCGCCACCGCCGACGGCCGCCCCACCACGCTCGGCCGCGGCGGTTCCGATTTCTCGGCCTCCATTCTGGCCGGTGCGCTCGAGGCTTCCGAGCTCTGGATCTGGACCGACGTGGATGGCATCATGACCGCCGACCCGCGTCTGGTGCCGGACTGTGCCGTCCTCGAAGAAGTCACCTACCGCGAGGCCGCCGAGCTGGCTTACAACGGCGCCAAGGTGCTCCATCCGCGGACGCTGGCCCCGCTGGTGGACCGCCACATTCCGGTCTGGAGCAAGAACAGCTTCGCTCCGGAGAAGCCGGGGACCAAGATCGTCCCGCACCTGGAGGTCTCGATCGGAGCCCGCGCCGTCACTTCCATGGCCAACGTCGCGCTCATCTCGATCGAGCCGGCCTCGGCCGTGCTGAACGGCACCCAGGTGATGGGGCGCGCGCTCGACGCCCTGGGCCGCGCCAACATCGAGGTGTTGATGTTGTCGAGCTCGTCCTACCAGCAGAGTTTCTGCGTGCTGGTGCGCGGCCAGGAGCTGCCGATGGCGCTCGAAGCGCTGAAGGGGGCGCTGGCCCTCGAGCTAGAGCACGGCTACCTGCGGCCCTTCGAGGTGGATGAGAACGTGGGCCTGCTGGCGGTGGTGGGCGAAGGCATGCGCGGCACGCCCGGCCTGGCGGGCCGGATCTTCACCGCCATCTCGCGCCAGGAAATCAACATCATAGCCATCGCGCAGGGTTCGAGCGAGCTGACCATCTCGATCGTGGTGCACCGCGAGGGCCTGGAGAAGGCCGTCCGCGCCGTGCACGCCGAGTCCCGCATGAACGAGCAGGCCCAGTCGCGCCGGGCCGAGGCGGGGTAGGGGCTCGCCGGGAGCTTCCTCGCCATCCGAGCACGGCCGGTACGCGAGGACCCGCCCCCAAAGAGCCGGCGGAGTTTCTGGGGAGCTCCGACCCTCCTTCTCTTGACCGCCGGGGCGGGGGGTTGTAAACTTCTTGAACCGACGAAACGATCTGTTGTGGCGCAATGCTTCGGAAGAAGGGCGCGCCCAGGAGCACCAATGCGACACTGCCTCGGGGAATGCTCGACGAAACGCCAATACTCCTCCTCGGTCATCGTGGTTCTGCTCGCTTCCGTTGGCTTGGCGACGGCCGCGCCAGTCAGGATTCGCGTAACAGATCCAGCCGGGGCGGAGGGCCTCGGCAAGGTCCTGATCATAGTCCAGGCGTTGAACGGAAAGGGTGAGGTCTCGCGGAATCTGAGCGATTCCAACGGCTGGGCGCCAGCCATGCAACTCCCGCCTGAGGTTTATAGGGTCATCGCCACGTTTCCATACGGGTACTGGTTTACGCAGGTCCGCGAGTTTGTAGTTGCAGACTCCCCGGTGGAAATCGTGCTGCACATGGATGGCGCGGTGGTGGAGAGGGTGCAGGTCCCGGAACTGGAAGCCCGGGTTACGGTCATCGACAAGGACGGTAAACCAGCCGAAAACGCGATTGTCCTTGGCCGAGATCCTGAGGCGATCTTCCACTATTGGACGACAGCGGACGCAAATGGCCACGCAACGGTGAAGATCGGCGTGAATGGAGCGGATATCGTCGCCATCTACAAAGGGCGAGTGGTCTCTAAGTGCGTGGACGTTCCCTTCGAAGATCCCGGATGTAGAACGGATGGCGAGTCCTTCCAGCGGCGCCTTGAGAAGTCTCGGCAGTCTCTCCGCGAGGTCACCCTCCAGTTCCAGTGAGCCTCCCGTACCCGCTGAAGCTACGACACGTCACCCACTGCTGAATAAGCGGCGGGTCCGCCTTGGCTGATGGCTCGACGCCTCCGTTGCCCTCGCGTTGCCCCTCGCGCCGCGCCCCTGCCCCCGCTCGGCTATACTGGAGTGTCGGATATTCCCCGAAGGAGTTCTCCGTATGTTTGATCTGTTTCGCAGCCGGGCGAAAGCTGTGCGTATTTTCATCGGCGCGTTGATGGTGCTCATTGCGTTATCAATGGTGACGTACCTGATTCCAGGCGGCTTCGGCAACCAGGGAAGCCAGGACCAGGTGCTCGCCGAAATCGGCAAGCAGCCTCCCTTGACCGTCGCCGACTTTCAGCAGCGCCTGGAGATGACCCGGCGCAACAGAAACATCCCCCCGGGCGCCGCCGCCATCTTCGCGCAGCAGATGCTCGACCAGATGATCAGCAGCGAGGCGCTGGCCTACGAGGCCCAGCGCCTGGGCATTACCATCACCGACGCGGATCTGGTCCAGGACTTGCGCGCCAAGCTGCCGCAACTGTTTCCCAACGGCCAGTTCGTTGGGACGCAAGCTTACGCCGAAATGCTCGCGCAGCAGAACGTGACCATCCCCGAATTTGAGTTCGAGATGCGCCGGGACTTGCTGATCGGCAGGATCACCGGCCTCGTCGTCGATAACGTCGTCGTGACGCCCGAGGAAGTGGTCCGCGACTATCAGCGCCGCGAGCAGCGGGTCAAGCTGGATTACGTCGTGCTGGCTCCCGCCAAACTCACCAACCAGGTCAGCATCACCCCGCAGGAGGAGCGAACTTACTACGACGGCTTCAAGTCGGCGTATCGCATTCCGGAGAGACGCAGCTTCCAGATGCTGGTCGTCGACGCCGCCCTGGTCAGCCAGAGGATCGCCCTCTCGGACGACCAATTGCGCCGCTTCTACGATCAGAATAGGGACCAATACCGCATTCCGGAGCGCGTTCACATCCGCCACATCCTGCTCAAGACAACCGGCAAGCAGCCCGCCGAAGTGGCCGCGCTCGAGGCCAAGGCCCAGGACCTGCTCAAGCAGATCAAGGCCGGCGCCAACTTCGCGGATCTGGCCCGCAAGTACTCCGAAGATCCTGGCTCGGGGGCTAAGGGCGGAGATCTGGGCTGGATCGTCCGAGACCAGACCGTCAAAGCCTTCGAGAATGCCGCTTTTTCCCTCAAGCCCAACGAGCTCAGCGGCGTGATCAAGACCGAGTACGGCTTCCACATCATCCAGGTGCTCGAAAAGCAGGAGGCGCGTGTCAAGCCGTTCGAGGAGGTCAAGGACCAGATCGCGCAGGACCGCAAGCAGCAACTGGCTTACGACACCATGCAGCAGCTTGCGGACCAGGCTCACGACGATCTGGTGAAGCACCCGCAGCAGGGGCACGAGATCGTCAAGCGGCTGAACATCGGGGGGCTCCAGGTCACCGACGCCGCTCCCGGGCAGCCGGTCCCGTTCTTCGGGACGAATCCCGATTTCAGCGACGCCATCGCCAGCCTCGCCGTGGGCGGGGTGACGCCGGTCATGCAGGCGCAGGGCGACAGGCTCGTGGTGGCAGTCGTCACGAGCGTCACGCCCTCGCGACAGGCCGAGCTTTCCGAAGTCGAGGGCCAGGTTCGCGCCGCGCTCACGAAGCTGAAGGTCAGCGATACGGCTAAACAGACGGCCAACGAGGTCCTCGCCAAGGTGAAAGGCTCGGGTGGCGATTTCCAGAAAGTCGCCCAGCAGATGGGCCTCGAGGTCAAGACGACGCAGGCCTTTGGCCCCGACGGCGCCGCCGACGGCATCGGTACTGCCAGCTCGCTCCCGCTCGCCTTCGAGCAACCTGCTGGCAGCGTATTCGGCCCTCTCCTGCTTGACGGCAAGCAGTTTGTATGCAGGGTCGCGGAGAAGGTTCCGGCCGACATGACCAAGTTCGAAGCCCAGCGGGCCGACATCCAGGCGGCGCTCAAGGAACGCAAGGGCCGCGAGCAGGTCGAGCTGTTCGTCGATTCCGTGCGCACCGCGCTGATTCGCGAAGGCAAGATCAAGATCCACCAGCAGGTAGTCGATCGGGTGATTGCGGCCAACCGCAGCTAGCCGGGCGCGGGGATGATTACAGCGCTCTTCGAGTTTCTGCGCACGCTCACCACGCCGGAGCGGCTGATTCATTTGCTGACCAGCGTGCTGACCGGGTGGCTCGGTTACGGGCTCCTGTTCGGCGTCGTCTTTGCCGAAACCGGTCTGCTCACCGGGTTCTTTTTGCCCGGCGATTCGTTCCTGTTCACCATTGGTGTCGTGGTGGGCGCCGCCGGCCTCGACATGCGTATCGTCCTCCCGCTCCTCATGGCGGCGGCCATCGCCGGCGACAGCACCGGGTATTTGCTGGGGCGCCGCTCCGGGCCGCACATCTTCAGCCGCCCCAACTCCCGCCTGTTCCGCCGCGAGCACCTGATCCGCTCGAAGCATTTCTACGACCGCTACGGCGGCAAGACCATCGTGTACGCCAAGTTCGTGCCCATCATCCGCACGTTCGCCCCCTTTCTGGCCGGAGTGGCGGAGATGAACTACGGCCGCTTCCTGGCCTTCAGCGTAGGCGGCGTGGTGGCCTGGGTGTTCTCGATCACGATGCTGGGCCACACCCTGGGTGCCGTCCCGCTGGTGCGGCGGCACTTCGACAAGGTGATTCTTCTGATCGTCGTCGTTTCGCTTATTCCGGTTTTTCTGGAGTACTTGCGTTCACGGCGCGCGAAGGCGAGCCCCGGAGAGCAGCCCGTCGGCCCGGCCTAGCGGCCGGTGGCCGGGGCAATTTGACCCCATGCCCCGCGATTCTATATCCTGAAGTTTGTTTCGATAGAGGCGCGGAGGCCATCAGTAGCCGGGTCTGCGGTTCCGGGGAGCTCCGGAAGGCCCGCGCGAAAGGGGTTCGCAATCTCCGCCGAAGCCGCCGCGAGAGTCCGCTTCGCGCCGGCTGGGGGGCCGGGCTAACACCCGCCCACTGTCATTCGGGTTTTCGAACCGGATGGAGCGCTATCGAAGGGACAGCTTGTCTCGACTCCCTTCCTTTCCGCTTCCATCCACGGTCAAGGCCATGAACATATTCGAGCTGACGCGAGCGCTGGTGGATATCGAATCCATCACGAACAACGAGGGCGAGGTGGGCGCCTGGCTGTTCGACCATCTCTCAGGCGTTGCCGGGCCGACGGGCGGCACCGTCGAGCGCATGGACGTCGAGTTCGGCCGCTTCAACGTCTTCGCCTCCTGGGGCGAGCCGCAGGTCACGCTCACGTCGCACCTGGACGTGGTGCCGCCTTTCTTTCCCTCCCACGAAGATGACGGCTACATCTACGGTCGCGGCGCTTGCGACGCCAAGGGCATCATCGCCGCCATGATCGGCGCCGCCGAGAAGCTGCTGGCGAAGGGCCGCCGGGGGTTCGGCCTGCTGTTCGTGGTGGGCGAAGAACGCAACAGCGCCGGCGCATTCACCGCCGCGCGCAACGGGCGGGGCTCGCGCTACCTGATCAACGGCGAGCCGACCGAGAACCAGCTCGCGCTGGGGTCGAAAGGCGCTCTGCGGTACGAGGTCGTGGCGCGCGGGCGGATGGCGCACTCGGCCTATCCGGAGCTGGGCGATTCGGCCATCGAGAAGCTCCTCGACGTGCTAGAGAAGATCCGCCGCATCCCCATGCCCCAGGATCCGGTGCTCGGCGGCGGGAGCCTGAACATCGGCACCATTTCCGGCGGCCGTGCGCCCAACGTGATTCCGGACAAGGCGCGGGCCGAGATCATGATCCGCCTGGTGGCGGATGCGGGCCCCATCCGCGCCGCGATCCAGGAGGCGGCGGCCGGGCGCGTGGAGGCGAGCGAGGTCATGTCGATCCCCGCCATCCGGCTCAACTCGATTCCGGACCTGCCCACTACGGTGGTTTCCTTCACCACCGACATCCCGGCGTTCGGGCCGGCCTGGGGCGAGCCCTTCCTGATCGGGCCGGGCAGCATTTTAGTGGCGCATACGCTCGATGAAAAGGTTTCCAAGCGACAACTTGCGGAGGCTGTCGACATTTACTGCACGATGGTTGAAAGGCTGCTGGCATGAACAAGATCGAAGTCGGCGTTCTCGGCGCCACCGGCATGGTGGGCCAGGAATTCATCACTTTTCTACAGAATCATCCCTGGTTCGAAATGAAGTGGGCGGGGGCGAGCGACCGCTCGGCGGGTAAGAAGTACCGCGATGCTACGAGCTGGCGGCTCGACGGCGTCATGCCGGAGAACGTGGCGGATCTCACGGTCGAAGAGTCGAAGCCGGGCAACGCGCCGAAGCTGCTGTTCTCGGCCATGGACGCCTCGGTGGCCACCGAGATCGAGCGCGCCTTCGCGGCGGCCGGGCACACGGTGGTCTCGAACTCGCGCAATCACCGCATGGAGCCGGACGTTCCGCTGCTGGTGCCGGAGGCCAATCCCGATCACCTGCGGCTCATCCCGGTGCAACAGCGCAATCGCGGGTGGAAGGGGCAGATCGTCACCAATCCCAACTGCTCGACAGCCGTGCTGGCGCTGGCGCTGGCGCCGCTGACGCGCTTCGGAATCGAGCGCGTGATCGTGACCACGATGCAGGCGGTTTCGGGCGCGGGCTACCCGGGCGTGGCCAGCCTGGACATTCTGGGCAACGTCGTCCCCTTCATCGGCGGGGAAGAGGAGAAGATGCAGCAGGAGACGCAGAAGATCCTCGGCGATTTCCGCGGAGACCATGTCGAGCCTCTGGCCGCGCGCGTGAGCGCCCACTGCAACCGCGTGCCGGTGGTGGATGGCCACACGGAAACGGTTTCGATCGGGCTGGTGGCCAGGCCCTCGCGAGAAGAGCTGATCGAGGCCCTGGCGTCGTTCACCGCCCTGCCCCAGGAGCGAAAGCTGCCCAGCGCGCCAGCGCGCCCGGTGATCTACATGGAACAGCCGGACCGGCCACAGCCGCGCCGCGACGTCGAGCGCGAGAACGGGATGGCCTGCTTCGTGGGCCGCCTGCGCCCCTGCCCGGCGCTGGACTGGAAGTTCGTCGCCATGGGCCACAACACGGTACGCGGCGCGGCGGGCGCGGCCGTGCTCAACGCCGAGCTGATGCACTCGGAAGGAATCCTGGACTGATGATCGTCATGAAATTCGGCGGCTCCTCGGTTGAATCGGCCGCCGCCATCGAAAGGGTCGCCGGGATTGTGGGGGCGCGGCGGGAGCGACAGCCAGTGGTCGTGGTTTCGGCCATGGGCAAGACCACCAACCGCCTGTTGGCGCTGGCTTCGGATGCCGTCGCCGGGCGCCGCGACGAGGCCCTGGAGCAGTTGCGGACCCTGCGCGAGTACCACTTCGAGAACGCGTTGCCGCTCGCGACGGAGGCCGACGAGGTCGAAGTCGAGCGCATGCTCGACAAGCATTTCCAGGAACTGGGCGAGCTGGTCAAGGGCCTGGCGGTGCTAGGCGAGCTGACGCCGCGCTCGGTGGACGCTATCTCGAGCTACGGCGAGCGGCTCTCGAGCCGGATCGTCACGGCGGCCTTCCGCAGGGCGGGCCTGGACGCGGTTCACGTGGACGCGCGCCGCGTGATGGTCACCGACGGCCGCCACACGCAGGCCGCGCCGCTCGTCGAGCAGACACGCGAGCGTCTGTGCGCCGAGGTGGCGCCGCTGGTTCAGGCCGGCAAGGTGGTGGTGATGGGCGGGTTCATCGGCGCGACCGAGGATGGCGTCACGACGACGCTGGGCCGCGGCGGCTCCGATTTTTCCGCTTCGGTCGTCGGCGCGGCGATGGGCGCCGAAGAGATACAGATCTGGACCGATGTCGATGGCATGCTCACGGCCGATCCCAACACCGTGCCCGGCGCGCGGCGGCTGAAGATAATCTCCTTCGCCGAGGCCGCCGAGCTGGCCTATTTCGGCGCCAAGGTGCTGCACCCCTCGACGGTGCTGCCGGCCGTGGAGCGGAACATCCCGGTGCTGATCCTGAACTCGCGCCGTCCGGAAGTTCCCGGCACGCGGGTGGTCCGCGAGAGCGTGCCGTGCGCCAACCCGATCAAGTCGATCGCCTCGAAACGGCCCATCACCGTGGTCCACATCCACTCCACGCGCATGTTGATGGCGCACGGTTTCCTGCGCCGCATCTTCGAGGTCTTCGACCGCTACGAGACGCCGGTGGACATGGTGGCCACTTCCGAGGTCAGCGTCTCGGCGACCATCGACAACACGGCAAGGCTGGCCGAGATCCGCCGCGAGCTCGAAGCGATTGCCGAGGTCGCGGTGGAGCACGACCGGGCCATCATCTCCCTGGTGGGGGAAAATATTCGCTACACTCCCGGTATCGGTGCGCGGATCTTCCGCGTGCTCGAAAAGGTGAACGTGCTCATGATTTCGCAGGGCGGGTCCCAGTGGAACTTCAGCATCGTGATCGCCGGGGAGAGCCTGAAGGAGGCGGTGCGGCTCCTGCACGGCGAGTTTTTCGCCGCGCTCGATCCGGCCGTGTTCGATTGACATGACTGGGCAGCGACCGCCAAGACATTGTGAGCCGCAGATGAACGCCGATAAACGCCGATTGAACTGGGCAGGCGGAGGTGTCTGCCCCACGCCGCCGGGGTCGGTATGAACCTCGCTATCGTCGGCTACGGCAAGATGGGGCGGCTCATCGCGCAACTCGCGCCCGAATACGGCGCGGCGGTCTCGCTCACCCTCGACGAGTTCAACAACGCCGATTTCGCCGGTATCACGGCGGAGAACTTCCGCGGCGTGGACGTCGCTGTGGAGTTCTCGATTCCTTCGGCCGTCGTCGCAAATGTCGAGCGCATCGCGGCCCTGGGCGTCAATCTTGTGATCGGCACGACCGGCTGGGGCGATCGCATGGACGAGGTGAAGGCAGCGGTCGAGCGCCACGGCGTCGGCCTCGTCTGGAGCCCGAATTTCTCGATTGGTGTGAACGTGTTCGCGCGCCTCGCAGCGGAGGCGGCGCGGCTTCTGGCGAGCGAGCCAGACTACGGCGCCTGGGCCTGGGAGATCCACCACTCGACCAAGAAAGATGCGCCCTCGGGAACGCTGCTCAAACTGGTGGCCGAGATGAAGAAGGCCGGGTACACGCTGCCGATCGACACCGCCTCGAACCGCGCCGGACGCCACCCGGGCACGCACGAAATCGGTTTCGATTCGGCGGCCGACACCATTACCCTGCGGCACACCGCCCGCAGCCGCGAGGGTTTCGCCCGCGGCGCTCTGCGCGCCGCCCAGTGGATCGCGGGAAAGAAGGGGATGCACGAGTTCAGCGAGGTGCTGTTTGGAAAGTAGGACGGCAGAATACAAAAACCGGCAAGTGTAGATTATTGCCGTATTCGGGAGTATACTACGGCTGTGGAGAGCTACACGGCACGGCTCGAGAAGTCCGGCAGGATACTGATCCCATCCGCCATCCGGCGGCAGCTGGGCCTTTCCGAGGGCTCTCAAGTCATTGTCAAGGTTGAGAAATCCGGAGCGATCCGCGTCACCTCGCGGTCTCAGGCGCTGGCCAAGGCGCGTGAGGAGATTCGGAAGTACATTCCGGCCGGCCGGGATTTGGCGGCAGAGTTGATTCAGGACCGCCGTGCAGAAGCTCAGCGCGAGGATGAAGAGGCCACCCGCTCGTGAAAGACGAGTTTGTGCTCGATGCCTCGGCGGTGTTGAGTATCCTGCTCACGGAGCCGGGTCACGACCGCGTCAATCGGATCGTCGACCGTTCCCGGATCCATGCCGTGAACCTGGCCGAAGTGATAGGGCGGCTGGTGAGGTCCGGGATGCCGGCCGACAAGGCCGCGGCGGTTCTTCGCGGGTTGTATCTTGAGGTGGATCAGGAATTCGGGATCGAGCAGGCCGAGCGCTGCGGCACTCTGCTGGGGACGCGGCGGGATCTCGGGCTGTCCCTGGGCGATTGTCTATGCCTGACCGTGGCGGCGGGCCTGGGAGCGGTGGCCGTTACGGCGGATCGCAGATGGAAGGAACTGGACGGCGCTCGCCTGGGCAGCCGGACGATTCGGGTAGAGGTTATCGGGTGAAGAACGGGCGAGCCGGATTGCCGTAGGAATGGTATTGGTATTCTGGGAGGCGTTGGGTCGGGACCGCTTGCTTACGCGCGCGGTTCGGTGCCGCTGGGGCACCGCGACCGTGAGGGAGAGGACATCGTGAGGTGAAGCGTATGTTCACAGGCTGCGGGACGGCGCTGGTGACGCCGTTCCGGAAGGATCAATCACTGGACGAGGAGACGCTGCGCCGGCTGGTGCGGCGGCAGATCGAGGCCGGCATCAACTTCCTGGTGCCCTGCGGCACCACCGGCGAGAACCCGACGCTGGCGCGGCGCGACCACCTGCGCGTGGTCGGGATCACGGTCGAGGAGGCTCGCAAGGAGCACATCCCGGTGCTCGCGGGCGCGGGCGGTTACAACACCGCCGAGGTTATCGAGCTGGCCAGAGAGGTGAAGGCCGCGGGAGCCGACGGCATCCTCTCCGTCACGCCCTACTACAACAAGCCCTCGCAGGAGGGCCTGTACCAGCACTACAAGGCCCTCGCCGCGGCCGTTTCCATCCCCATCGTGGTTTACAGCGTGCAGAGCCGGACCGCGGTCAATATCGAGCCCGCCACCATGAAGCGGCTGGCCGAAATCGACAACATCGTGGGCGTGAAGGAAGCCTCCGGAAACCTGGCGCAGGTGGCGTCGATCCTGGCGCAGGTGCCCGACCGCTTCAACGTTCTCTCGGGCGACGACGCCGTGGCCCTGCCGGTGATCGCGCTGGGCGGCCGCGGGCTGATCTCGACCACTTCGAACGAAATTCCCGCGGAGATGGCGGACCTGGTCGACAGTTCGCGCCGCGGCGATCTGATCGCGGCGCGCCAGATCCTGCGCCGCTATCTGCCGCTGATCGAGGTGAACTTCATCGAGTCGAATCCGATCCCGGTCAAGGCGGCGATGGCGCTGATGGGCCTGATGGAGCCGGTCTGGCGGTTGCCGCTGGTTCCTCCCAAGCCCGAGAGCCAGGCCAAGATCGAGAAGGTTCTCACAGCCCTAGGACTGATGCCGGTTCATGCTCGAAGCTGAGATCGAAGCGCTGTTCGACCAGAAGCCGGAGACGTACACTGCGGAGCACTTCCGCCTGTTCGCGAGCTTCAAAGAGGCGCTCAACGGGGGCGAAGTGCGCGCGGCCGAGCCGGACGCCGCCGCCGCCAGCGGCTGGCGCGTGAACGCCTGGGTGAAGAAGGGCGTGCTGCTCGGGTTCCGTATGGGCGCGCTGGTAGATATGTCGGTCGACCCGGTGCGCCAGCCGTTCTTCGACAAGGCCACCTACCCCGTCAAACAGCTCACCGTGGCGAGCGGCGTGCGCATGGTTCCGGGCGGATCGAGCATCCGCGACGGCTGCTACGTGGGCCGCGGCGTCACCTGCATGCCGCCCATGTACATCAACGTGGGCGCATACGTGGGTGAGGGAACGCTCGTGGATTCGCACGCGCTGGTGGGCAGTTGCGCGCAGGTGGGCCGGAATTGCCACATCTCGGCGGCGGCGCAGATCGGCGGCGTGCTGGAGCCGGTGGGCGCGCTGCCGGTGATCGTCGAAGACGAAGTGCTGGTGGGCGGCAACTGCGGCATCTACGAAGGCACGGTGGTAAAGCGGCGCGCCGTGCTCGGCACCGGCACGGTTCTCAACCGCTCGACGCCGGTCTACGATTTGGTGCGCGGTGAGGTCTACGTGGCCACGGATGCTGAGCCGCTGGTGATCCCCGAGGAAGCCGTGGTGGTGGCCGGCGCGCGTGCCATCCAGCACGGGCGCGGCAAGGACTGGGGCATCTCGCTTTACACGCCGGTGATCGTGAAGTACCGCGACGCGCGGACGGACTCGAAGATCCAGCTCGAGGACTTGCTGCGGTAGGGGAGATTCTTAGCGCTGGACCGCACCGGGTGCGAACTGGCGCGGCTTCAATCTCGGAACTGTTTCAGGAATTCGGGCCCGCGGAGTTGCGGAATGGTCACCAGCACGACGCAGAACTCGGGAAAGCGCTTCAGCGCGCGGGCGGCGGACTGGCTGAAAAGGCGATCGCGGGTAAGGATGCACCGGAAACCGGCTTGCGTCGCTGCTTCCACTAACGCACCGTTGGTCAGACCGCCCCAACCCCGGTCGTCCGCACTGCGGGCCTCGATCCCAAACTCGCGGTGACTTGAATCATAAAATGGCCGTCTTAAACCATAATGTGGCCGGCGATTCTGACACCCTACCGCCGCCAAAGGTAAACCGCCCAGAGCTGGATCGGTAAACCATACGCGACTACCGGGGCTGCCACTCCGCTTCGACGCGATGGCCGCCCGCCAGGGCCAGCGGCAGACCACTTCTGCCGCCTTCCAGCTTCACGAGCTTGTTATCCTTGAGTTGCGCACAATGATTCGATCAATGAACAGATACCCACGCACCAGCAGCCTTGCCGCCCTGTTGGGCTTGCTGGCTGCAACACCTGCCGCGGGACAACTCGTGCAGGATCCACCGCCCGAACTCTCCTTTCTTTCGACGATTCTCAAAGTCAGAAAGAACATTCCCTACGAGATCTGGGGGGAAGTGAAGTTCCCAAAAGGGGACGGTCCACGCAAACAGGGCAAGCATTGGTTCATTTTGGCCGAAACCGCGAACGGCACCGATCCGGTGACGGAATGGAACAAGATCAAGCCGGCGTTCCTGCAGAACGGCTGGGCCCTCGTCAAAGAATACCGAACGGGCGGATTGCTGGAGGTGCTGCAATACGCGAAGGATGGCGTGCAGGCCTGGGCGAACGTGGACACCGACGGCTCGCCGCTCATCTTTCGTCTGGACGTGATCGAAATCGCTCCGCTGCCCTTTACTCTGACGCTCGCCGCTCCTGCAGCGACACCCGAGAATATCGCGACCGATAAGGGAGACTTTCCGTATCTGGCGCCGCTCCCCGGATCGAGATTTCATCGCGGCGGCTGGGACGACACACCTTACCGCGTGCAGCCGCGGGGCGCCACAGAGACGGAAATCGTGGCGAACGGAACGCTCTATCGAGACTACGATTTTCCCGAGATTTCGAACGTGCTGCTGACCACGGCGTATCGCGACGCGCTAACCAAAGGCGGCTGGACGATCGTGCAGGAAGGGAGCAGCGTCATCAGGGCTCATTACGCGCAAAGGGGCCGGAACATCTGGGCCATGGTGTCGCCGAATGGCCCCGGCGCGTACACCGTCAACGTGGCAGACGCGGGGTTGGTGGACCTGGGGGCAAACCTGGCGAAGGCGTGCCACGTGGCGCTCTACGGCGTGTTGTTCGACTTCAACAAGTCGACCTTGCAGCCGTCTTCCGACGCGGCGCTGCAACCGGCGGCGAATATCATGGCGGCGGATAAGACGCTGAAGCTGGAGATCCAGGGCCACACCGACAACGTCGGCAACGACGCGTATAACCAAACGCTTTCGGAAGCGCGGGCGAAGGCGGTAGTGACGTGGCTCACGCAACACGGCGTGGCAGCGGACCGGCTCACGGCCAAGGGCTACGGCAAGACCAAACCCGTCGCCGACAATGGCAGCGACGAAGGGCGCGCAAAGAATCGCCGGGTCGAGATTGCCGATCCCGGATGCTCGCCTAAAGGCAATTAGAATCGGCGCGAGGCGAGTTTTCACCGCGTCCCTCGGGCGCGGCTGCATCGATGGGCTGCTCTGACACTTGCGGTGCATGGCGCGAATACACCATGGCCCAGATGCTCTAGCTGAATTGGCGAAGATTGAGGGTTAGCGCCCTCGTCCAGCGTCCCGGACCGATTGGAGGATCCAAGGGGCTATTCTGGGCGGAAGCGAACGCCGATAGTCTGCTATGCGGCAACCGGCGCGGCACGCCTGCACCGCCCTCTTCCGCCTGGCGGAACGGGCCGGGGTCCACCTGACGCCGAGACATTACTATACCCCGGTGCCGGACGTGTGCTGGCTGAGGCAGCACGCCCCACTCTGGGAGGGCGCCGTCACGCTGGCAGGCGTCGCGTGGGATCTCGACGCCCAGTTGGAGCGACTGGCCGGCATTTCGGCGCCGTACATTCACGAGGTCGCCGGGCTGGAGTTCTTCGATCGGGTTACGTCGGACGAGTGGGGGCCGGGGTACGGGCCCATCGAGTCGCAGGTGCTGCATTGCTTCCTGCGGGCGCACCGCCCCAGGCGGGTCATCGAAGTCGGGAGCGGGGTGTCCACGGCCGTCATGCTGCACGCACTCGAGCGCGAGACGGAGCCGGCCGAGCTGACCTGCATCGAGCCGTTTCCCTCGCCCATGCTCCGCGAGACGGCGGGCGCGCGGCTGCTGATCCGGGCCTGCCAGGAAGTCCCGCTGACGGTCTTCTCGGAGTTGGAGGACGGCGACCTGCTGTTCATCGATTCCAGCCACGCGGTGAAAGTCGGCTCGGAAGTGCCGCGCATTTACCTGGAGATTCTTCCCCGCCTGCGGCCCGGCGTCTTCGTTCACATCCACGACGTCTTCCTGCCGTATCTGTACCCGCCGGACATTCTGACCTGGCCGTTCTGGGCGTGGCAGGAAACAGTGCTGCTGGCGGCGTTGCTGACCAATAATCCAAAGCTAGAAGTGCTGTTCTGCCTTTCGGCCCTGCATCACTCGCTGCCCTACGAAGTTCGCACCCTGCTGCCCGATTACCGGCCTCGCGCCATGCAGGGCGGGCTTTTCGCCGACGGCGGTGCGGGGCATTACCCGTCGAGCATCTGGCTGCGGACCAGGGAATAAAGCCGGCTGGGCGCGCGCTCCGCGGCTACAATGAAAGTACCGTGAACAGGCGCCTACCATTCTGGCTCCGCCATGTCATGTTCAACCTGCGGGGCGGTTTTCTGCTCCGCCCGCTGATCATCACGTTGACTCTAGGTTGTGCGGGCGCTGTGCTGTCGTGGCTGGAAGAGACCTTTCCGGACCTGGGCGACTTCGTTCCGGCGGCGCTCTTCCCGTCCCACTCCGATCCGCAGGTGGCGCAGGTGATTCTGGGAGGGATTTCCTCCTCTATCATGACCGTGGTCTCCATCGTTTTCGCGATCCTGCTGATGACGCTCACGCTTGCGTCCATGCAGTTTTCGCCGCGGATCATCGTCAGTTTCTCCAAAGACCGCGTGACGCAATGGACGCTGGGCATTTTCCTGGGCACCTTCTGCTACTGCATGGCCGCGCTTCCGACGGCGCGG
>Ga0116114_1000175_pt1 | contig 46476 bp, 50 predicted proteins | sample June2015DPH_10_5_FD_89823 | JGI IMG/M metagenome (GOLD analysis project Ga0116114, IMG submission 89823) | Peatland microbial communities from SPRUCE experiment site at the Marcell Experimental Forest, Minnesota, USA - June2015DPH_10_40 | ecosystem: Environmental > Terrestrial > Soil > Wetlands... | reverse complement strand
GGATCGACAGGCCGGCGCGAGGCCCTTCCTCCTACACAAATCTCACCTGGAAAAGAATAACGCCGCGCTGCCGCCGGATGTGGTGAAGAGCCCATGAGGTAGGCGGTAGAAAAGCGCCTTCTGTCGTCGACCTTCACCAGATTGGCCGGTTAATCCGAGAATCCTCGCCGGCCAACTGCCCCGTTTTTCACGGTTTGTACTTCTTTAAGAATAATGTACGTGCTTTCAGTGAGGGGGCAAGGTTGCGAATCCCTCTCTCTCCGCCAAAGATAACAAAAGTAAGAAAGTTATATGGAAATGAAGCCTCATTCAAGAGTATCCCTCTTCATGCTTCCCCCCTCCCGCGACCTACTTAGACAGTGGAGATCGACGTCCTTTGCAGGACTCAAAACTCACCTACCGATACAAGACCTTGTCGTCACGTTGCCCGGAACGACCTTTCGATAGTGGCCATGGCTAGGAAGAGCCTGTTGGGGTGGTCAAGCAGCGGTATGAACTCGTGGTGCAGGTAGAAGGAACGGGCAGCCTCATCCAATGCCTCCACAACAACCCCAACCGACGCTACTTCCGTGGTGTTTCGCCAACTCCGGTGCAAGGCGTCCATTAAGAGAAATCGCCCGAGCCTCTGGCCGTGGCAGGCAGCGCTAACGGCCAGCCTGCCCAGGAGGGTGGCCGGAATCAGCGGGTACCGCGGAAGTCGTTTGCTGATGACATTCGGGAGAGCGTCGAGCCGGATACTATAAGCGGAAAGGGTGTAGTAGCCGAGAATGGACCCGTGGGCATCAACCAGGACGAATGGTGCGGCGATTTTCCGCCTTGCGTCCTGGCCGGCCTGGTGGTGAAAGTATTCATCGAGTTCCAGAACGCCCGAGCGAAAGGCGGTCCGGTCGTGAGAGGGGCTGAGCGGCTCTATCTGATATTCAGATTCAAGTGGCACGCGTCACCGCATGGCAATCTTCTCGCTGTATTCCCGGGCGGCGCGCCGTAAGATTGGACCTGGGGCGGGCGGTTTCAGAATGGCGTCCGCGAAAGCCTCCGTCTCGCGCGCCGTCAACACCAACATGGCCCGGTTCTCAATCGCCCGCTCCGCGGCGGCTTCGGCGCTGTGGAGGACAAAATCTGTCATGGTACGACCCTCCAAATCCGCCGCGCGCTGAATTAGCAGTTTTTGTTCCTCGTTCAGACGGGCATCAAACCGGTACGTTTTCGCCGGGGCTACCCGGCGTGGCTGCCTCCGACCTGCCTGTGCGGTCTGTCGCATGGTTCTTCCCAGCCTCTCTCATTAAGTGTACGGTAAATATCCGTACCCGTCAAATCGTATCTTCATGGTGTCGCCACGCACACCCGCTGGCCGGGAGTTTTCCCACGTCTCTGCCCCCTAATACTAATTTGACATCAAACATAGAGTATTAGATTATGGGAGCAGGAGGAGTCTTATGCGTCCCCCTGCTCGCATTGAACCGTGGCTGGACACCGTCGATTTGCAGACCTGGGTGCGCGAAGCACCCGACAAGGCCAGCTATCAGAGACGTTTGGCCATCTGGTTGACGCATGTCGGTCAATTGGCCGCCCACCAAGTTGCGGAGTTTCTTTGCGCCTCCAAACAGGCCGTCTGGCTGTGGATTGCGCAGTATAACCAACAGGGTCCGGAAGGACTCCAGCGGCAAGGCCGCGGCGGGCGGCGCTGGGCGTACCTGTCCGCGAAGGAGGAAGAAACGTTCCTCCGGCACTGGTTGCCCCGCGCGGCGGAGGGCCAGGTCTTAACCGCCCAACAACTCCGGAGCCAATTGGAGAAGCGCCTGGAGCGCCGGGTCTCCCTCGGATATGTCTATGGCTTGTTGCATCGCTGTGGGTGGCGGAAGTTGGGGCCGCGGCCCCGCCATCCCCAGGCCAGTCCCGGAGCCCAAGCACGCTTCAAAAAAAACTCCCCCAAGCCCTCGAAACGATCTTGAGACAGTTGCCGTCCGGCGCCCATTTGCGGTTGCTGTTCCAAGACGAGGCCCGCTTCGGCCGCATCAGCGATCAGCGCCGCTGTTGGGCGCCCTGGCCCGTCCGCCCGGTCGTAGGACAACAGATCGTGCGGCAGTTCGTTTACGGACTGGCTGCGGTGAGCCCATTCGACGGCGAGCTTTGTTCGCTGGTCCTGCCTTGGGTGGACGCCGAGGTCATGTCGCGGTTCTTGGCCCACACGGCGGCTCAGTTTCCCCACGAACACTGCCTCATGATCCTGGACGGGGCCGGATGGCATATCGCCAGCGAATTGAGGATTCCTCCGACCATCCACTTGCTGCGGCTGCCGGCCTATAGCCCGGAACTGAATCCGGTCGAACACATCTGGGATCACTTGCGTGAAAACTACATGAGCAACCGCGTTTTCGGCTCGCTCGACGCGGTCGTCAATCAAGTCTGCCTGGGCCTTCGAAACCTACACCGCCAGCCGGATCTGGTCCGTTCCCTGACCTGTTTCGACTGGCTCAAAACACTATCTTTGACATTAAACTAGTATAAAGGGGCAACCGAGAAGTGGCGGCGCCGATTTTGAAGGTGGACTTCCGCCGTGGTTCGTGGTTCCCATCCCAGCGTGCAATAGCGTGCAATGCACGACGGCAGGGATGGCAAGCTTGGCAATCCCGGCAACCAAGAATCTGCAAGTTGCAGGTTTGATTGACCCCTCAAGGGTTCGAATCCCTCTCTCTCCTCCATATATAACAAAATAAAGGACTTATATCGGACTTAGACCTCATTCCGGAGTGTCCCTCTCCGGGGTTCCCCCCGCGGGCGACCTGCTCACCGACCGGTACAAGACCTTGTCTTTCACGTTGCCCGGAACTTCAATAGTGGCCATGGTTAGGAAGAGCCTGTTGGGGTGGTCAAGCAGCGGTATGAATTCGTGGTGCAGGTAGAAGGAACGGGCAGCGTCACCCAATACCTCCACAACAACCCCAACCGACGCTACTTCCGTCGTGTTTCGCCAACTCCGGTGCAAGGCGTCCATCAAGAGAAATCGCCCCAGCCTCTGGCCGCGGCAGGCAGCGCTAACGGCCAGCCTGCCCAGGAGGGTGGCCGGAATCAGCGGGTACCGCGGAAGTCGTTTGCTGATGACGTTCGGGAGAGCGTCGAGCCGGTGACGAGCCCGGGGTCGACGATTTGCTGGACATACGGAGACACAGGCTGACCCTGCTGCGGCCATGGGCGTGCCACCGAGGCCGTGCCAGTGCTCAGCACTGCGATGTTGGTGGAATTCTGGCTTTTCATGATCGCTTCCGTGACGGCCGCCAGAACCGGGTTGTTGCAGCCGGACATTGCGCCATCCCAGTAGCGGCCCGGACGATTCGTCGGACAACTCTTCGTAAGCGATTTCAGCGACCAGGCGGGGAGCCAGGAAGGTGGCGTCTTTCTCGCGCGGCGGATCGGCAACCGGCGCTTTGATTCGGATGAACGGCTGAAATCTGAGATAGAGCTGCCTTCCTTGTAAGCCAGGATACGGTCCCCATCGTACTTCTCCTCGAAAACCCAGCCTGGCCGATCAAAAGGCTCGCGGACCAGCGTGGGCTGTACCCGAAACGGAATGTGATCGCTCACCGCGCGCGATTCCCGGAAGGATCGCCCTCGGCGGCCCGGCGAGCCAGTTCCGCATCTGCCTTGGCAGCCTCCTCCCTCGCTCGCAAGACCTCGGCCTCGGTTTTGGCCTTGGCTTCCGCAATTTCCGCCTCTGCGTTATGTGCGCTTCCCGGGCGGCGGCCAATTCAGCTTGTCGGCGGACCTCCTCATCGGTCTCCTGCGTGGTGTCGGCCGTCATACGCCGAGAAGTCCAACTTCTGGACTCAATGTCCAACACTTCGTCATCTCGCGGAATCTCCCTCGGCTCGTGCAGCCGGCCCCAAACAGGGAGGGAAACATAATCGGGCTGGCAGCGCCGTTTGGCCAGCGACTTGCTCCGTAGAAATGCGAAAGAAATAACTCATGACTCCAACAACTCGGGAAGTGAAAGACAAAATGACTGGTTATCTCGAGGCCGATAAGAAGGCCTTTCATGCTGCGATGGCGAAGGCCCAGAGCCATATCGACGCCGCCACCGCGGAAATCCAGAAGCTCCGCGCCGAATTGAAAACTCAGACCACCGAGGCCAAGGACAAAACCATAGCTCGCGTCGACGAACTAACCAGGGACCTCGATGCAACACGCAAAGGGCAACAGGCCGACATCGAAGCGCACCTGAAGAAACTCCACACGGACATCGACTCCCTCAACGCGGAGCTGAAGCATGCTACTGCGCAGGGAAAGGTTGAGGTAGAGGCGAAGGCCAGGGCTGTCCGCGAAGAATATGACGCTGCGCGGAAAGTCCTGACCGCGAGCTTGGATGCGGAACTCGCCGAATGGAAAGATCGCATCGGCGCCGCCGTTGATCTAGCGGCCGGGAAGAAGGCAGACGCCAAGACCGCCGTCAAAGCGAAGATCGCGGACTTGAAAGCCAAGCATGAGGCCGCTCAGAGGAAACTGCACGCCTTGAAGCACGCAGACATGGCGGCTTTCGACGAACTGCACCACGGAGTGCGAACGGCCAGGGCCGCAGTCAAGACCGCGCTGCAGCATGCCCACGCGGACATTGCGGCTGCTTTGTAGAGGCGGGATTCCCATGGAAAAAATGATCGTGGTGGTCTTTGATAACGAATCCAAGGCGGTTGAGGGTTTAGAAGCCCTCTGGGAGTTGGAGCGCGAAGGCGACATCTCCGTTTACGCGGAGCAAATTGTCGCCAAGGAACCAGGTGGCGCCGTGCGGTTGATCGACAATCCCGATATGGCAAGTCTCCCCATTGATCGGCGGCGGCACTGCGTTGGGCGCGCTGGAAAGGGAATCCCTGTGCGCATGAACTTGAGCACTTAGGGGGTGGACTATGAACGAACCGGAATCCTCACCAAGAAAACACGACCGCGACGGAGAAAAGAAGCGCCAGGAACAAAGCCGGCGGCAGTTTCATTTCGGCGTCACCTACGTGATCACGAGCCTGATTGTCATGTGGCTGTTCCAGATTCTCGTCTTAACTCCTCTGACCAAGGGCCCGGAAATTCCTTACAACGAGTTCAAAAAGAAACTGGCTGGCGCTCAAATCGTGGAGGTGACCATCGGCGAAAGGGGCATCGTTGGTGAGATGAAGAATCCCATACCGAACGGGACTCCTCCGGTCGTCACATTCAATACCGTACCTGCGCACGGCGGCGATCCCAAGCTGATTGAAGAGTTACAAAATGCAAATGTAACTTACCGCTTCGAGCGCCCACCGAACCCACTGGGCGGCATGTTGCTGGGGTATCTTCTGCCGCTCGTGCTGCTCGGCGGTTTCTGGTATATGGCCTACCAGCGAGCGGGCGCGGGCGCCGGCGGAGGGCTGGGCGGCATCTTTGGAGTTGGCAAGAGCAAAGCGATCGAGGTTAAGCCCGAGGATGTCACGGTCACATACAAAGATGTGGGCGGGGCGGATGAAGCCATTGCCGAGCTGCAAGAGATCATTCAGTTTCTGAAAACACCCGAGCAATTCGCTCAACTCGGCGGGCATATCCCCAAGGGTGTCTTGCTCGTCGGACCGCCGGGCACCGGCAAGACACTGCTGGCCAAAGCAACGGCCGGCGAGGCCCAGGTCGGGTTCTTCGAGACCAGTGGCTCCGAGTTCGTCGAGATGTTCGTGGGCGTGGGCGCCGCGCGCGTGCGCGACTTGTTCGAGCAGGCGCGCAAGGCGGCTCCCGCAATCATTTTCATTGACGAGATCGATGCCATTGGCCAGAGCCGCGGTGGCGTGATGCGCCTGGGCAGCAATGACGAGCGCGAACAGACCCTCAATCAGTTGCTGGCGGAGATTGACGGCTTCAAAACCGACACCAGCGCCCCGGTGATTATCATGGCTGCCACCAACCGTCCGGAGGTGCTCGACCCCGCACTTCTGCGCGCGGGCCGCTTTGATCGCCAAATCGCCATCGGCAATCCGGATCTCGTTGGCCGAGTGCAAATCCTGCGGATTCACAGCAAGAATGTCAAGCTGGCGACAGACTTCGACTTGGACCGGGCCGCCCGGATAACAGCCGGCTTTAGCGGCGCCGATCTGGCGAATGCCATGAATGAGGCGGCATTACTCGCTGCCCGGCGCAAGGCGGCCGCAGTCGCGTTGAGTGATTTCGAGGCTGCCATCGAACGGGTGATTGCGGGTTCCGAGAAAAAGAGCCGGGTGATGAACGAGCAGGAACGAACTACGGTTGCATACCACGAGTCTGGCCACGCGTTAGTGGCTGAACTGGTGCCGCACTGTGAACCGGTCAGCAAGATCAGCATCGTTCCACACAGCCGTGGCGCCTTGGGCTACACCATGCAGATGCCAACCGAAGACCGCTATCTGCTCTCGATCGACGAACTGAAGGACAGGATCGCCGTTATGTTGGGCGGGCGTGCCGGCGAAATGGTGGAGTTCGGGACCATCAGCACCGGGGCCAGCGATGACATTCAGCGGGCAACTGAGTTGGCCCGCCGTATGGTGACAGAATTTGGCATGAGTGAAAAGCTCGGCTCGGTGCGCTACGCAGGTCAGCAGCTCCAGTACTTGGGGGGTTCGGTCGAGGACAATAGCCAGATCAGTCCGGAGACCCGCCAGGTGATCGACGGGGAAGTGCAGCGTTTCGTGACCGAACAGTATGAGCGTGCTCAGGCACTGCTGAAGGACCACCACGCGGCCCTTAAGATATTAGCCCAGCAACTGCTCAAGCAGGAGACGGTGAGCGGTAATGTAGTGAAGAAGGCGCTGGAAGATAGTCTGATCCCATCCGCCTAATAACGGAACATCGCTCAAATGGAGCGAGGGGGCCCATCGCGGCGGCGGGCAACATGAGTACTTCAGCGCCCTGCTCACTTCCGATTCCTTGCAATCGGCGGCTCCAAAAGGACTATTGGAGCGATGCAGCGCGCTTCCAGTTGAATACAGCGATGTGGCGCACGTTCTCAACGTGCTGCGTCGACACTCGTGTCGACGCTCTTTAGGCGATGCGAGAGATGCGTCCCGAGGAATCGGGACGCTGCATTCACGAGCGTGCGCCACCGGCGGCTTTCAACCCGCTTGCCGAACCCACCGGCCTACTTGAAGGCTTTGATCAACGCCTCAAACTGCGCGTGAGGAGATTTGGCGTATGGCGTTACGGGCGGGACTTTGCGATCGATGCCCAGCAACTCGTAGACGGCCATTTGGGCCGCTCGTACCGAGTACTCCACCGTGAAGACGCAATCGTCCGGAACTTCGACGAACTGGCTCACGAATGCGAGATTCCTCGATCCGCGGGGAACTGGCAGCGGCCGGTCGCTGCGCACGCGGGGCATGAACATGCTGGTGATGTACGGCATCCTGCAAGGAATGCAGTTGGCCGATTCAACAGTCTCCAGATCGAATCGCAGGTGACCGCAGAGCTCCCGCAGAATTTCGGCTCCGTTACACTCGGCCATCGGCTTCGGAACGAAATTGCCGACCCGGTCCGGAAACAGCGCGTATCCCCAGAATACCTGCACATCGGCGGGCTGGTCCGGGAAGTGAGGTTGATAGGCCATCACAATTGACATCAGCCAACTGGAATCCTTGAACGTCACCAGCCCGCCGGTGCCCGGCTGATTTCCGCTGAATTGGATCATCTGGTCGAAGAACGCTGGGTTCTTCAGCGTGACCGTAAACGACGCCCAGTAGGACTGCGCGATGCAACTGTTAAAAGCCGCCGGATTGCCAAACTGCGGCCGGCCCTCCGCCAGCCTTTCCCAGAGAGTCCAACCGCCGCTATCGGCTTTGGTCAGCTTGGCGGGCGCGCTCGTCATCGAACCCAGGCTGGAGGCATCGGTCATGGAGCCGTTTTGCAGGAAGACGAAGTCGCCGTCGTTGACGGCAATCGCTTCGCTATTCCCGTGCCGCAGACTACGAATGCCGGTTACGACGAAATTGCCGTCGTCGGTCTTGTGATCGAGGTCTGTGACCTTGCAATCCCGGACCAAGCGGACGCCTTGGGCCGAGAGCCAGGTCTGCAACGGCAGCACCAGGGAGTCGTACTTGTTGTAGACGGTTCGCTTGACGCCCGCCAGGGTTTCAATGCGGGAAAACTCCAGCACGAAGCGGAGCAGGTAACGCTTGAACTCCGTGGCGCTGTGCCAGGGCTGGAAGGCAAATGTGGTGGACCACATGTACCAGAATTCCGTCTCGAAGAATCTGGGCGAAAGCCAGTCGGTGATGCGACTTGCGCCCAGCGTATCTTCGTCGGCCTGGCTGAGCTTCAGCAATTCCATACGGTCCTCGAGGGAGAACCCCATCGAAGCCACCGGGACCTTCGCGCGGCGTCTGTCAACCAGCCTCGCCATGGCATGCGACTTGTGTTTTTCGTTGAACTCCACGGTTTCGTCGAATACCGTCCGGCCCGGGTGGTTCAGCGAGGGAATCGATTTGTAAAGGTCCCAGGTGCATTCGTAATTGTCGGTTGTCAACATGCGTCCGCCGCGCATGGAATACCCGGATACCGGGTCTCCGGCGCCGTCCAGGCTTCCACCCATGATGGGCGCCGCTTCCAGGATCGAAATGTTCGCGCCAGGCAGGCTGCCGTCGCGAATCATGAAGGCGGCGGCAGCCAGGGATCCGATGCCGCCGCCCACGAGATAGGCCTTTGGTTTCGTCATATCTGCATCTGTGAGCATCTTTGGAACCAAAGCCGGTCACCATGCAAGGGTTGCTCACCGCGGCCTGACCCCAGCTTATTGCTGGAAGTGCGCTGCCGACACCTGAACGAACTGGTCGAACGCTTCTCCGTATCGAGCCTCGTCCAGAACTCCGGCAACGAGCCGGCGGCTGGATTTCCCGTAGTCTTCGCAGACAAACGGGCTCTCATGAAGCCCAAGATCGAACTCTACAACCCGGATTCCGGTATCGCGCCGCAAACCTTGTAGCGAATTCAGCATGGAGCCGACGGGAGCCACATGGTCGTTGGTGTTGGCGATGCCGAAGAGGCGGGCGCCAATCTGCCTGAGCCGTGGCTCTGTAAGTGTGCTGTCCGCTCTCAATCCGGATAGCGCACGGATCCAGTTCCCTTCGCCGTGACTTTGAAACCAGCGCTGCATCCGCGCCCCACCAGCAGAAGGATCAGGCTGATATAGCCGCCGGCCGAATACCCCAGAAAATCGATACGCGCATCGCGCGGGAAACAAGGGCCGCGATCAGCAATATCAACACCAGTGGATTCAGGAAAAGGCGCAGAAAGTCGAGAACCGCTGAATGGTGCTTGGAAGGGGCTGGATCATTGGGGCCAAACTGTTTGAGCCGCGCCTCGGCTTCCTGTGAGGTCAATCCGTTGGCTGCCGCTGCGGCCTGAGTCTCATTCTGAACGCTCATCCCGTCACCTGTCACTGCGCACGGAGTTGTTGATCCAAGCTGGCCACGAGCCGATCAATGCTCTTTTGGACGGCATGACTCATTTCCACGACCACGGAGTTGACATCGCGCGTTTCGACTCTCAGAGTCTCATCCGCATCGCCAGTCCACACGGTGGCACCGGTTTGCAGATTCACCAGTTCGGCCGATAGCTTCGCTTCCACCCGGACACTGCCGCCGTAATCGATCTCTTCCAGCCGTTCGAGCCGCCCGCTCATAAGGTAGTCCTGCCGGCTCTGACCGTCATATGGTTTTACGAACGAGAATAATCGCGAGGAGCGGAGTGAATCGATTACTGTCGTGGTCACCGTCGCAGCGGGATCAGCGGCCCACCGGTGATAATCGTAAAAGCCGATTTCTGCCGGAGCCTGCCGGTACACAATCCGCCCTTGCCGCAGGTAGGGCGGCGTTTCGAAGCGGCGCACCGCCAGCGTGGCCGGCATTCGGGTATCGCTCACTGCCTGTCTCGGCGCCGGAGGAATATCCAGCGCGTAGTAGTGCGGATAGAGGATCTTTCCTCCGCAACCGGCCATCAGCAGAGTTAGCACACTCGCACTCGCCAGAGTCTTCGTCATGGGTTTTGGGGAACCTTCCGGTCCTTCGGTTGCTTGATCCGTATCAGACTCCATGGACGCTCCTTCACGGACTCCGTCAGGTCGTTCAGGTTGTCGGTAGCCGTACGAACGTTCTCGAGCGTGTCGGTAATGTTCTGATCTTTCGCCCGCATCGCCGCCTGCAGATCGGCGATCATGCTACGCGCCTGATCGAGCGTCTTCTGCGCTTCGGCAAGGTCCGTCTGCAGGGGATCGCGGACCGCAGTGATCGTCTGGTTCGCGTTGGACACGGTTGCGTTCACGTTGTCCACCGCTGGACCCATCTTCGCCATCAAGCCGTTCGCGTCCTCGGTCAGCTTTACAAGCTGGTCGCTGATCCGGTCGAGCTTCGGCGACATGCGTGTCACCATGGCATCCGCGTTCGTCAGAATCTCCGATATGTGCTGCTGATTCGGCTTACCCGTGAGTCCGTTCAGATTGGCGGTCAGTAGCCGGGCATCGCCCGTGACCTCGTTCACGTCCGCATGTACCGCCTCCAGCAGTGTCTGAGCCGAATCGGCGAGGACGGCAACTTTGCGAAAGGTGTCGTCCAGGCTGATGGTTTCCAGCGACGGGATCTCGCTATTGGGCGGCAACCGGGGCGCGTCATTCGATCCCATGCTGATGGAGATGACCGGACTGGTAATCACCGTCACCGATCCGAGCTTAGCCACGGACTTGGCGTTCAGCGGCGTGCTCTGCCGGACATCCATCAGAATCTCAATCCGGGTAGGGTCCTGCGGGTCGGGCCGCACGGCTGTCACCTGACCCACCTTGATACCGCCAAACAGGACGTCCGCTCCCTCTTCCAACCCGCCCGCATACCGCAGGTACGTCCGGTAGGGAGTGCGCGCTCCCTTGATCTGCGCGTTGCTCACATGATAGACCGTTGCCAGGAATATCGTTGCGCAGGCTATAACGAAGGCGCCGACTATGGCTTCCGTTTTCATTTTCGCCCTCCTGCCATCCCCGCCAATTCTCGAAAGTGGTCCTGAGTAGCCGTGCCTTCCGCAATGGGATCGGGAACACGGTCCAGAAACTGCCGGATGCGTGGATGAGTACTTGCCTGGAACTTGTCCTTGGTATCCACGGCGACGAGCGATCCCTTGTATAGCATGGCCAGACGGTCGGCCACGCGGAAGGCACTTGCCAGCTCATGCGTCACGACCAAAATGGTCATGTGGAAGGCGCGCTTCAAGAGCAGGATCAGTTCGTCCAACCCCGCGGCGACAATCGGGTCCAGGCCCGCCGATGGTTCATCGAAGACCAGAATCTCGGGGTCGAGTGCGGTAGCCCGGGCGACGGCCGCGCGCTTTTTCATGCCCCCCGATAACTCTGAAGGCAACTGTTTGCCGGCTTGAGCCAAACCCACGGCAGCCAGTTTCATGTACGTCATGATTTCGATGACCGGGCCGGCCAGGTTGGTCAATTCGTGCAGAGGCAGGGCGACATTCTCTTCGAGGGACATCGAATTGAACAACGCACACTCCTGGAAAGCCACTCCCATGGTGCGCCGGATGGCCTTGAGTTCTTTCGGGGAGCACCGATTGATATCGACGCCCCGCACCCGAACCGTGCCGGAGGTGGGCCGCTCCAGTCCGATGATATGCCGCAGCATGGTGGTTTTGCCGGAGCCGCTGCCGCCGAGCAGCGCCATCACTTCGCCCGCTTCAATGTTCAGGCTCACGCCAGCCAGCACACGATGGTCCCCATATTGGACCGTCAAGCTCTCGACTGAAATCGCGGGGTCTGCCATATACTACCCCTTGCGCACCAGATAGAAGACCGTCGTGAAAAACACATCGGCCAGGATCACAAAAAAGGTCGACCAGACGACGGCGGAAGTCGCCGACCGCCCTACTGCGTCCGGCCCTCCCCGCGTTCTGAAACCTTCCAGGCACCCGACGTTGACGATGATAAGGGCGAACACCAGGCTCTTCAGCAGCCCGGTGAAAACGTCCTGCAGTTCGATCGAATTGGCAACATATCGCAGATACATGGGGAGCCTGATGTTGGTGGTGATGAACATAAACCCGGCGCCGGCCAGGATGCCAAACGCGTTGCTCATGATGCTCAGGCAGGGGATGGTGATCATCGCCGCCAGGTATTTCGGCGCCAGCACAAACTCAATCGGATCGATAGCCATGGTTCGGAGCGCGTCGATCTCGCTCGTGACCACCATGGTTCCGATTTCGGCTGAAAATGCCGACCCCGACCGGCCGCTCACGACGAAGGCCGTCAACAGCGGACCCAGTTCGCGCGTGAACCCGATGGCCACGGTGTCCATGACGTACTGCAGCGCTCCGAACCTCCGGAGTTCCGCCCCGGCTTGCATGGCCAGGATGAATCCCGCACACATGGACATGATGGCGACCATCGGCAGCGCCTCTACGCCGATAGCCGCCATCTGACGCATCGCCGCCCGCCAGCGCCCACGCTTGCCCACAAGCGGCAGCACGCGGGGTGTAGCGCGCAGACCCATCCAGGCCTGAATGGTAAGTCCGCCGAGGTAGGCAAGTCCGCGGATGGTGCCGCCGCCGATGGCTTCCAGTACGTTCACGTGCTTGCCTCCTCGCCAGCTATCTCGAACAGGCGATCGAGATGCGTGATCTCGACAAGGTAGCGCGGCTGATCGTGGATCCCGCCCAGGATCAGCCGCGTGCCTTGCTTGCGTGCCATCCGGACCGCCTCCACCAGCGTGGCTAATCCGGAGGTGTCGATGTACGAGACATCCGACAGATCGACGGACACGTTGGCCGGCTTGGCACGCAGGGTCTTAGACAGCGTTCTGCGCATCTCACCCGAGGTTGCGATGGTGATCCGGCCGTGGATGGCAACATTTTCCCCCATCCCGGAACCACCGCTAGCGGCATGGATATCGTCAGGCACTTGGCACCCCTTACCTTGTGGAAAGCTCTGCCGAGTCCGCGCGTGCTAACTCGCCTTCGCGAGGAACCGGCGGTCGCTGCCGTCCAGAACGGCCTGCACCTTGGCGGACTGCTCCTTGGTGAGCGTCGTCTGGAGGACGGTGCCTCCGTAGCCTCGGAACTGCTCGGCCACTTTGTCCGGGTCGACCGTGCGCAGCATCGCCAGAACCGCCGAGTCGCCGGGCTGGACCATGGCTCCGGTGCCCTTTACGAAGGCGTCCGGGATGCCGAACTCGTCCTTCCACCAACTGGCGTCGAGCGCGCCACCCGTTGCGCCGAGGGCTCCGCCGCCCAGGGCTCCGGCGGCCACCGTGCCCGCGAGCACCGCGCCGCTGGCCCCGGCGGTGAACGGGAGTGCAATCAGCGCTCCAATCAAGGAGCCCCAGAAGAGACCCCACCCGGCGCCTTCACCGGTGGTCATCTGGTAGCTCTGATCCACCCTCAGCTTGCCGCTGTAGTCCCGATAGACTGCCACGGCATCGCGAAGATCGACCACCCAATCATCGTCCATGGCACAGAGCTTGTTGAGAACCTCCGAGGCCCGGTACATGTCCTGTTTGAATCCAACCACAATCAGTTGCGACATCGTTAAACTCCTTCCTTCATTGGTATTGGTTTTGTATCTCACGGTCTCCTTCGCAGCAGCGGAAAAAGCCGCCGCAAAGGAGACCGGTCTGTCCGTCGAGTGTGCGTCCCGCGCCACCCGTATCTTGGTTGTGCTGTCGCGCGCGGCGTTCTTACTTCTCCAGCCACGCAGCCGCTTCCTTCAATTGCCCGGCGAGCAAGTGCTTCAGCTTCGTCTGCGACTGTTCGTGCTCTTCGCGGATCCGCTTCACGCGCGCATCGAAGGTGGCCTTGATCTCACCCTGGTTTTTTTCGGCCTTCTTCTGAAGCGCCTGCACCTTGGCGTCGGTTTCGCTCTTGATTTGCTCGGCCCGCTGCCTGGCCTGATCCAGCTTGGCTTCGAGCTTGGCATTGAGTTTGTCGATCTTGGCCTGGAGCTTTGCCTTGCGTTCGCCCCGGGCGCGAGCAGCCTCGGCCTTCAGTTGATCGATTTCCTCGCGAAGCTCCGCCACATCTCGGGCCCGTTCATCGTGCTCGACCAGCGTTCTGACTTTGCGCAATACGGTTCCGCCCAAGGCTTCCATTCTGGTGTCCACGGGAGTGACCCACTCCTCGCTGACGTCCGCGATTACCGCGCACTTGCCGGGTGTCAGGGTGGCGGCAACGTCGTCGACAAACTCGCCGTCGACTCCCGCCACGTGCAAGTCGCCGATGCTGCCCGCCAGAAAACCGGCCGTGGCGCCGACAGCCAGGCCCACCGGCCCCTCAAGCAGGCCAATCAAACTGCCGATCGCCGTTCCGCCGATGGTGCGGATGGGGAAATCGTCGTCCGACTGTTTCACCGTGACGGTGCCGTCGGCGTTCTTCTTGATCACCGCTTCCGCGTGAATGGTGATGCTTCCTTCATTGTCGAGTTGCTTGAGGGCATGCGATCCCTCATAGGTTTTCGCTTCGTCGTTAAAAACTATAACCAGCATTCTTTCCATTGAGATTCCTCTTTCTAGTGATGCTTGTTTTCCGCCGATGTCTACGCGGCACCATAGGCGGCCAGCTTGGGCAAATGGTGAATCGCGGTGGCGAAACTGGTCACCGCTACACCGTCTACGATGAGGTCAACACCGACGGCCAGTCCGATGAACCAGAGGCCTGTGATCGGCATCTGCCAAAGCACCATGACCCCTAATGCGACCGAAACGACCCCGGAGAAGACCGCCCAGCCCCAGCTTGGGAATTTCGCCATTCCCGAGCCGATGGCGCGGAACAGTCCGCCCACAATGAAGAACGAAGCCAGCACCACGGTGAGGGTCTCGGCTCCCATAAGCGGATATCGAACGAGCAAGTATCCGGTGAATCCCCGTAATAGGGCTGTGAGCAGATACAGGAAGAATCCGCCCCACGTCCCTGTACTGAACGATTGGATCAAGGCGACGACGCCGCCGATCAGAAGCAGCCAGCCGAAAACCAACACGGTAGTGAAGGTCGCGGTTATGTTGAATGCAATGCAAGCCACGCCGAGAGCGATGAACAGGATTCCAAGGAACAGGAACCAGCCCCAGGATCCGCGGACCTCGTCCATGCCGGCGATGAGTGGATTGTAGGTAGTTTGTGACATAGTGTTTTTTTCTCCTGAAATGAGATTACGGGAATTGGGAATCGCAGTCGTGAGTTTGCGGTCAGGTTTTGGTGGAAAAAAGGGTTGCAGCGCGGATTGATCACAACCAGGCCGACATGTGGATCCGATCCAACTGATTCCGGCAGTTTTCGAGCGCGCTCCACAGTTTCATCCGTCCAAAATCATCAAACTTCATGGCTTCGAGGCGCTGGAATTCCGCGACGGTGGATTTCATGGCCTTCTCGGCCTTGGCGAAGGCCTGTTCCGCGGGATCGGCGGGGTTCGCTCTGTAACACGATGATGATGGACGCCTATCCGGCCAGGTCAAGAGGTAAAATAAGGAACCAGACTTTTGAAAACGGGCGGCTGAGCGGTCATGAAGGAGTTTCCGCCATTCCGGCTGGACACCGAAAACCAGTGTCTTTGGCGCCGCGGCGATGCCCCGGACGACCAGCGCGTCATGCTGACTCCCAAAGCGTTCGCCGTCCTGCGTTATCTTGTGGAACACGCCGGCCGCCTGGTGACCCAGGATGAGCTCCTGGAGGCTGTCTGGCCCGATACGTTCGTCCAACCGGAGGTCCTCAAGTACCAGATCGCCGATATCCGGGGCACGCTGGGGGACCGCGCCAGAAATTCTCTTTTCATCGAGACCCTGCCCCGGCGCGGGTATCGGTTTTTGGCCGCAGTGAGGGAATCTGGGCCCGCGGAAGCCTCGGCGCCGGCCAGCCTGGATCGCGGCAGACTGGTGGGCAGAGAACGCGAGCTTGGCGCGTTGCGATCCTGCCTCCGAGGGACCTTGAAGGGCCAGCGCCAGATCGTCTTCATCACGGGGGAGCCGGGAATCGGAAAAACGGCCCTGGTCGATGAATTTCAACGCCTGGCCGCCGCCGTGGAACCAACGCTCCGCATCGCCCGCGGGCAATGCGTGGAAGGTTATGGAGGCGCGGAAGCGTATTACCCGGTGCTGGAAGCAGTGGGTCAGTTGTGCCGTGGCCCGGAGGGGAAGCGTGTGGTCGAAATTCTGGCCGCGCAGGCGCCCACCTGGCTGGTGCAGTTTCCGGCGCTGCTGAAGCGCGAACAGCGCCAGATGTTGCAGCAGGAGATCCTGGGGGCGACGCGGGACCGCATGCTGCGCGAAATCCGCGAGGCCCTGGACACGCTTAACCTGGAAGCGCCCCTGCTGTTCGTGTTCGAGGATCTGCAATGGGTGGATCCCTCGACGGTCGATCTCATGTCCGCTCTGGCCCGCCAGCGGACGACAGCGAAGACCATGGTGATCATCACCAAGCGGCCGGTTGACATGATAGTTCCGGAACATCCGCTGAAGAAGCTCAAGCAGGATCTGTTGGTACACCACCTGTGTCGGGAAATAACTCTCGCGCCGCTTGAGAAACCAGACGTAGCCGAATACCTGGAAGCCGAGTCGCTGGCAGGCAGCCTGCCCGAGGGTTTTGCCGAGCTGATCTATCGGCACTCGGAGGGCCATCCGTTGTTCATGATCGCCACACTGGAGCACATGACCGGGCACGGCCAGATTTCGCGCGAGAACGGGAAGTGGCGGCTCCAAGTTCCTCTGGACGAAATCGATCTCGAGGTGCCGGAGACTCTACGCCAGATGATCGAATTCCAGATCGAGCACCTTACCAGTGAACAGCAGCGAACGCTGGAAGTGGCTAGTGTAAATGGCGTTTTGTTCGCGGCGAGCGTCAACGCTGTGCCCGCGGGTCTGGACGAGGAGAAGTTCGAAGAACTTTGCGACGAGTTGTCGCGCCGTCGCCAGATGGTGCGCTGGGCGGGATCCCGCCAGTTCCCGGACGGGACTGTCTCCGTGCGCTACGAGTTTACGCACGGGTTGTACCGGGAGGTCTTCTACCACCGGCAGACCCCCGGGCGCCGGGCGAAGCTGCACCTGCGCATCGGGGAGCGGCTGGAGGAGCTTTTCTCCCGGCATGAAAGCGAAGTGGCGGCGGAACTGGCGGGCCACTTCGAGCAGGGCGGCGATTGGCAGCGTGCCATCAAGTACCTGCGGCTGGCTGCGGATACAGCCGGTCGGCGGTTTGATCCCCGGCAAACCGCGGCGATTCTTGAGCACGCTCTCGAGCTGGTCAAGAAACTGCCGGAGGCGGAGCGCGCCGTGAGCGAGACCGGGATTCTGGAGAGGCTGGCGGGGATTTATGCTGCGATGGGGGACATTCGCGCCTCCGAAACCTACGGCGATCTGAGTGCAAGAGCGGCTCACTACGGCCTGATCGACGTTGAGGTGCGTGCGCTGCTCGAGCGGGCATTCATTGCGTCATGGGAGAGTTCTGAGCGCGGTATTGAACTGCTGGAACGGGCGCTCCACATCGTTCGAACCTCCGATCCGGCGAAGCATCTTCCAGAGCATGCGGCCTGCCTTTTTTTCCGCTTGTGGCTGTGTGGATGGAATCCTCAGGACGCGGAGGAGTACCGGAATGCCATCGGTGAGATCCGGAAGCTTGGAAGCCGCCACATCGTCGCGCCGCACCTGCTCAACTATAGTTGCATTCAGTGCTGTTCGTCCGAGTACCGTGAGTCGCTTCGAAACTACGCCGATGGCATGACGATGTTGCTCGATGTCGACAGTGTTCACCCGTCTCTGTCCGGTATTCGGTGGAGATTATGGGAACACGTGCAGCAGTTGGATCTTGTATTCCTGGGAGAGTGGGGCGAGGCTTTGCGGGAGATCGAAGAAGCGATCGCTATGGCACACAAGAATGGAGATTATTTTTTCCGGGCGCGAGCCATGCAACTCCGCCGGGCCTGGTTGCATCTCCAGGCCTGCGATTTTGGCGGAGTTCTGACGATCTGCGAGTCGGCGGTTCCTTCGGTCCGGGATCCTATGCTGCGCGCTGCGCCGGACCCTCCACCCCCGTTTCCCTACCCTTTCCAGCAATCCCTGATCCTGCGGGGTTTGGCGGAGGCAGCCTTGGGAGAATGCGATCGCGCTCGTGAGCACCTCTTCGCGGCAAGGGACAACATGGATCGCCAGAAAACGATGAACGACTGGTACTGGCGCATGCTCCTGGAATCGGCTCTTACCGAACTCTGGCTTGCGGAGGGAAATCTGACGCAAGCCCGGCCGCAAGCCGAACGGTTTCTCAGCGTTACCCTGACAACCGCGGAGCGCACCTGGCAGGCCCTGGCTTGGGAAGCCAATGCCCGAGTCGCTTTGGCCGAACTCGACGCTCCGCGCGCGCAAGAGTGCATCGCCAAGGCTTCGTCGACGATGGAAGGCTTCGAACTGCCGGTGGCGAGTTGGCGCGTTCACGCCACCGCCTTCGAATTCCACCGGAGCGTGGGCGATCGAGATTCAGCGGAATGCCACCGGGCACTCAGCCGCGAGACCATCATGAAGCTGGCAAACTCCCTGCCTCCGGAAGAGCCTCTTCGGCACATATTCCTGTCGTCGCCGGCGGTTCGGAGAATTTCCGGCGACGTTAGCGGAGCGCGAGCATCGTCGCCGTCTGGTTGACGTGTCCCATGTACGCCTCGCCGTAGGTACTGAAGCCCACCGACGGGGTATTTGCGAACAGGGCGCCATAGGCCTCGCACTGGCCCTCTTCCTGAAGTTGCAGCGTCCGCCAGATACAGTTGAACACAATCAGAGCGCGATGGGAACCTTCCAGCGCCTTGCCCGTGTCTGCGACGATATCGGTGGATTCGAGCAGTTCCAGCTCCGAGCCTTCCCGAATCCGGCTGTAGAATACGATGCTGCCCTCTTTCAGAACGCGCTGCGGGCTCCGTACGAACAGCTCGCCGCCCGCCATCAGGCCTACCGGGTTACTCATGAAGCGGGCAGCTACATCCGCGCGGCCGATTCCCAGCGCTTGCGCGTACGCCTCCACGGCGGGCACGTCATTGAAGCGGCGCACGGTGCGAGCGGCCTCATCCACTTCCGTGGCGGTCAGTGTCTTTCCCAGCAAGCGGAAGCTCTGGGTCTTGATGATCCGGTAGCCGGCCGGCACGCGCAACAGCGTCAGAACGGCGGCATGTTCGAACGTGCGGCCATTGGTGGCAACCAGTGTCGCGCGAAACGCCAAATCGTCACCGGCCGATCCACCAACGAAGGGGATATCGGTCAAATCGCGAATGCGTTCCATGACCCCCTCCTCGGCGCCCGACAGGCCGTCGGCAACGATCAGCCCCACATGTGTGTCCCGGTCGAGGTCGGAAAGCGGAGCGCCCATCTGAGCGGACAGGCTCTCCAGGGCGGCGGAGACGGCCAGCGGACCCTTGAGGTCCTCCACCACCGCCGTGGCGGCAGCGCTGACAATCTCGGGAGGAAGCGCCATGGCGACCATGGAACACGTCGCCATCTTGCCCGACGATATCTCGCCCGCGGTGGTGCAACCGATGCTGGCCGCGCGCGGAAAGGCGGCTTTCATGGCGGCGCTCAGCGCGGCGAGAGAATGGCAGGTTGAGGCAAAGTACACCACAACCGCCGGATCGACGTTCCCGCGCAGCCCGGAGATCAGCGCATCCTGCTCCGTGGAGTTTGAGATCTGTATAGCCATTAGGGCGTGTCTGGGTCCTTCTCGATTCATCGGAGTACTTATGAGCACGGGTAATGCCAAACAGACCCCGATGCGGCATGGTGAAATCCAGATTATCATGCCGCTGTGAGCGCCGTGATGCTGAGCCGGCTGATTAGATGATGCAATCGCCGATGGTAAGCTGTAAGGTAAACTTTGACGACGGGTGGCCTGCGGCCATGAAGGAGTTCCCTCCATTTCGGCTGGACACGGTTAACCAGTGCTTATGGCGCCGGGGGGACGCGGGAGACGACGAACGCATCATGCTGACTCCCAAAGCGTTCGCCGTCCTCCGTTATCTCGTGGAGCACGCCGGCCGCCTGGTGACCCAGGATCAGCTCCTGGAGGCGGTGTGGCCCGATACCTTCGTCCAGCCGGAGGTCCTGAAGTACCAGATCGCCGACATCCGGGGCACGTTGGGGGACCGCGCCAGGAATTCTCTTTTTATCGAGACTCTGCCCCGCCGCGGGTATCGGTTTGTGGCCGCGGTGAAGGAGGGCGAGTCTGCTGGAGCCCGGGCGCCCGCCGACGTGGATCGCGGCAGATTGGTGGGCAGAGACCGCGAACTTGGTGCGTTGCGAGCCCACCTCCGGAAGGCATTGAAGGGCGAGCTCCAGATCGTCTTTATCACGGGGGATCCGGGGATCGGAAAGACGGCTCTGGTGGACGAATTCCAGCGCCAGGCCGCCGCCGAGGAACCATCTCTCCATATCGCACGGGGACAGTGCGTGGAAGGTTACGGCGGCTCGGAAGCCTATTACCCGGTGCTGGAAGCAGTGGGTCAGTTGTGCCGTGGCCCGGTGGGGAAGCGCGTGGTCGAAGTTCTGGCCGCGCAAGCACCCACCTGGCTGGTGCAGTATCCGGCGCTGCTGAAGCGCGAACAGCGCCAGATGTTGCAGCAGGAGATCCTGGGGGCGACCCGGGAACGCATGCTGCGCGAGATCCGCGAAGCGTTGTACACGCTCAACCTGGAAGCGCCCCTGCTGCTGGTGTTAGAGGATCTGCAATGGGTGGATCCCTCGACGGTTGATCTCATCTCCGCTGTGGCCCGCCAGCGGACGACAACGAAGGCCCTAGTGATCATCACCAAGCGGCCGGTGGACATGATAGCTCCCGATCATCCGCTAGAGAGGCTCAAGCAGGATCTGCTGGTTCATCACCTATGCCGGGAAATTGTCCTCGCGCCGCTGGAGCAGCCAGACGTAGCCGACTACCTGGGCGCGGAGTCTCCGGGAGGCAGCCTGCCTGAGGGTTTTGCCGAGTTGATCCATCGGCACTCGGAGGGTAATCCGTTGGTCATGGTTGCCACACTGGATCACATGACCGAGCGGGGCCTGGTCTCACACGAGAACGGAAAGTGGAGCCTCAGAATCCCACTCGAGAAAGTTGGCCTCGAGGTGCCGGAGACTGTACGGCAGACGATCGAAGCCCAGATCGAGAGTCTTACCAGTGAACAGCAGCGGACGCTGGAGGTGGCTAGCGTTAATGGTGTTTTGTTCTCCGCGAGCATCAGTGCCATCCCCGCGGGTCTGGACGAGGAGAGGTTTGAAGACCTTTGCGACGAGTTGTCGCGCCGCCGGCACATGGTGCGTTGGGCGGGATCCCGCGAGTTCCCGGACGGGACCGTCTCCGTGTGCTACGAGTTTGCGCACGCACTATACAGGGAGGTCTTCTACCACCGGCAGACGCCGAACCGCCGGGCAAAGCTGCACCTGCGCATCGGGGAGCGGCTGGAGGAGCTTTTCAAGAAACAGGAAAGCGAAGCGGCGGCTGAATTGGCGGGTCACTTCGAGGAGGGTGGCGATTGGCAGCGCACCGTGAGGTACCTGCGGCTGGCGACGGATACGGCCGGGCGTCGGTTTGCACCTCGGCAAGCGGTACAGATTCTCGAGCACGCTCTCGATCTCGCGAGAAAACTGCCGGAGGCCGAGCGAACGTTGAGCGAAATCGAGATTCTGGAGGAGCTGGCTGCGATTCACGCGGTGCTGGGCGACAGCCTGCGTGCCATCAAGACCTATGAAGCTCTGGCTGGGCGTGCGGCTCACGATGGCCTGATCGATGTGGAGGTGCGCGCGCTCATCGACATGGCGTGGCCCTTATCCTGGATAGATCCTCGGCGTTCGCTGGAAGTCCTGGAACAGGCACTTCGGCTGAGCGCCCGGCTGGAAGATCCGCTGCTGCGGGCAAGGATGCGCACGCGCTGTTTTGCCTGGCGCCTCTGGCAGGGCTGGAATCCACAGGATATGGAGGAGTTTCGCAATGCATCCGCGGAGATTTGTAACTCGGATGACCGCCGCAAACTTGCCCCTTACTTAGTCGACTGTGGCTTCATAAGCTGTCTCTCGTCCGAATATCGCGAGGCGTACCGGAACTTGGTGGAGAGCCGTGCGATCAACCTGGAGGCGGCAGAGGAAAACCCCTATCTAAGCCCTGCGTATGTACGAGGTCAATTGCCCCTGACGTTGAGCCTTCTGTTTGTGGGAGAGTGGGGCGAGGCGCTGCGCGAGATCAGAAACGCCATTGCCATATTGGACAAGAACGCCGACTATAACTGGGGGCAGGGAGTGCGGCCCCACCTGGCCTGGATTCATTTGCAGGCCATGGACTTTAGCGGCGTGCTGGCGCTTTGTAGCTCGGCGCTCCCAATGGCCGGGGATCCCGAGTCTGGCCCCGCACCCGACTATACAGCTCCTTATCGATTTGGATTGTGGAAGCGCCTGTTTCTGATGGGATCGGCGGAGACGGCTTTAGGAGATTATGAAAGTGCGTTGGAGCACCTGCTGGCAGCGCGGGCCGACATGGACCGGCCGGGGCCTACGTGTACCTGGTACTGGCGCATACCACTCGAAAATGCTCTCACCGAACTTTGGCTGGCGAAAGGCGATTTAGCTCAAGCGCGGCTGCAGGCAGAAGGGTCTCTGGCGATTGCGTTGGCGAGCGCGGAACACATGTGGCAGGCGCTGGCATGGGAAGCGAATGCCCGGGTCGCGATGGCCGAGCTTGACGTTCCGCGCGCACGGGACTGCATCGCCAGGGCCTTGTCGGCCATGGAAGGTTTCGAAGTGCCGCTGGCGGCCTGGCGCGTTCATGCCACCGCCTCCGAACTCCACAGCTCAGCCGATCGAGACTTGGCGGCGCGCCACCTGGCGCTCAGCCGCGAGACGATTATGAAGCTGGCGAATTCCCTGCCAGCGGAAGAACCGCTTCGGAGGACATTCCTCTCAGCGCCCATGATTCGAAAAATCCTGGGCGATAGCGAAGCTCGGGGGGAACCGGACAAAATCCGAGGTGCCGGGGTGTGCACATCCGTGTGACTCGAGGCTCTCGGGGATCCGGACCGCCCGGCACTCGATCGTAAGTCCCCGAACAAGGTGACGGATATTGGGCACGGTGTTGGACTTTTTTTGGCCGAGTGGTCCGCCAGGTGCAGCATCGGAATCATGACGATGTTCTCGCCGCGCTGTGCTGCGCAGCACCACGGCCAAGTCGGGACCACCGGGCAGTGCCTCCCCTACAGGCCATCGTGAACCGAGGCGGTGTCTGACGCCTCTCGGAAATGGTGGGTAGATTGCATACTGCCACGGCTGGATGTCGTTCTTTTCGGAGCTACGCTGGCAAGACATTGCAGACTTCCTGGTTCTGAGCTTGGCGTTGTACGTGCTGTTGCTCTGGGCCAGACAGACTCGTGCGCTCCGATTCGCGGTGATCATTGTGGGCTTGCACGCCTGCGCCCTGTGGGCCATGCACTTCGACCTCAAGATCACCGGGTGGGTCCTGGAAGGCGCCAGCCTCGCGGTAATTGGTCTGCTGATACTGTTGTTCCAAGAAGAGGTGCGCCACTCGGTTGTGCGCTTCGATACTGCGGTGCGTCTTAGATTCAGCAAACCTTCCGCCTCAAACAAAGCCTGCTCCGCAATCGGGCAGGCCGTCTTTGCCATGGCTCGTGGCCATATTGGAGCGCTGATCGTGGTCACCCGCAAGGACCCTACAACCGACTTGGTCTCCGGCGGAGTGAAGGTCGATGCGGCACTCTCACACGAACTCCTCGAGGCGATCTTTCAAAAGAACTCTCCAATTCACGACGGGGCCGTCATCATCAATCAGGATCGGATCGGGTTTGCGGGGGTAATCCTACCCTTATCCCAAACAGACGATGTTCCATCCGAGTATGGAACGCGCCATCGCGCGGCAATGGGATTGGCAGAGAGGTGCGACGCGCAGGTACTGGTAGTCTCCGAGGAGCGGGGAAAAGTAGTGCTGATGGAGGGACGCCAGACTAGCCCTATGCCGGACATGATGGCACTTCAGCCAGCCCTTTCAAGTCCCGGTCCCAGCCCAAGGATATCCCTCCGATCCAAACTGAGTGGGTTGTTGTTCAAGAATCTCAGATACCGCCTGGCCGCGGTGGGTTTGGCCGGTGTCATTTGGGCCCTCTCATTTGTCAGCGGCGGTATGATCGTCAAGAATGTGGTGGTGCCCACCGAGTTTGCGAACCTGCCATCGGGCCTCCGAATAGCCAATCAGCCGGCCGCCAGCGTGAAGGTTCAATTGCGCGGCAATGCATGGATGGCGAATCCGTTGACGGATCCCGTGATGTCCAGACTGACCGTTCGGATCGACCTTAGCGGTTTGGAACAAGGAACACACACGATCCGGCTGACGGAAACCGACCTTAAGCTCCCGCCCGGCGCCAGAGCGGAACATATCACTCCCGAAACCGTTTCGGTCCGATTGGCTCGCCGGGACGTCCCTTAGACCGAGGTACGGATCGTTGATCGACGGGGGTGAGCACATCGGTGTGACTTCTTTGCTAGTGGTGCCTGGGCGGGTGGATATCCAATACGGAACCGTGGTCATCGGCCGTGGGGGCATCGCCGCCACGGTCTCCGCTACCGGCAACCCGAACGCCGTCGTCACCGTCCAGGTGGGTTCGCAGGTGTCCGGAAACATCATGGCGCTCTACGCGGATTTCAACACCAAGGTGAAGAAGGGCCAAGTGGTGGCGCGAATCGACCCGCAGCTCTTCCAGGCGAAGGTGGATCAGGCCCGCGCCATGCTGAATGCCCAGCAGGCCGCCGTGGTCAACGCCGCGGCGCAGATCGCGAAGAGCCGCGCCGACGTGGCCAGCGCCCAGGCCGCCGTGGCGAACGCCAAGGTCAACGTGGTCAAGGCGCAATCCGCCATAAACGATGCCAAGGCCAAGCTCGACCGGCGCTGACGGCGGGACGCGCCCTGCGTTTCTTTAGCATGGCGTATTAAGAAAGGCGGCGGCCCCATGCAATACCAGTAAAACCGGCAAAACCGCCCCCTTGCGTTCGCCTCATCACTTCGATGTCGAGCGGCAAGACAAGAAGGGCGCGGCTCGCCGCTATCAGGGGACTGCGCCTGAGCGAGAGGCCATCGCGGCTCCCGAGCTTGTAGCTGATCGTGAGGAGGTCTTCGATTCTGGTGACGCCCGGAGTTGCCCAGGCAGAATGTTCGGCTTCTTCCCGCTCCGCCCAGGAGCGGACGGCGTCGCGAAGCGTCACTTTGCCATCGGACGTCTCGACCTTGACCTGGTCGGCATCGATCTCCGCATTACGTCTCAACGCGTTTTCGATTTTGAGCTTCACGTCGGTGGCGCTGAGTATTGGCGTGACTACGATGTCGTTGAAAACCCTCTTGACGCCCTTCAGCGGCCGAACTGCTCCCTCGGCTTCCTCTTTCTGATACTGCCATTCGGTCGTGCTCTTGAGCGTCACCCATCCGTTGGTCACCTGCACCTTTACGGTGCCAGGCACCGAGTAGTTCCAGTCCAGGTAATTCATGGCGGTACGGGCGATGTCTTCGTCGCTTCGTGTTGCCGAAGAGGGCAATTCGACTTTGATTTCGCTCGCGACCGCCTTGACATTGGAAACGCGCATTGCGGCGCGTTCGGCAGCCCACTTTTCGTAGTACATCACGAATCCGCGCCTTGCGAAATGGCGCAAGCATTGCTATACCTGCAATCCGAAGGCCGGGTAAAGGGCGTCACCAGGCGGCGCCGTCGACTCGGGGTCGGGACGGTGGAAGGAAAATTGCCTTTGACGAATGCAGATGGCGGTGGACCTAGGATTGCCGATCCGCGGGCTGACCGCCGGCCTGATCATCGCAGCGCCGGTCGGCCCGGTCAACCTGCTTTGCATTCGGCGGACCCTCGAGAAGGGTTGGAAATCGGGTCTCGTTTCGGGTTTGGGCGCGGCGCTCGCGGACACGCTGTACGGCGCTATCGCCGGGTTCGGCCTCAGCCTGGTGATTCAGCTTCTGATCCGCGAAGAGTTCTGGATCCGCACGATCGGCGGGGTTTTCTTAGTGGGAATCGGAGTGGTGTACTACCGGAAGCCGGCACGCTCGCTGCACGCAGGCGATGACGACTCCTCGGCCAATTCGGACTTTGCCTCCGCGTTCGTCTTGAACCTGACCAACCCTACAACGGTGCTCTCCTATCTGGCCGTCCTGGCCACCCTCGGCCTGGGACGGGAGCGGCCGCTGTGGCAGACCTCGCTTCTGGTCGCCGGCATATTCTGCGGGTCGATGACCTGGTGGACCATTCTGGTGAGTACGGCGAACCGCCTGCGCAGCAAGATCACCGATCGCACGATGCGCTGGATGAACCACGTAGCTGGGATCGCCATTGGCGTCTTCGGACTGGTGAACGTGCTGCTGAGCCGCGGGCACAGGCATTAGGTGCGATTCAGACAGCCTGCCCTGTTCTCGGGCCGCTCGACAAGGTGACGAAGTGTTGGACACCGAGTCCAGAACTGGGTTCGTCCGGCGCGCCACGGCCAGGCCGATCCGAATTGCAGCGGGGAAACAGACCGGCGGCGGCGTTTGGCAGACAACTTGCCTTACATAGCTTCTACGGAGGCGAAGATGACCGCACCGATGAACATGGGTCCCATGGACGCATTCTGGATATTTATCATGCTGAGCTCACTGCAGCCGGTTATGAAGCAGCGTTGGCTGGAGGCGTCACGGCGGCGGCTGATCGCTCGGATTGAACGCAAGCGTGGATCGCGAGTGATTCTGCTCGCGCATCGGCAAGAGACGATGAGTTTTCTCGGCTTCCCGCTCATGCGGTACATTGACGTCAACGATTCAGAGGAAGTCATTCGCGCCATTCGCCTGACCGACCCGAGCGTGCCTATCGATATCGTGCTGCACACTCCAGGAGGTCTGGTATTGGCCGCGACACAAATCGCAAGCGCCATAAACCGGCGAAAGGGAAAAGTCACGGCCATCGTGCCGCACTACGCCATGTCCGGCGGCACGTTGATCGCACTGGCGGCGGATGAAATTATCCTAAGCGACCATGCCGTGCTTGGGCCGGTCGACCCTCAACTGGGGCAATATCCGGCCGCATCGCTGCTGAAGGCGGTGGAGCAAAAGTCAAAGGACAGGATCCTTGACGAAACATTGATTCTTGCGGATCAGGCGAAGAAGGCTATCACTCAAGTCCAGGAAACAGTTCGCGAGCTCCTGCGCGGCAAATACCCCGATCCGGTCGTGAACAACCTGGCGGTCACGCTCTCCGAGGGCAGGTGGACGCACGATTTCCCCATTACCTTCGAGTATGCCAAAGCGTTGGGACTGCACGTGAGCTCCGAGATGCCGCCCGAGATTTTGGATCTGATGATGCTTTATCCCCAGCCAGTGCGACGCTTCCCCACCGTCGAGTACCTACCAGGAAGGCGCGAGGCTGGACGAAGGATTGAGTTGGGAGAATCCAGTGGGGAGCTTTGAAGAGCGAACAAGTCCGGGGCAGCGTCTCGCTGAGGCGGATGCTTGTCCGGAGAATCGGAGGAAAACGCCATGGGAGGCATGATCCCACTGTTGGATGCATCTCGGCGGCCCAGACGCTTCGCAGCCGTAACAGCCACCATCATCGCGGTCAACGCGCTTGTCTTCCTGTTGGAGTTGACAGGTGGTGACGCATTTGTAAAACAGTGGTCGGTGGTACCCGCCGATATTGTCGCAGGCCGGCACTGGATCACCATCTTGACGGCCATGTTCATGCATGGCGGTTGGATGCACATCATCGGCAACATGGTGTTCCTATGGGCATTTGGCCCGGAAGTCGAAGATGCCATGCCGCGGCTGCGCTACCTGGCGTTTTACCTGCTTAGCGGTCTGGCAGCTACGCTGGCGCAGATCGCAGCCATGCCCGGTTCCACGGTTCCCAATCTGGGCGCCAGCGGCGCCATTGCGGGCGTGATGGGCGCCTTTCTGATCACCTACCCTCGCGATCAGATCAAGACGGTGCTTTTCTTTGGGTGGTTCTCCCGCATCACATTTATTCCGGCAGTGCTTTTGATCGGCCTCTGGTTTCTGATCCAGTTCTTCAGCGGGGTTGGCGCCGTGGCAGATGTGCAGACGGGTGGCGTCGCTTACATGGCCCACGTTGGCGGCTTCATCTTTGGGGCGGTTACTGGCCGGCTATTCGAGGGTTTCCGGAGCATTGCCGAACCGGGATCCTAGCCCGGCATCTCATTTGGCCTGCGAGTTGCTCTAGAACAGCGCGAAAGAAATCAACCCGTGACTTCCAAACCCGACGAACTGAAAGATAAAGTAATTGCCGATCTTGAAGCCGGCAAGAAGGCGTTTCATGATGCGATGGCGAAGGCCCAAAGCCAAATCGACACCGCCACCGCGGAGATTCACAAGCTCCGCGCCGAGTTGAAAACACAGACCGACGAGGCCAAGGCCAAAAACATGGCTCGTGTCGACGAGCTGACGAAGAAGCTCGATGCGACCCGCAAAGAGCAGCAGACCCAAATCGAAGCGCGCCTGAAGGAACTCCATACGAACATCGAGTCCATCAACGCGGAGCTGAAGCACGCGACTGCGGAGGGGAAGATTGCCGTGGAGGCGAAAGCCAAAGTTGTCCACGAAGAACACGACTTCGCGCGGCGCGCCCTGACCGCGAGTCTGGATGCGGAACTCGCCGAATGGAAGGTCCGCATCGGCGCCGCGCTGGATGCCGCGGCCGAGAAGAAGGTGGCGGCGAAGGCCGCTGTACAGGCGAGAATTGCAGACCTGCAGGCCAAGCAGGAGGCCGCCCAAAAGAAAGTGCACGCCTTGAAGCAGGCGAACGCGGCAGCTTTCGGCGAACTGCACCGCGGAGTGCAAACGGCCATTGGCGAAGTCAGGACCGCGCTGGAGCATGCCCGCGCGGATATTGCCGCGGCTATGTAAGAGGAGAGATTTCCATGGAAAAAATGATTGTGGTAGTCTTTGACAACGAATCGAAGGCCCTTAGCGGTTTACAAGCCCTCTGGGAGTTGGACCGCGAAGGTGACATCTCCGTTTACGCGGAGCAAACTGTCGCCAAGGAGCCAAGCGGCGCTGTGCGGATGATCGACAATTCCGACACGTCGACTCTTCCGATGATCGGCGGCGGCACTGCATTGGGCGCGCTCGTGGGGCTGCTCGGTGGGGCGGTCGGCGTGCTTGTCGGCGCTGCGGCGGGAGCAGTCATCGGTACCGTCACCGATGTGGAAGAGTCTGGAGTGAGTAACGAATTCGTCAACGATGTCACGACAGAGCTAACGCCAGGCAAGGTGGCCTTGGTAGCCGACATTTCCGAAGAGCGGGTGACACCTCTGGACGTGCGGATGGAACAGCTCGGAGGTACCGTGTTCCGGCGGGCCCGAACTTTGGTGCAGGAAACACAAGAGGATCGCGATGCGGCCGCACACCAGGCCGAGCTGGTACAGCTCAAGGCGGAACGGGCGCAGGCGAGGGCAGACCGGCTGGCGAAGATCGACGCCAAAATCGACCACCTGCGTGCAAAGCTGGAAAATGCCATTGAGCGCAAGCGCCTCAAGATGCAACTGCGCCAGCAACAGCGGGAAGCCAAGATCCAGGCTCTGCAAAAGAAGGCCGATCGGTCCGAAGGAGAAATCCGCCGGCGCCAGGAGGCTCGAATCGCCGAGCTCCGGTGCGATTATGCGGAGAGCAAAGCCCGGGGTTAGCATCGGAGGCCAAACGCGTTTTGGCCTCTGGGCAAGAATGGGCATCCTGATGTTGCTGGCCGGTCCGGTGGAAGCGCAACAGCCCGCGTCCTCCGGCGCGCTCCAGGAAGAAACCAGGCAGAGTATGGTAGCCCCATGCCTGGAGCCGCCGCCGCTTGCCAGGTGGCAGGATTATCAAGGGCCGTTCCGGAAGGTGGGGGGACTTTTCGCCCGGAAATTGGAACGCAAATCGGCGCATCAGCCGCACTACAGACCGGGCACGTTACTTTGCTCCTTTGAAGTGAAAGACGACTTCAAACTACTCGTCCATGATACGTTCGATCCCGCCTCGTTCTTTTCCGCCGGTTTCAACGCAACTCTGGATCAGGCTGCAAACCGGGACCCCACCTTCGGACAAGGCGCCGCAGGCTATGGGAAACGCTTCGGCGTTGACTTCGCCGGGCAAACGACCTGGAGGTTCTTCAAGGATTTTGCTTACCCAACAGTATTCTCGGAGGATTCTCGTTACTACCGCCTGGGCCACGGAAGCCGGGGGAAACGCCTGGTACATGCGGCGGCGCATGCCTTCGTCGGGTATCGCGATAGCGGCAAGTACATGTTCAATTTTTCCGAGCGGCTGGGAACAGTTAGCGCCGTCGTTGTCACCAGTGCCTACCATCCCGGTGATGAGCATAGATTCGCCCCAGCCATGAGCCAAGTCGGGTTTGCCGTCATGCAGGACGTGGGTTTCGACGTGCTCCGGGAGTTTTGGCCTGAGGTCGCCCGAAAGCTCCGGATGCCCTTCCGCGACATGCGGGAGCAGCCGGAAACGGAAGCCCGTGAAAAGCGATAATGGAAATTCTGATTCAAATATGAGGGTCAGCGTACGCTTGGTTCTGGGTTTGGCTGCCGCCGTGGCCGCGCTCGCCCTGTTCCTGTGGCTGGCGGACTTTGTCGAGGATAAGGCCGCCGTGCCCTTTGACGCTTCCGTTCGCGGCTGGGTCCACGCCCACTCCAGCTGCACCCTCACCAGCTTCATGCGCCTGATGAGCCTCATCGCCTCGCCCGCCTTCTTGGTCGCCTTCAGCCTCATCGCGTTCCTGATCCTCCTCCGCGTTGCCCACTGGCCTCGCGAAGCCCTGCTCTTCCTCGTCACGATGACGGGCGGGTCTGTGCTCGACCTGGTGCTCAAGGTGGTGTTCCACCGCGCCCGGCCCCCCAGCTATTTCGGCATGCCCGAACCCGCCTCTTACAGCTTCCCGAGCGGCCACGCCCTGTTCTCGGTTTGCCTCTGGGGCTCGCTCGCGCTTTTCGCTGGGCAGCGCGTCCGCGGCGCGGCCGCGCGCGCCGCCATCTTCGCGGGCGCGGTTTTGCTCGCCGGCCTGATCGGCTATTCCCGCATTTACCTGGGCGTGCACTATCCGAGCGACGTCATCGCCGGCTACGCCGCCGCCACCGTCTGGGTCGCCACAGTGGGTTACACGAATCGGCTGATCGAGCGCCGCAGCGAACGCCGCCAGCCGGCCTCACGGATGCCGGCGTGACTATCCTGCTGAACCACCGGGCCGGCCGCGCGCAGCGGGCGAGGGTGCGCGAACAACTCGTCCGGTACTTGCGCGAACACGGAATCGAGGCGGTCGTCCACGAGGTGCGTGCCGGGGAGGAGATCACCTCGCTGGCCCGCCAGGCCGTTCTCAGCGGCGAGCGCACGGTGGTGGCCGCGGGCGGCGATGGCACGGTCGGCGCGGTCGCCGCGGCGCTGGTCGATACCGAGGCCACAATGGCCGTGCTGCCGGTGGGAACGCTCAACCACTTCGCCAAAGAGCTTGGCATTCCGCTCGAGCTGGAAGCGGCCCTCGAGATTGCCCTCACCGGCGCTATCCGCGCCATTGACGTGGGTGAAGTGAACGGCCGGGTCTTCGTCAACAACTCCAGCCTGGGGCTCTATTCGGCGATCGTATTCGAGCGCGAGCGCCGCCGCCGGCGGGGTTGGAGCAAGTGGCTGGCGATGGCCTGGGCCAGCCTGAGCGTTCCTCGACGCTTGCCCTCCCTGAGCGTGTATCTCGAAGCGGGCGGCGGCGGAGCCCGTGTCGTCACGCCCTTTCTCTTCGTCGGCAACAACGAGTACATGGTGGAGGGCTTCCGCTTCGGCCGCCGGCGCTCGCTTGACGAGGGCCGCATTTGGGTCTTCGTGGCGCCGCCCCCCTCCTCACGCTGGAAGGCGGTCCGCCTCACGCTCCGGGCGCTCTTCAAGCGCGACCGCCGGGACCGCGATTTCAAGGTTTTTCAGACTCGCGAGCTGCGAGTCGAAACGATCCGAGAGCAGGTCCGAGTCGCGCTCGACGGCGAGATCTTCAGGGTCCCGCCGCCCCTGCGGTATCGCAGCCGTCCGCTGGCCCTGCGGGTTCGCGTGCCGGCCGGGAAAGGCTGATGCGCACCATCGTCCACCTCTCGGACCTCCATTTCGGCCGCATCGATCCGCTACTGCCCGAGCCGCTCGTTGAATGTGTCGAAGCGGTCAGGCCCGACCTGGTAGCGGTCTCCGGCGACCTGACGCAGCGTGCCCGCCCCGAGGAGTTCGAGCAGGCCCGCGCCTTTCTCGACGCCCTGCCCTCGCCGCAGATCGTTGTGCCTGGCAACCACGACGTGCCGCTCTACAATGCCTATCTCCGCTTCTTCGGCGGCCTGCGCCGCTTTCGCCGCTACATCAGCGAGGACCTCGAGCCCACTTATGCCGACGAGGAAATGGCCGTCATCGGCCTCAACTCCGCCCGCTCGCTCGCCTTCAAGGGCGGGCGCATCAACCTCAGGCAGGTGGAGCAGGCTCGCGAGTGGCTGTGCTCCTTCCCGCCCCGCGTGGCCAAGATCATCGTCATCCACCACCCGTTCGACCTTCCGCCAGGCCATGGCGGCCGCGTGGTCGGGCGGGCGCAGATGGCGATGCGCCGGCTCGCCGATTGTGGCGCCGACCTGTTTCTCTCCGGTCACCTCCATCTGGGCTACACGGGCGACACTAGCATCCGACACGAGATCCAGGGCCTCTCGGCGCTCATCGTGCAGGCCGGCACCGCCACCTCGACCCGCGGCCGCGGCGAAGCGAACTCCTTCAACGTGATCCGAGTGGAACCGCCGGAGATCGAGGTCGAGCGGATGAGCTGGGACCCCCTGCGCAGGTGCTTTCTACCGACCTCGCCGGAGCGCTACCGGCGCCCCTGACCCGGGTATTCCACATTTCATCGACGGCAAGGGCCGCTTCGGCCCCGGGGCCAAGTTCCAGTATCCGCAGGCCGTCCCTTACTCGAACTTCAAACTGGAACTGCCGGCATTGAGCACAAGAACATTCATACGTTATCTCAATTCTCACAAATCCATCCCACCACCGCTCTCGCGTAGGGAGATGTCACCGGGGCCGCCAGAATAAGCCCCCGCAATCCCACGCCCAGGACCGAGAGGTTGGAGTTTGCAGCTTCATGGTGTGACGAAGTGTTGGACACCGAGTCCAGAAGCGGGTTCGCCTTGCGCTCGTCGGCCAACATCCGACACCATCGCGTTCTGGAAATACTTCACTCACCGCCAGTTAGGTGAAATTCGGGCCGGCGTCAGGTTTTGGCCTGCTAGTTGCTTCATAGGGACACGAAGGAGCATTTCATGATTCCCCAATCCCAGCAACTGAAGGACAAGATGTCCGCCGATTTCGAGGCCGGTAAAAAGACCTTTCACGACTCGATGGCGAAGGCGCAAAAACAAATCGACGTCACCACCGCAGAGGTCAACAAACTCCGCGCCGAATTGAAAACACAGACCGACGAAGCCAAGGCCAAAACCATGGCGCGTGTCGCCGAACTGACCAAGAACCTCGATACGACACGCCGAGAGCAACAGGCCGAGATCGAAGAGCGCCTGAAGCAACTAAGCACGAGCATCCAGTCCATCAACGCGGAGCTGAAGCACGCGACGGCGGAGGGAAAGGCGGCGGCGGAGGCCAAGGCCAAAGTCCTCCGCGAGGAATACGACTCTGCGCGGCGCGCCCTGATTGCGAGTGTGGAGGCGGAACTCGTGGAATGGAAGGCCCGCATCAGCACCGCCTTTGATGTGGCGACCGAGAAGAAGGCATCTGCGACGGCCGTCATTCAGACGAAGGTGGCGGACGTGCACGCCAAGCATGAGGTTGCCCAGAAGAAACTGCACGCCCTGAAGCAGGCGAACGAAGCCGCCTTCAGCGAGTTGCACCGCGGCGTGCGAGCGGCCATCGCCGAAATCGAGACCGCGTTGCAGCATGCTCGCGCGGACATTGCCGCTGTTAAGTAGAAGAGGAACACAACCGTGGAAAAACTGATCGTAGTCGTCTTCGACGACCAAACGAAGGCCGATGCAGGCTTCGAAATTCTGCGCCTATTGGACCGCGATGGTGAGATCTCGGTGTACGAGGCGCAAACGATCGCCAAAGAACCAAGCGGCAGCATCCGATACATCGATAACAGCGATAAGCTGGCTTTCCCGGTGATCGGCGGTGCCACCGCGGTGGGCGCCCTCGTTGGACTTCTCGGGGGACCCCTCGGAGCGCTTATCGGCGGCATGGCAGGCGGTTTCATTGGCTCAATCGGCGATCTGGAACATGCCGGCGTGACCGACGAGTTCATTAATGATGTGAACACGGCCATGACAGCCGGCAAGTTCGCCGTGGTTGCCGATATCTCCGAGGACTGGGTGACGCCTCTGGACACGCGAATGGAGTCGATTGGAGGCGTGGTCTTCCGGCGAACCCGCAGTCAGGTTAAGCGCATGCACCACGACCGCGACGTGGCCGCACATCGCGCCGAAATGGAGCAACTCAAGGCCGAACGGGCGCAGGCGAGGGCCGACCGCCTGGCTAAGATCGACGCCACAATCGACGCCCTGCGGAAGAAGCTGGAAAACGCCATTGAGCGCGACCACTGTAAGATGCGGTTCCGCCAGAATCAGCGGGACGCCAGGATCCAAGTCCTGAAAACGAAAGCCGATCAATCACAAGGAGAGATCCGCCGGCGGTTGGAGGCTCGGATCCACGAGGTTCGCCGGGAGTATGAGGAAAGCCCGGATGAGATTGCCGCGGCTTCGTAGAGGAACACCACTATGGAGAAACTGATCGTAATCGTCTTTGACGACCAAACTAAGGCCTTTGCGGGTCTGGAAGCTCTCCGGGAATTGGACCGCGATGGGGAGATTTCGCTTTTCGCGGCCCAAATTGCCGCCAAAGAACCGAACGGCGGTGTACGGTTCATCGACACCCCTGATGGCGTGGACTTCCCGGTGATCGGCGTCAGTACCCTGTTGGGCACGCTAGTGGGAGTTCTCGGCGGGCCAATCGGTCTGGTTGGCGGCGCGGCTGCCGGAGCATTAATCGGTTCCATCATCGAGCTGGAACACGCGGGTATAACTGACGAGTTCATCAACGACGTAGCGGCAGCGCTGACACCCGGCAAGGTCGCCGTGGTTGCCGACATCGCCGAGGAGTGGGTGACGCCTCTGGACACGCGAATGGAACGGATTGGAGGCGTGGTGTTCCGGCGGGCTCGCACTCTGGTGAAAAACCTGCAGGCTGATCGCGATGCGGCCGCCCATCGGGTTGAGATGGAACAGCTCAAGGCCGAACGGGCGCAGGCGAGGGGAGAGCGGCTGGCAAAGATTGACGCGAAGATTGACAACCTGCGCGCGAGGCTGGAAACCGCTCTGGAGCGAAGGCGCTTCAAGATGCAGTTGCGCCAGCAGCAGCGGGAAGCCAAGATCCGGGCCCTACAAGCCAAGGCAGATAAGGCAGAAGGAGAAATCCGCCGGCGCCAGGAGGCTCGAATAGCCGAGCTCCGTCGCGATTATGAAGAAAAGCCGGCTTTGGGTTAACGTTCTTCAAATGAATTCGATAATCGACGGGCGCCGGTAGGCGCCGCGAAAAGGAAACAAAAGAATGGCAGCAAGTTCTGTGACGGTTTCTCAAACGGTGGAAGCTCGAACCCTTCCCAATGGCGCGGTCGTGCTCCTGGGACGGTTTCTCTTCGCGCTGATCTTCCTGTTGGCCGTTCCCAGCCACTTCTCGCAGCAGACGATCGCCTTGGCCACATCGCAGGGCGTTCCCTTGGCGCATGTCGCGGTTCCGGCTTCGGGAATTCTCGCCCTGCTCGGAGGCTTGAGCATTCTTTTGGGCTATCGGGTCAAGTTCGGCGCATGGCTGATCGTGCTGTTCCTGCTTCCGGTGACATTCATGATGCACAAATTCTGGGGCATTAGCGATCCGGTGGCGGCGCAGACGCAGATGGCCTTGTTCATGAAGAACATCGCCCTGGTCGGTGGGGCGTTGTTCATTTCGCAGTTTGGCGCGGGACCGTTAAGTCTGGACAGCCGCAGTTCACGTCGATGACTCCCTCGACACCGGTGACACCTCTGAATCCGATCCCGCTCGAACCGGCGAGTTGGAGAGATAGTCGCAGGGTTGCCCTGCTGGTCCTCGGCATCGCCATGGCGGCCCTGTTGCCTGCCGCGTATCGGATGGCGCGACCATTCCTGACCGCATTGGTGTTAGCTGCAATTCTGGCCGTGGTTCTGGATCCACTACAGCAGCGGGCCAGTCGCCTCGTAAAGCGCCCGCCGGTGGCAGCCTTGCTCACGACCCTGGTAGCTGTAGGGCCGGTCCTGACGGTCATTCTGCTCGCCGGTATGGCGATGAACCGCGAAATCAAATCCGGTGCGTTTGACGCCATTTTGCGTGCAGCGGAGGGGTTGACCGCGGGCGCCTCTATCGATCGCCACGCCATTGAACAAGCACTGGCGGACCTCAACCAGATTGCGGGAGGTCTTTTCACCGGTGTATTGGCGGTTGTGTTTCTTTACGTGGTGCTGCTATACGGAAAAGGCTGGATATCGCAGATGGCGGCGATGCTCCCACTTGACACCTCTATCACCAATCGAATCCTTGCCACCATCCGCGACGCGATCGTGGCGAACGTGGACGGTATTCTCGCTAAGAGCGCCGTCGAGGCTCTTTTGTACGGAATCATCTTTTGGATTGCAGGGATCGGCTTGCCCGCCATGTGGGGCGCCTTCGCCGGACTCGCCTCCATGATTCCGCTCATAGGCGCAGCAACCGTCTGGCTGCCTGTTGCGGTCACATTGGCGATTCACGGAGCCTATGTGAAAGCGGCGCTGGTCGGTGTAGTGTGCTTCGCGGGGCAACAGGCGGTGGCGCTGTTGCTGGTTCCGCGAATAGTAGGGACACGGCTCCGCCAGTCTCCATTGCTCATTGCGCTCTCGGTGTTGGGAGGTGCCAGCGCGTTTGGCGCCCTAGGCATTTTGCTGGGACCAGTCGTAGTCTCCGTTTTGGCGGCACTAGTGCGCGAGTTTCGGAGTCAATTGCGGCCAAACAGCGATTGACGCCATGAAGCTCGCTTCACGAAACAGACAGCAAATGGCCGCAAGCGTGCAGTTGATCAAAGCGCTAGGCGGCGGGCGGGACGCTTCTCGGCTCCCGCCGCCAAAGGAACTTGGAAAAGAATCCAAACGAACAAGGAGGATTCCATATGAATTCAGCACTAAACCCTGAGTCGTCCATTGAAACAAGGGCGGTGGCGCCAGTCGAGCGGATCCTGTGTCCGGTCGACTTCTCGGAGATCTCGGGGAAGGCTTATCGCTACGCGCAATCGATCACCGACCACTATCACGCCAAGCTGCTTGTCCAGCACATCGTTGAAATGTGGCAGCATCCATCCGGCTACTATTCCGTTTCGCCGGATATTTTTGAAGACTTCCGCCTTTCGCTCATATCCAATGCGGAAAAGGAATTGCAGCACTTCGTAAAGACAGCCGGCGGACCGCAGCCCGAGTGCCTCGTGGAGGAGAGCGTGGCAGCCGATGCGATTCTGTCCCTGGCTCGAGAGCGTGCCATCAGCTTGATCGTAGTGGGAACCCACGGCCGGCGTGGCTTTGATCACCTCATGTTGGGATCAGTTACCGAACGCGTCCTGAGGCACGCTTCGTGCCCGGTGCTGGTCATCCCGCGAACAGCCCCGACTCCAGTTGGGCCGAATGTAACGGATGATTCCGTTTCAGTCCAGCGCATTCTCTGTTGTGTTGATTTCTCCGCGCACTCGCAGTGCGCCTTGAAGCACGCGTTCTCGCTGGCGGACGCCTATGGTGCTGAGGTAACCCTCTTTCACGTACTGGATGGCATCTCCGAGTCGGCGGACGTTGGCAAGGAAACGGCGGCGGCCATGGAAAACCTCCAGAAGCTCCTTCCGGCTGCCGCCGGCAAGGGGACCAAGACGCACCTTGAAGTGCGCATGGGGAAGGCGTACCCGGAAATCCTCCGGTTCGCCGAGGAGTCTCGGCCGGACGTAATCGTCGCTGGAGTGCGCGGAATCAACGCATTGAATCTGACGGTGTTCGGTTCTACCCTTTACAGGGTGATCCAACTCAGTTCCGTTCCAGTCCTGGCGGTTCCAATTTAAGGCGCGACGCTGCCCGCTTCCCGTGGAATCAAAAGCGCAGCAGCGCCGCGGCGGAGTCCTAAGCCGGCATTTCAGCGGGGTTCAACATGCGGCCCGACTGGGGCGGTGAGTAACCTGCGCTCTCCTCCGCGCCTATGCGGCGGGCAAGGGCCGCTCGTTCGGTATAGCGAGCTTCCGCATCCGGTACATGAGGGTGGACCGCGCGACTCCGAGGCGCGCGGCGGCGCCATGCGGTCCGGCGATCACCCAATTGGCCGCCTGTATGGCCCTCAAAATATGTTCACGCTCGCATTCCTTCAGCGTGGTCGGTTTGGCGACGCTCCTTCTCTTAAACAGTTCCGGTATCGGCGGATTCAGAACGCGGCCACTGGTCAGGATCACCGAGCGTTCCACAAAGTTCTGCAGTTCCCGAATGTTCCCTGGCCAGTCATGGTCCAGCAGCGCCTCCATGGCCTCCGAGGGGATCTTCTCGATCTGCTTGTTCATCCGCTGCGCATAGGTGCTCACGAAGTGCGCCACCAACAAGGGAATATCGTCACGCCTGTCGCGTAGTGGGGGAATGCATATGGGAAACACATTGAGCCGGTAGAAAAGATCGCTCCGGAACAGTTTTTCGGAAACCAGGCGGTCCAGGTCTTGATTCGTGGCGGCCACCACTCGTACGTTGACAGATTGCGTGATTGTGCCGCCAAGTCTTTCGAACTCCTGCTCCTGCAAGACTCGCAGCAGCTTCGCCTGCAGCTCGAGCGGCATATCGCCGATCTCATCCATAAACAGCGTGCCGCGGTCAGCCGCCTCGAAACGGCCGATCTTACGCGTAACCGCCCCCGTGAAGGCGCCTTTTTCGTGTCCGAAGACCTCGCTCTCCAGCAGTTCCCGCGGAATGGCCGCGCAGTTCATCTTCACGAAAGCGCCAGCTTGCCGCCGGCTACGGGCGTGAATGGCGCGTGCGATCAGTTCCTTTCCCGTCCCGGTCTCTCCTTCGATGAGAACTGTGGAGTCCGTCGGGGCTACGGTTTGAAGTTGATCCAGAACTTCCCTCAGAGCCGTGCTGCGTCCCACGATGCCTTCAAAACCGTCTAGTCCCGTGCTGCCGCATTCATCCGCTGCAACCAGCGGCTCGACCGAAGTGCCGCAGCCGTAGTCTCTGAATACGGCCTTCGACGGCATCACCGCAAAGCCACGCGAAGATCGGGGGAAGGAGTTCGCCTCCCGTCCATCCAAAACGACGATATTGCTGCAACCCATCTTGATACCTCATCTCCTCACTAAAACTCTCATCCCGTCGTTGTGAACCACCATCTTGGAGCGCCTACGTCTCACAACTAATGGACCTCTTAAGGTATGAGGTTACCGGACTTGAAGATTGCAGTCGTGAGATTGGAGTCAGGTTTTGGTGGAAGAAGAGCCTGCGTCAGGTTTTACCGGTGTTCTTAGCCGGCGAACTGGCGGAGCAGCAGTTTGGGTCAGGCCCGCCGGAAGATCAAGCCGGATCGTCTACGGAACTCATTGAATCTATAAGAGATAGCCAACATTCAGACACTGAGCACGGGACATGGCGACTCACGAATGATGGCGTAGGCGTTCGTGGGCAGACGTCCTGCCATGCTGTCATGACTGTTGCGCCCGATGACCAGGAGGTCGGCCTGCAATTCCCTGGCTGCGTCGGCTACTGCGCTGGCAATCGGACCGATTTCAATGTGAATGTCGCCATGGACCGCGTCCGTCTCCAGCAGCCGTGCGAGCTGAGCTTTAGCCTCGTTGATGACGTAGCTTGTCCATTCCGGCGACAAGCCATACTCTTGTAAACGGGGATCGAGCGAGGCAACGACGTGAATCACGCTGAGCGGTGCACCAAACTCCCAGGACAGCCGGCTCGCCCAGCCCAAGATGCTGCCGCTCTGCGGTCCAAGATCGACGGCACAGGCAATGCGGCGGGGTTGTGCCGTTATGCCAGACGCCGTGTCCGGCATATGAACCGCCGTCCAGACCGGACAGCTTGCATCGTGGAGGACCTTTGCCGTGACCGAACCGATGAGCAGGCGTCGAAACGCACCATACCCATGAGTGGGCATCATGATCAAGTCGACGTGTTCCGAACTGGCATACTCCACAATCTTCGTTGCCGGGTCGTAGCCTTCCTGCAGGACGCGCTTCACCCCAAGGTGGCGCCATTCATTGGATCGGAATTCCTTCATGTTCTCTTCAGCCTCTTCCCTTGCGAGGCCATGCAGCATCCTCAACTGGGCTGAAGTCGGGAGCGGCAGATCGAGACCCGGAGCCAGGACATAGAGCAGAACGATCTCCGAACCGAAGCGTTCGGCGACCGCCGCAGCGGCGTCGGCGGCGTCCGTCGAGCGCGCCGAGAAGTCTATCGGCAACAAAATCTTCGCTATGTTAAACATATTGGCATTGTCCTTTCGAGGCCGGCCTCCGGGGCCCTGTTGAGTGCCCGGGATGTGCCGCAATTGCTTCTTGCAATCGTTTGGCCGATTGGATGGGCCTCAAGTTGCTCGTTGGTGAATTGCGGAAAACCAGATGCGCCCGCTACGCGAGATCCTCTTGCCGACCGACTCTTCGCCACCCTGTGTTGAAGTGGCGCGTTATGCCGCCGGCGTTGCCCGCCACTTTAGCTCCAAGATCACCTTGCTTCATGTATTGACGGCACGGTCGCGGCATCGGCGATGGTGAACGTGACTGTTCCGCCGCCGCCCCGCCGATGACATCGACGCCGGCCACACCCGCCAAAACCATCGGTGAGCGCATGGCGAATGAGGTCCGGACGCCTATTTCGATTTCGATAAGAGTACCATGCGCGATGATGCGCGTGCGGCTCTGACGAACGACGCCGGCGCGCGGGGAAGCATTCTGGAGGAGTTTTCAGAGGCCATGATAGTTATCGAGGGCCACTGCGACGAGCGGGTGTCGGCGGAATATAACATTGCGCTGGGCGACCGCCACGCCATGTCGGCGAAGGAGTTCCTGGGGCAGTTAGGCGTGCCGCCTGAACGTCTTCACCGCGAGTGAACCTGGAACCCAAACCGCCAGCGTGCCAAAGGAGCTTGGCGGAGGCGGGCACTAAATCGGCAGGAGCGGTTGAGAGCCCATCGCTGCCATTTCAGGAGAACGGAGTAATGACAAGAGCCATTGAAAAACTGCGTCCGCAAAGCGCTCTGACAGTTCTGGAACAAGAGATGGAGCCTGCTTCCCCCTTTGGTAGTGTCTGCGGTCCCAAGGGTTAGGGGGGACCGTGCACACCCGCGCGCCGTGAGTTTTCCCACGTTGCCGACTGTGGCACGCAGGCCGTGCCGGCGCGGCAGGCCGTTGGTGTGTGAAACCAGGTCATCTGGCGCTCCGGAAAGGGTCTGAACGCAAAGAGAATCAACCGACCCGCTTGACCTGCTGGTTCCATATATGGGAACTTGGGGCGTGAGAATCGTCAGCAAACGGCGGATTCGGGAATTCGGGACGCGCTTCCCGAAAGCCGCCGAGCCGCTCAAGCATTGGGCAAACGCTGTCCAGGCTGCGGCGTGGAAGAACCCCGGCGCGATGAGGGCAGACTTCGGTTCCGCCGACTTCGTGGGCGACCTGACGGTGTTCAATGTGGGCGGGAACAAGTATCGGTTGATCGTGTTCGTTCACTATCTACGCCAGATCGTCTACATAAAGCACATTCTCACGCACGAGGAGTACGACGAGGGGGAATGGAAGCTATGAGCACCACGATTGAAGGCCTCGACCTGAAACGGTATGGGCGACTTCTGGCCCGAGCGGTTCCGAAGGTCATCAAGACGGAGGAGGAGAACGAGCGCGCTCTCGCCATTGTCGAATCCCTGATGGAGAAGGGCGAAGGGAACATGACGCCGGAGGAGGACGCGCTCCTCGAACTCCTGACGGACCTGATTCACGATTTCGAGGAGAAGGCGTACCCAATACCGAGGTCCGAGCCGCACAGGATGGTTGCGTTTCTGCTGGAACAACGCGGTCTAGCCCCCAAAGATCTTTGGCCCGTAGTCGGCTCCAAGAGCCGGGTGTCGGAGATCCTTGGGGGAAAACGGCCCATGACGAAGGAGCAGGCAAAGAAAGTCGCTGAGTTTTTCCATGTAGGCGTGGATTTGTTTATTTGAGTCGCATTGGCTCTCTTTCAAAGTAGCCGCTCGCCTCATGGACGATTCGACCGGCCGTCTCCCGGTCGATTGCCCACAACTCAGATCGTGCGGAGTCCGGCCAGACGAACCTCATCGCAAGCCGAATTCCCGCAGGATTTCGCCATGCGAACTGATTCTTCCAGAGAGAACTTCGTCGTGCGCCCGCGCGATCGCCGCGGAGTCCGCTTCCGTTACTGGTTCGTCATCCGTTGGAGCCGACAATGCCGCCCGATAGGCCGGGCTGACCACCAGGTACTCCAGGAACCGCTTGGCGGCAGGGAGGTCCTCCTCTGGAATCCGGTCGATCAGATCATGAAGTGGGTCGCGGCTCATCGAAACTCCCTGCCATTAGCGTACCCCATAGCTTTCGCTTGCGGCAATGCGGCGATTCTCGGCACTGCGGACCGCCGTGGGCAATGGTGGGCAATGCCGCACGGCATTCCTGGCACTTATGGCAGCGGCGGCAACGAGGAATCTGCAACTTGCAGATCCTATTGATGCATCGAGGGTTCGAATCCCTCTCTCTCCGCCAGGTTCACGAATCTGACCATGGTATAATGACCATGGTATGCAAAGACAGATTGCCGCGGGCGAGTTCAAGGCGAAATGCCTCCACCTGCTCGATGAGGTCCGCCAAAGCCGAAACGAAATCGTGATCACCAAGCGCGGCCGGGCGGTGGCGCGGCTCCTGCCGGTGGATGAGGAACTCCCCCCAGTTTTCGGCCGGATGCGGGGCTCCGCTGAAATCCTGGGCGATATCGTTGCGCCTGTCGGCGAAAAGTGGGACGTGGATGAGTAGCCCAGCAGGGCCGGCGCCTCTGCTTCTGGACACGCACTACTGGATATGGATGCAGTTGGGTGAGGCCAGCCATTTCACGGACCGGATGCTCACGGCCATCCGCCAGGCCGCGGCCAGTGGCAGCCTCCTGGTTTCGGCGATCTCCGTCTGGGAACTGGGAATGCTCGAAGCCAAGGGGCGGATTCGCCTGAAACCCTCGTGTGAGGAATGGGTGAAGGAAGCCCTCGCTACACCCGGGCTAGCGCTCGCGCCGCTAACGCCGGAAATTGCGCTGGAGAGCAGCCGATTGCCCGGACCATTCCACGGCGACCTCGTGGACCGGATCATCGTGGCGACGGCAAGAAGGATGGGGACCCAGTTGATCACCCGCGATCAGAAGCTCATTCAGTACGGCCGCAAGGGCCACCTCACGATCTTCTGAGGCGGTCTCGCGGCTATTGGCGTGCAAGGATCTTCGGGAAAGGGTGAGTGCGGCGGGCAGGCTGTTGCTGGAAAAGGAGTTTACCGGGGAAACGGCGTGGAAAAAGTTGGATTTTTGACACAGCCGAGAGTCATTGTGGTCCGCTATACTGGTACCGTTAATGCGTTTTGCCGTTGATGCTCACGCCATCGGCCGCCACCTCACGGGGAACGAGGTTTACATTCGGAGTCTTCTGAATGCGTTTGCGGCGCAAGCCCGCGAGTGTGAGTTCATCGCCTATATTTCGTCGGACAAAGCTTACGACTTTATACCTTCGAATGTCCTTACGCGCCGAATCGCGGCCAATCCATTCCTGCGCCTGGGATTCCAGTTGGCGAGGAAGATCAGGGAGGACCGGCCGGACCTGCTGCACGTGCAATACACCGCTCCGGTAGGCTGCTCCGTGCCGGTGGTGGTGAGCGTTCACGATGTGAGCTTTCTGGAACACCCGGAGTACTTCACTCGCGACCGCGCCTGGCAATTGCAGCGGACGGTGCGGCGCACGGTGCGGCGGGCTGCGAAGATTCTGACCGGCAGCGAGTTCTCGCGCAAGTCGATTCTCAAGGTGTACGGCGATCTGGACGAGGACCAGGTGGTGGTGGTGCCCGACGCGGCGGCTTCGGAGTTCCGGCCGATTTCGCGGGAAGCCGCCTCCGCCAACGTACGCAGACGGTTTTCAGTTCCGGCGCCGTATATTCTTTCGGTCGGCGACCTGCAACCGCGCAAGAACCATATCGGGCTGATCCGGGCCTTTGCGCGGCTGGCGCGCGCCTACCCGCAACTCAAGCACCACCTGGTGCTGGCCGGAAAGGAGACGTGGTTTGCGGATCGCGTTCACAAAGCGGCGCGCGAATCGGGCGTGGCGGAGCGCATCCATTTCTCCGGGTTCGTCTCGGACCCGGACTTACTGCATCTCTATAACGCGTGCGATCTCTTCGTCTTTCCGTCGTTTTACGAAGGCTTCGGGCTGCCCGTGCTGGAAGCCATGGCCTGCGGACGCGCGGTGGTGTGTTCCTGCACTTCGTCGCTGCCGGAAGTGGCCGACGGCGCGGCCATCCTGTGCGACCCGTACACGGTGGACGAGTTTGTGCGCGGGATTGCCGATCTACTGCTGGATTCCGAGTTGCGGGCGCGAATGGAGCGGCGGGGATTGCAGCGGGCGGCGCACTTCAGTTGGCAGAAGACGGCGCAGAGGACGCTCGGAGTTTTCCACGAGGTGGCCGAGCGGTCCAGGGCCGCGGACGAGCGCGTGGGCTCTCCGGCCATAGCTCACCGATGAGGCACATCCGGCATCTCGTCCTGGCGGCCGCGGCGGCGCTGCCGCTGGCGCCGGCGACCGCCCAGACGGGCTTCCCGTTTCAGGACGAAACTCTGCATTACAACGTCAACTGGCCGAGCGGCCTGAGCTTGGGCGAAGCTACCTTCACGGCCCACCACAAAGCAGGCGCGTGGGAGTTGGCAATGACGCTGGACTCGGGGATCCCCGGGTTTGCGGTCGCGGACAAGATCCAGTCGTCGGCGACGGACGACCTCTGCTCGCTCGAGCTGGAGCGCGACATCAGCCACGGCGCCAAGAAGACGCATGAGAAGACCACCTTCGACCAGAAGAAGGGCGAGGCTACCCGCACCACGGTGTTTCCGGCCGGCGGCGGCACGAGCACGCTCAGTATCCCTTCCTGCGCTCGCGACGCGACGGCCTTCCTGTACTTCGCGCGGCGCGAACTGGGGCAGGGCAGGGTGGCGCCGGCGCAGCAAGTGTTCTACGGGTCGGCCTACGCGGTGCGCATGGATTACACCGGCGCACAGACCATCACGGTGAGCGACAAACCCTCGGTGACGGACCACCTGGTGGTAAGTGTGAAGGGGCCGAAATCCGATTTCAGTTTCGAGATGTTCTTTGCGCGCGACGCGGCGCGCACGCCGCTCCTCATCCGGGTCCCCTTGAGCGTGGGGACCTTCTCGATGGAGCTGGTGCGCTGAAATGCGTGTGGCCTTCTTTTCACCGCTGCCGCCGGCGCGCAGCGGGATCGCGGATTATTCCGAAGCCTTGATCCAAGCCCTCAAGCCATTGGCGGAGCTGGAGGTTTTTTCGGATGCGAGCCGGGGATTCGATCCGGCGAGGTTCGACATCGGGCTGTACCACCTGGGAAATAACGTCTATCACGACTTCGTCTACGAGATGGCGCTGCGGCACCCGGGCGTGGTGGTGATGCATGAATCCAACCTGCACCACCTGGTCGCGGAGCTTACCATCAAGCGGGGCGATTGGGACGCCTACATACGCGAGTGCGAGTACCACGGCGGCCCGCAAGCAGGCGCGAATGCCGCGCGCGTGCGCAAGCTGGAAGTGGGTCCGGATTACGAAGGCGTGGCGATGACGCGCCGCGTCATGGAAAGCGCCCGCGGCCTGGTGGTGCACAGCCGCTATATGCGGGAGGAAATGCGGGCAGCCGGATTCACGGGGCCGGTAGCGGTGATCCCGCACGGCGCGTGGATGCCCGAGGCGGACCGCAACGCGTACCGGGACCGGCTGGGCCTGGATGAGATCACCCCCTTGGTGGGGGTTTTCGGTTTCTTGAAGCCTTACAAGCGGATTGCCGAGTCCCTGCGCGCATTCCGGCGGCTGGTGCGGCTGGTACCCAATGCCAGGATGATTTTGGTGGGGGAGCCGCATCCCGAGTTCCCCCTGGAAGCGATGATCGGCTCGATGGGCCTGGCCGCGAACGTGCGGGTGCTGGGCTTTGTGCCCATCGAGGAGTTCGTCGGCTACCTGGGGGCGTGCGACATCGTGCTCAACCTGCGCTATCCGACGGTGGGAGAAAGTTCGGGCACGCTGCTGCGGTCGCTGGGATTGGGCAAGGCGGTGATGGTTTCGGAGGTCGGCTCGTTTCAGGAATTTCCCGACGATGTGTGTCTCAAGGTGCCGGTGGGGCCGGGCGAGGAG
>Ga0116114_1000163_pt1 | contig 48362 bp, 36 predicted proteins | sample June2015DPH_10_5_FD_89823 | JGI IMG/M metagenome (GOLD analysis project Ga0116114, IMG submission 89823) | Peatland microbial communities from SPRUCE experiment site at the Marcell Experimental Forest, Minnesota, USA - June2015DPH_10_40 | ecosystem: Environmental > Terrestrial > Soil > Wetlands... | reverse complement strand
TTCGGCGCGGAGCGGCTGGTGGTGTTCTCGCCGGGGCGCAACGCGGGCGCGGCCCCGGACGCTTTCAAAACCATGTGCGAGTGTTATAACCAACTGGGCGAACTGGCCGGCGAAATGGGCTTCAAGGCGGGCTTGCACAACCACATGGGCCAGATGGTGCAGAACGAAGACGAGCTGGAGCGGTGCATGCAGATGACCGATCCCAAGCTGTTCTGGCTGTCGCCCGATACCGCCCACCTTCACCTGGCCGGCATGGACTCCGCCAAGATCCTGGAGCGCTACAAGGACCGGCTGATGCTGGCGGACTACAAAGACGCCAAACGGGGCAGCGGCGGCTTCCTCCAGAACATCTACGACCTGGGCGACGGGGACGTGGACTTCCCGGCCTGCCATCGCGTGCTGAAGTCGGCTTCGTTCAAGAACTGGCTGATCGTCGATCTGGACGTGGCCCGCAAAGGCCCCCGCGTCAGCTACGAACGCTGTGGAGCTTACGTGGTCAACACGCTGGAGCCGATTTATGTTTGATGTTTCGCGCCGAACCTTCCTTGGGACCACGCTCGCCATGACCACACTCAAGGCCGCCGACTATCGCATTATCGATTCCCACGTTCACACCTGGAAACACGACCCCGAGTTTCCGTTCGCGCCGGGAGCCAATGTCCCCACGCGCGACGCCGCGCCGGAAACCCTGCTGGAGCACATGAAAGCCAACGGGGTCTCGAAAACCGTCATCATCCAGGTAATTCACTACCGCTACGACAACCGCTTTCTGGCGCACGTGCTCAAGCAATATCCGGGAACCTTCAAAGGTGTGTGCCGCGTGGACCCGCTGGACCCGGCGGCGCCGGACACCCTGTCAAAACTGACGGAGCAGGGGTTCCGCGGAGTGCGCCTGAGCCCCGGAGGCGGCGCTGCCGGCGACTGGCTGACGGGGCCGCTGATGCCTCCGCTGTGGAAGCGCTGCCTGGACCTGAAAGTGCCAATGACGGTGCTGGCCGCGATCGGGCGCATGCCGCAGGTGGCCCAGTTGATGGAGAAGCTGCCCGATTTGACGCTGGTGATCGACCACATGGCAGATTGCCCTGTGAACCAGCCGCAGGAGCTCGAAAAACTGATCGCGCTCAAGCGCTTCCCGAATGTGTTCGTCAAGATTTCGCACACCTGGTCGCTTTCGCGCCAGCCGTACCCGTGGCTGGATTCGCAGGAGTTGGTGAAGCGCCTGTACGACGCGTATGGTCCGCGGCGGTTGATGTGGGGCACCGACTGGCCGATCATCGAGAACTCGAAGGCGACATACGAGCAGGCGCTGACGCTGGTCCGCGACGACATGAAGTTTCTCAACGCCGACGACAAGAGCTGGATGCTCAGCAAGACCATCGAACGGGTGTGGCCGTTCGGAGCGTAGACGCGGGCCCGCGGTTGGGTAGTGCGCTAAATATGTGCGCCTGTCCTCGTGGCGGCCTCGGCAGAGCGGGCCGCCAGAACGTCACGCAAATCCTCCATGAGTATGCTTCATTGGAGGGTGATGGTGGCTCTGCCGTCTAGGAAGTTCGGCATTGAAACCCCAAACGGCGACATAACTGAGTTGAACCGCCCGCTTAGGACCAGGCGCGCGAATAGGGCATAGGTATTCTCAGGATCAGCCGAGATGTCCGTCAGATACAACACCATGACCGTGCGTTCTTGCATAATCCGGCTGTAATAAAGCTGGATCTCGCCATTGGTGAGGGAGCTGACCCACCATAGGAAACCCTCTAACGCAGCATCGTCACGCGGGTCCAAGGTCCGTAGCGCCCTAACGGCGCGGCTTACGCTACACGCTTTATCGAACGCTTCTTGAGGGCCGGCCCCTTGCGATCTACTGGCCAATTCTAACAACTTGAAGTATTCATCTTGAGCTGTTGCTGTAAACCTCACCCGGTAGTGCATCGGGCACAAGCCCTCCTTTGGTTACTGTGTTAGGTTTGCTTCAATATCGTCAAAGTCCACAGATTGGCCTTGTGCGGCGTCGCGCAAACCAGCCAACAGCCCCGCGGTTTCTTTGGAGTTTTTGATCAACTCCATCAGCCTGAGCATGGACTGAAACTTGTTCTGCATAATCAAATACTGCTCATAGTTCAGCAACACTGCTAGCGGGGTGTCATTGTCCTGGATCACAAGCATTTTCTTGAGTTTGCCGAGATTTCCAGTGTTTAACGAGCGGAGTTTGCTAGCTCCGACGTACTCGACTCTGGGATCAATCATAGGAAAATCGGTGTTCATAGTGGCTTCCTCTAGGCTACCTTATCGGCGTTTCCATGTCAAGTATCGGACATTATTCTGGCAAAGTAAACAGAAACCAAAACCAAAGTGTACGATTAGGTACTAGTACTATAGGCACGATCGGGGCTGAAATTTGTCTTGACTTTGACGTACGATTGGCTGTATTATGACAGTATATGGACAACGACAACGGCCAGCGGGGTTCAGTTGGGAAGCCGAACCCGCTAGCCGTTTGCCCTTCTGGCGATGGTAGCTCAGCGGTAGAGCGCGGGTTTTGTAAACCCTTGGTCGAGAGTTCGAATCCCTCCCATCGCCCCAGAGTTAAAGCCCCGATCAGCGCATCAACGCTAACCGGGGCTGAAATCCGCACAGCCGAAGCCGTCACGGACGCTCAACCCCATTATCCGGCTTTTGGCTGTGAACTTCAAGAGGAGATTCACAATGACGTGCCACAATTGCCGGACCGAATGTAAGCGCAGGGGGAAGGACCGCAAAGGCCACCAGCGGTATCAGTGCCGCCAATGTCGCAAGTTCTTTCAGGAACCCCGTGAGAAGCCCCTGGAAGGCATGTACACTCCACTGGACAAGGCTGAACACATCCTCTCGCTGCTGGTAGAAGGATGCTCCATCAACACCATTGAGCGCGTGGCCGGGGTTCACCACACCACCATCCTGAAGCTCCTGGTTCTGGTCGGCGAGAAGTGCGCCGCCATATTCGGAAGGCTCGTGGCCAACGTCCCCGTGACGGACGTTCAGTGCGACGAGATCTGGGGATACGTCCAAAAAAAGGAATCCCACAAGTACCCCTGGGAAGCGGACGACAACAGCGTCGGCGACGCCTACTGCTTTGTAGCGATAGATCGGAAGACGACGCTGATCCTGAACTTCGCACTTGGCCGGCGCGACCAGAAAACGACGGACGCCTTCATCGAGGGCTTGCGCCAAGCGACGGCCCCGCAACGGTTCCAGATCACAACGGATGGTTTCGGCCCCTACGTCTCGGCGATCACCACCACGCTCTCCGACCGTTGCGACTTCGCCCAACTCATCAAAGTTTACGCCAGCCCGCGCGAAGGGGAAGCCCGGTACTCCCCGGCTGACGTTGTGGAGGCCCTACCAAAACCGATCATGGGTGACCCCGACCGCGTGAAGATCTGCACGTCCCACGTTGAACGCCAGAACCTCACGATTCGGATGCAGATGCGCCGCATGACGCGGCTGACGAACGCCTTCAGCAAGAAGTGGGAAAACCTGTGGGCCGCTTACTGCGTTCATTTCGCCTGGTACAACTTCGTGCGCCGCCACCAGAGCCTCCGCATGACGCCCGCCATGGCCGCCGGCATCACAGACCACATGTGGACGATGAGGGCAGCGTGATAAGACTAACCAGCATGAACAGGCTCTACTATGGAGACAACCTCACGGTTCTATGGGCTTGCGCCGTTTTGAAAATCAGGGATTTCCCCGATAGAGTTCGCCTTTCCTTTGCTTTTTCGTTTGCGCTAGGGCTAAATTTCAGGGTATACTAAAAGGTTTTCTCTTGACAAGAGTTCCCAAAGGTTGTCATACTGTGATTGGAATTATGAACCCCCGAGTTCCTGCGGGTACGCGGGGTTAAGCATTTTTTTGAAGCCTGGGCGCACGCGCCTAGGCTTTTTTATTGTGGGGGCACGATGGGCGTAACGGCCGTTTTCATCGATGGCGGATACCTCGATAAGGTGCTCTATCGCGACCACAGTAACGCCAGAATCGACCTTGAGAAGCTCACACGGTTGATGTCGCAACCAGACGAACTCCTGCGGGCATACTATTACCACTGTATGCCATACCAGGGTACTCCCCCAACCGCTGAAGAGAGTATGCGGTATGCGGGGCGCCATCGCTTCATAACAAAACTGTCGCTGCTCCCAAGGTTCGAGGTACGTCTCGGACGCTTAGTTTGCCGAGGGATTGATAAGACAACTGGGGAGCGAATCTTCCAACAGAAGCGTGTTGATTGCATGATCGGGGTAGACATGGCGCTTCTCGCTGGAAAGGGCAAAATCACCAATGCAGCAATCCTCACCGGCGATAGCGATCTCATGCCGGCCATCGAGTCAGTAAAGCGAGAAGGCGTGTTAACGACGCTCTGGCACGGTGGTTTGATCCCAGAAAATCGGCCTAGTTCTGAGCTTTACGCGCTAGTGGACGAGCGTAGGCAGCTTATGCCGGAATTGATTCAAGGCATTTTGTTGCACCGTCTACCGCACCATTAAAATCCCAAGCGCACACATCTAGCGCACTACCCGCGGTTGCCACGCGCGCCGGCGCACTGCTATAATCGTACTTTCGAAATCAGTAGGAGATTCCCGTCTTTATGGCACGAGTTTGCGAAGTGTGCGGCCGCGGACCTCAATTCGGCAACCGGATCAGTCACGCTCATAACGTCACCAAGCGGCGCTGGAACCTGAACTTGCAGACGGTTCACGCGCTGGTGAACGGCGCCAGCCGCCGCATCCGCGCCTGCACGTCGTGCATCCGTTCCGGCAAGGTTCAGAAAGCCGCCTAGCCGTTCAAGCCGCTCCAACGATCAGCCCGCCGTGAAAATCTGGTCCAGGTGGTGCTCCAGGTGTGCCACGTAATCTTCGATCAGGGCGGAGAGCGCGACGGGCGCCTTGCCGCCGATCGAGCACTCGTGCGCCAGGCTCGCTTCCGGCATCGCCTCGACGATGTGCACCAGGTGGCGGTTCAACAGGAGCCAGAGATTCACCAGGTCCGGCCAGGATTCGGTGGCGTAGGACTGAGCGGCCACCCAGCCTTCCTGCTCATAGCCGGGGAACTCCAGACTCGGCACAAACTGCGCGCGAACAAAACGCTGGTGGTTGTTGCCGGCGGAATCGATCAGGTGGCCGAGGATTTCCTTCTTCGACCAGCGGCCGGGCGCAGAGGGCCCGCGGGCACCCCGTGCGGCATCGCTTTCGGAAATGTTGCATAGCCGGGGCGGAACCGATCCCAGTATCCGCGCCAGACGGTTGGCAGCTTCGATCATTTGAGAATCACCTTGGTCACTCCAGTGTTGTTGGCGCTATCGGCGGCGCGGATCACCAGCAGGTGCTCGCCGGGCGGCAGGTCCGTAAGGTCCAGCACGAATTTCTCGCGCAGCGAATCGATCACCCCATCGGCGGCTGCCACGGGCACCCAGTTTGCGGCGTCCAGAGAGTACTCGCAGCGGCGCAAGGGAGAGGCGGCGTCGGCGGCTTCGAATTCAATATGCGCGGCGCTGCCGGAGTGGCGCACCACGCCGATGGTCACCACCGGCGGTGTGTTGTCGATCATCACCGGGGCGCTCACCAGTTGCCCTTCGCGCGCGGTGGCCGGCGGGTTGGCTTCACGATCGGAGGCCACCACGCGGAAGAAGTACTTGCCATCGGCCAGCACGTCGGCATCGAAACTGACCGAATTGTCGTGGGTGTTGCCGCGCAGCAGTTTCCACTGGGTCTCGTCTTCGCCGCGGAAGTAAACGTTATAGACCAGGCGGTCGCCATCGGGATCTTCGGCCTGCCAGGCCACCGTGATCTGCTGCGAGTTGGCGCGCGGCAGCGTCTGCGTGGGGGTGCCGGCGGGGGTCGAGCTGGAAACGTCCCCGGTGTCGCTCACCGTGACGCTGTAAGCTGCCGAAGGCGAGTTGGTCGCCGGCCTGGCCGTCTGCGGGGCCGCCACGGACTGGGTGACGACGTTGATGCTCTTCACCACCGGCGGTGAGTTCTGCGGCAGGTAGGCCAGCGTGACGCTGTCCAGCACCGGAGTGACCCCCGAAGCTCCCCCCGCCAGTTCCGCCTTCCATTGGATGTAGCGCGCGTTGGGGCTGGTGATGCGGGAGGCGGATGCGTCGGTGAGCGGCTCGGACCAATCGCTCCAGGTGCGGTCGGGCTTGGCCGAGTTGCCGGAGCGCGTGCGGAAGCGCACGGAGCAACCGGCGGGCACCTCCGCGCGCCAGTTCAGGCTGCCCCAGCGCGACGCCGTGCCGGAATCGTGCACGGGGGCTTCGTAGGAGCCGCCCGCGCCCGGCGTTTCGCCCAGGCGGAAGATGCGGCCCATGTTGCTGGTGGCGGCCAGCACCGAATGGTCCGATGGCAGCAGGCGCGTGGTCTCGCCTTCGTTGGTCTGCGCCACCAGCGTGACGCGGCGGTCCGGCGCCAGGCCGTAGATGCGGCCGTTGTTGTCGGTGGAGAAGAGAATCTGCTTTTCGAGCGCCAGCACATCGTAGACGTTCTCCTCCTTGGAACTCCACAGTGTCTCGACGGTGTTGTCCGGGTTGATGCGATAGACGGCGGATTTGTCGACGCCGCTCATTTCCGTCACGGGCGTGAACTGAGTGCTCACCTGGGGAGTGGAAACCGGTGCGGGCGGTTGCGGCTGCGGCTTGGCGGGCTCGGGCGGCTTGATTTCGCCGGGGCCGGTGTCCTGTGCTTCCACCGTGATGGTAGTGGTGGCCGCCGCCGTGGCGCCGCCGGCAATGCCCTGCGCAGCCTGCGCGGCGCTTTGCGCCCGCTTGGCCACGGAGCCGCCCAGCGCGGCCGCGTACACCGTGCCATCCGGCATGGGAACGATGGCGCGGATTTCCGGCAGGCTCGCATCGTAGAGGACAAAGGCCTTGTCCTTGGCGGAAATGCGGTAGAGAAGGCCGTTGGGCTCGGTGCCCGCCAGCACCCGGCCTTGCGAATCTACGGCCAGGCCGGTGATGTGCGACTGGCCGGTATCGTAATATAGTTCGCCGGCGCCCGGACCGGAAACGCGGAAGACCTTGCCCTGGTCGCCCGTGCCCACGTAAAGCGCGCCGTCGGACCCCGCTGCCAGCGACCAGATATAGCGCGTCTTGGGCGCGAAGTATTCCGTGGCCTTGCCGTCTTCGATACGGTAAACCTTGCCATCGGGTGAGGTGCCGGCGTAGACCGCGCCGCTCGCATCCACCGCGACGGCAAAGACCTCGGGCTGCTCGGCGGTCCACAGCAGCGAGCCTTTCCCGGTGCGGTCGATGCGATAAACCCGGCCGCGGTGGCCGGTGCCTGCGTAGAGCGTTCCATCGGGGGCCTCGGCCACGCTCCAGATCACCGGCTGGTCCGACGTGAAGACCGTCTCCATTCTCGGCGCCAGCGAAAGGCGGCCATCGCGGCTGAGCGAGATGCCATCGAAACGGCCGCGGACGAAATCGCTGTACGAGCTCATCTCCCAGGCCTGGGTGCCGCTGGCCAGCGCGTAGGGGATCAGCGCAGCTGTGAATAGAGCGGCAATTGCGGCGGGGCGGGCGGAATAGCGCATGGCAACCATCATTCCTTGATTTCCACCTGGATGGTCTTGGAGCCGGAGACCACCATGTCGCCCGCGTCCACCTCCATCTCGACCACTTTTGAGTTGCGGGTCTGGGTGATGCCGGCGAGACTCGATTGCGAGCCCGTCAGGATGAGAGCCACGGAGGCCGGTGGATTCGGCAGGTCCGCGCCTTCCAGTTGAAACGCGGGGTCGGCGCGCCACACGCGGACGTAAGCCTTGGTGTTGGGGTGCAGATTGTTCACCGTGGCGATCAACTGGCCGGCGCTCCGGGGACTGGTGGTGAGGATCTGTCGGAAATCCGCGAGGTTGGCGGTGTTGGCGTCGGAGACCGTGAAGTACAGCGGTCCAGGTTCGGCGCCGATGGGCACCTGGTATTCCACCTGGCGCGTGGTCTCGGCCCCGTTCTCGCCCGCCAGCACGACGTTCAGCAGCACCTTTTCGCCGGGCCGCGCTTCGCGCCGCGAAACCGAGATGCCATCGATGGTCAGTTCTTTCTTCTGGGCGAAAGCTTCGACGTCGATCGCCACCTTCTTCAGTCCGAGCGAGCTGAAGCCGCTTTGCATCACGTAGGCCACTGGGACGGCGGCGGAAAGCGAAACCAGCATGGCGGAGCCGTTATCCGCGGCGTACATGTTCTCGAGCCGCACCGGCGCGGGCGCATTCTGAAATTCGACTTCTCCTGTGACGCGGACGCTGGAAGCGCCTACGGTGCGCTCGGTGGCGTCGATGGCGGAGTAGACGGCCATCTGGAGGAGCAGCGGCGAAAGCAGCGGGTCGTTGACCATCTGCACCTTGTAAGACTCGACGGAGCGGCCGGCTCGCGATACGCCGATCGAGACCGGCACCAGGGCCGCGCGCTTTCCCAACTCGCCGGCGATGGCGGTGTCGTGATCCTGCGAGATGGTGCCCATCCATTCCCGGGCCGAGGCCAGCTTAAAGGACGTGTTGAGGTTGGGCAGCAGCGTGATGACGTCGGCGCGGGCAAAGGGCAGCGCGGTGGCGCCGACGGCCAGGAACCGGTGCCCGAAGGCCCAGACGCGATTGCCGTCGATGTAGGTGACGGTGCCATCCGCGCCCACGCTGAGGTCTCCGGCCATCAGTTCGACGCTGATCATGGAGCCGGGCTTGAGATCGGCGGGATTGCCCATGCCAGGCTCGACTTTTCCGCCCGCGGTGATGCCCTGGCGCGGCTCCAGGCCCAGCGCGCTCAGTTGCGGCGCGAACGCTTCCAGCGTGGCGCGGCTGAACCCGCCGAAGGAGATGGGAGTGGCGATGTCCACCATGCGTGCTTCGCCGGCAGGCCCAGAGGGCACCCCGGGATCGGGCCTCGGCAAAACGCGCGTGAGATCCCGATCCGCCAACGCGATGGCGGCGTGCTGAACCGGATCGGAAGCGGATGGCAATACCGTGGCGGGCCGCATCATGTCCTGGATGGGCCGGATGCCGGCGATGGGATCTTTGGCGAACGGAAACGCCATGGCCACCGCGCCCACCAGCCGGCCATCGATATAGACCGGGCTGCCGCTCATGCCCGCCATGACCCCGGTATGTTCGAGCGGCCCGCCCGAGAGCCGCGCCAGGATCAGCGATTCCTTAGGGCCGACGTTATCCAGCACGCCCAGGATCTCGACCTGGAATTCGTCGACCTGGCTGCCCGAAAAGACGGTCCTGCCGGTGCCGCGCATGCCGGGCTTGACGTCCTGCAAAGGAAAGAAGCCGGGTTGCGCGGCGAGAGCCGTGGCTAGCGCGAAGACAGCCGGGACCACGAAGCGGGGCACACAACCATTGTAACCTTGCGGCGCGGCGGAATTTCGCAGGGGCATTGACCCGGCGTGTGCCGTGGAGTACGATGAGATTGCGGGGTGGAGCAGTCTGGTAGCTCGTTGGGCTCATAACCCAAAGGTCGGTGGTTCAAATCCACCCCCCGCAACCATCCAAACGCGCATTTCGGTTGGCCGCAAGGCAGGAGTTTCCGGGAATCCCCCAAGCAAGTTCCAAGAAGGGATGGTGTCGATCGCGCGGTTATTCCGGCGGCTGAATTCCTGGACGAAGTGCCGCACCAAAAGCGGGATATCTTCCTTGCGGTCGCGCAAGGCCGGAACTCCGATCAGGAAAACGTTCAATCTAAGGTATAGCGTCTGCTGCAAAAACAGAACCGCCCGAGCCCAGGAATGGGCGGCGTTATGCAGTTATTTCTTGGGCGGCCATCTGGGTGCCCTCCACGCGCGCCCGGATCTTCGCAAAGGCGATGTGGCGCGACGTGGAAGTGTCATCGGCAAAGGGCGCGAAGCCGCAATCGTCCGTGGTGCCGAATTGCCGCGCCGGAAGGTGCCTGGCTGCCAGCAGCACCCGGTCACGCACCTGGCCCGGGGTTTCTACAGCGGGGTTGATAGGATCGATGACGCCAACGAATATCGTTTGATCGGGCTGCAGATGGTGGCGGACGATCTCCAATACTCGCTCCGGATCCTTTTCGCTCGCCAACTGGACGTAAAAGCGCCCGACGCGCAGCCGGAAGAGAGCAGGCAGCAGTCCGGCGTAGTTCACATCTGCGCTGTGAGTGGCGTCAAGGTCACCGCCTGGACAGGTATGCACGCCGATGCGTCGGCGCTCTTGCGGCGGGAAATGATCGAGCACACGGTTGTTCAGTGCGACGAAGTCTTCCAGCAAGCCTCCGGAGGGGTCGAGTTTGAGGGAGAGGCGTCCCTCCGTGAAATCGATTTGCACGCTATCGGCGCCCAACTCAAGGCAGCCGCGGATATCGGCTACGGCTTCGCCCACCAGGTCCGAGAGGAACGCCTCGCGCGGGTACCCCGGAATCTCCGATCCCGGGTAAAGCAGGCTTAAAGCAGATGCCGAGATCACTGCCTGTTTCACCGGCAAACTTGTCAGACGCTTCGCCGCCGCCAGATATGTCGATGCGTAGGTACCGTAGTGGAATGGACCCGACGTCAGCCGGGGCAATTGCCGTGTGTGCCCATCTTCAAAAGGAATAATTACCCCATCCGGCGCCACATTGGATACGCCTTCGAGCGGATACGTCGCGAAGCTGGGCTTGGTCTGTTCTCCGTCGGTAATGACCGGAGAACCAGTCTCCTCAAAGTGGCGGATGGTATCCCGCAGCGCACGCTCCGCGACGCGCGCGAATTCGTCGGCTGGCATCCGGCCTGCCTGCATAGCCAGACGGGCCGCAATCAGTTCCGTCGATCGCGGAATACTCCCAATCGGTTCGGTAGGTATGTGCAACACTCCCCTCCCAACAGTCATTTCAGGCGCTGATACCAGCCTGCCTTCTCTCAAGACGATTATCTTAACTAACTCTACCACATGCCGGCGCAACAGTAATCGAAAACAACTAGGAGGCGCCATCATGGCGTGCCCGTTGCCTTGTCAACGACAGTCAACTCGTTCATCTTGCGCCCGACCAGGAGCGCTGTGCCGACGGACTGCACCCGGTCGCTTTGACCGGCCCCGGCACCTTCGGAAACCAGACCACGGGAACCGTCACGCCGCTCACCCATTCCCGCGGCGGAATTCTCGCGCGGTGTACAATAATAATGAGCGGCGCTTGGCCCCGGAGTGTCGGAATTGGCAGACGATCCGGACTCAAAATTCGGCATTTTTCAGTGCGCGTGCGGGTTCAAGTCGCAACTCCGGCACCAACCTCTTTTCTCATCATGAACCTAAGTCGGCGACGCTTCCTTCCGCTACTTGGCGGCAGCCACTTTCTGTTTGGCCCGGCCCATCTGGGGGCGCAGGGGATGGCCTCGCGAAACCTGAGGCCCACGCCGCGCGGCAAACCCTCCGGCATCCCGTTTCTGGCCCGGTTCACGGACGTCGCGGAAGCGGCCGGCCTGACGGCGCCCACGATTTACGGCGGGATCAGCCAAAAAGACTACATCGTCGAAACAATGGGCTGCGGGTGCGCGTTTTTCGATTACGATAACGACGGCTGGCTGGACGTTCTGGTGCTTTGTGGGACACGCTTCGGGGAGGCTCCGCGGGGCGCCACGAACCGTCTGTATCACAACAATCGGGACGGCACATTCGCGGATGTGACCGAGCGGGCAGGGCTCGTGCGTACGGGCTGGGCGTCGGGCGTTGCGGTCGGCGATTACGACAACGACGGGTACGAAGACCTGTTTATCACGTACTGGGGCGAGAACGTCTTGTACCACAACAACGGAGACGGAACTTTCAGCGACGTCACGAAGGCGGCCGGTGTGGGCCTGAACCGGACCCGTTGGGGCACTGGATGCACGTGGATCGACTACGACCGGGACGGCAAGCTCGATCTGTTTGTGAGCAACTATCTCGATTTCGATCTGAACCGCGCGCCGAAGCCCGGAGAGGGCGGAAACTGTATGTTCAAGACCGTCCGGGTGAACTGCGGCCCGCGCGGGCTTCCCACGGGATTGCAGTCGCTGTTCCACAACAACGGCGATGGTACGTTCACCGATGTGACGGCAGCGGCGGGCATCGCCAATATAAAGGGGCGTTACGCACTAACCGCGGTGGCGGCCGACTTCGACGAGGATGGATGGCCGGATCTCTTTGTGGCCTGCGATACCAGCGCCAGCCTGATGCTGATGAACAATCGCGACGGCACCTTCCGCGAAGAGGGCGTCGAGCGCGGCGCGGCGCTCAGCGACGACGGCGTCGAACAGGCGGGGATGGGAGTGGGCATCGGCGATTACAACCTGGATGGCCACCTGGACGTCTTCAAGGGACATTTCACGGACGACACCAGCGCGCTTTACCGCAACGACGGGAAGGGCAACTTCAACGACGTGACGCTGAGCGCGGGCTTGGGAGTGGAGACCAGGTTCACGGGTTGGGGCGCGGGGATCGTGGATCTCGACAACGACGGTAACCCGGACCTGTTTCTGGTGACCGGCAGCGTCTATCCGGAAATCGAAGGGAAGATCGCGGGTTACCCGTACCGGACGCCGCGGCTGGTATTTCGCAATCTGGGGAACGGCAAATTCGAAGAGTTGATTGAGGAGGCCGGGCCGGGGGTGGCGGCTGTTCACGCGAGCCGCGGATGCGCCTTCGGCGACTTCGATAACGACGGCGACCTGGATGTCCTGATTATCAACCTGAACGAGCCGCCTTCCCTGCTGCGCAACGATGTTCGGGGGGGAAACCGGTGGCTGAAGGTGAAGCTCATCGGTACGCAATCGAACCGCAGCGCGATCGGCGCGCGGGTTACGGTGGAGTACGGAGGCAAGCGGCAGGCGCAGGACGTTGCCAGCCAGGCGAGTTATCTCTCCTGTAGCGACCGGCGCCTGCATTTCGGTCTGGGGGCCGCGGAAACGGCGGATGTCGAAGTTTGCTGGCCGAACGGTAAGAAACAGGTGTTCCCGAAGGTCGCGGCCAACCAACTGGTAGTGATTCGCGAAGGCGCGCCGGCTGTGGAGCGCGCCCCCTGGCCGGGACGCTGACGCAGCCTATTGCGGCACCGTAGGATCGGGCTGCTCCGGCTTGGGCTGAAGGCGCATATCGTGGTAGGTCTGCTTGAGCTTCTCCTTCATGTCTTTGACTTTCTGGAATTCCGCGAGTTCGCGGCGCGAATCGGCCGTGCGCCCGAGGCCGCGATAGACCAGGGCCAAGTGGTAGTGGATAGGCGCGTCAAACGGTTCCAGTTTGACGGCACGTTCCAGGAGCGGCACGGCTTTTTCCGGCTGGTTCATCGCGATCAGAGTTTTTGCCATGCCGGCGGCTGCATCGGCGTCTCCCGGCTGCAACTGGAGCGCGCGTGAAAAGTGCGTGGTAGCCGCCTTGAGATCGGACGCACGCAAGGCAAACTCACCCAGTCGGCACTCGGATTTTTCATCGGAAGGGTCGGCGGCCAGGGCGGCCTGGTACTCCTTTTCAGCGCCTTCCGGGTCCGAGGCCACACTCAACAGTTCGGCCAGCTCGAAATGGGCGCCAGGGAGGCGCGGATTGACCGTGAGGGCCTCGCGGTAATGCGCGATGGCCCCCTCGGTGTTGCCCTGGCGGGCCAGCTCGTGGGCCATGAGCTGGTGCAGGCGCGCAGATCCGGGCGCAGTCGTGGCGACGCCCAGCATGGCCTCATCGGCCAGCGTCGAGTAAATCCGGTAGGCCGTGTACAAGATGTCGGGATCGGCCGGCTTCCACTGGCGCAGCATGCCAACCACACCCGCGGCATTTTCCAGCTCGCCTGCGCCGTAATAGATTTCGATCAGCTCCATCCCGGTTTGCATCTTCAACTCTTCTTCCTGCAACCGCGGCAGTGACGCTTTGAGATCGGCCTCGGCGCGAGCCGTCTCGCCGGTCCATCTTTCGCACATGCCGAGCAGGGCCTGACTCTTCGCCAAGGTTGGCTGGAGCTTCACAGCGGCACGAAGCTGTGGAGCGGCCTGCGCATAATCGCCGCGGAAGAAGAGGAGCACACCGAGATTGTTCCGCGCGTCCACATTATTAGGATCGAGCGCCAGAACGGCGCTGAACTCACGGGCGGCCAGATCGGTCCGGTTGTCCTTCAGGAACCCCCTTGCCTGCCGTAAGTGGGTTTCGATCTGCTGTTGCGTGTTAGGAGGGGACTGCGCGAGAGAGAAAGTTGCCAACAGGAAGCATACGCCGAAGTGAGTAACTGCGTTGAGGTCCATAGTCAGATCACGGCTCGGGCCTTTAGGGGCCCCCTTTCGAATGAAGCCAGGACGTGCGGATCGGGGGCGCCGCCCTGGCGTTATCTCGCTTCAAGGACGATCAATTCCACACCCGGCGCGGCCAATTCGTTGACCATCGATAGTGAACCGCCCCTGGACGTGCTTTCGCCTGCAAGCGTTAGATTCTCTTTCTCAGTAATGCGATAACGCCTGACGCCAAACTCGCCGCTGCCCCAAGGCAAGTTCTTCACGGTAAGAGCATAGCCCTTGTCCGTATACCGGATCCTATCACTCTTCGGTGTGAAGGTTTCCACACCCGGAATTCCCGGCGGAGTTCCAACCGGCGGGTTGACCACGGGTCCCATTTCGTAGTTGCTGATCAGAATCTGCACTTTTTTGCTGTTCCGCGAACGCCCCGCCAGGACCGCGTATCCCACAGTGTCCGCACCGGTGGCCTCCACCCGCTGCGGGGTTTCGAGCATCTGGCTGGTTGCTTTGAATACGAAGGCTTTCTTCCGGAGAGATCCGTCGCTCTCAAATGGACCCATATCGCCCGCGTTCCCAGAGTAATAGTGCGACAGGTCCACCGGAGCATCCTGCATGTAGATCAAAGCGGTGGCCGTGAACGCCGCCGATTCCAACGAGTTCTGTTTTTGCGGCCTTTCATCGAGGCTCATATTCCATTCGTCAGCGTGGCTCTCGGTCCGGCGCAACCCATAGCTGTTGAGCAACAGCCGGATCTCCCGGGCGATTCGGACCAGGTCATAGGGATCCGAGGAGTTGTCGTGATAATGGTGCCAGGAATAGAAATCCAGCGGCACGCTATTCTTCGCGCAGTACTCCATCAACTGCTCGCGATATACGCTGCGCCGGCCTCCTTCTGCGATCGCGCCAGTACCGATCTTCAGGTTCGGATCATACGCCACAATCGCCCGAGCCACCTTCGCGTACAGTTGGAAGAACTGCTCCGGCGAGCCGAGCCACTCCGTTCTATTGTCCTTTGTGAACGGCTCCCAATCCAGGGATAGATTCGGCTCATTCCAGAACTCCCAATAGCGGATGTTGTAGTGGTATCCTTTCGCCCAGCCGCCGTTGTAGTGCATAACCACGTGCTTGCAGATCTCGGCGTACTTGTCGAAATCCGCCGGCGGGCGTGGATCATGGTCCGAGCCCAGCCGGAAATAGGGCTCCGCACCCGCCGCAACGATGCTGTTCACGACCTGGTCGGAGCGCCGGAAATCATAGCTGTCCACCGCGTATGGATCCGCATTCCACGTGGGGAAAATGCTCTCCCTGGCCCCGTTGCTGTCGCCCGATAGGCCGGTGGCGGGTATCCAGGCATTCACATCGCTTCCACTATCGTGCGTGCGTACAGTATCAATGCCAATATCGCGATACTGCTGAATCACGTTGGGGCTGTTTGGCGGCACTGGCTGCCTGTGGTATCCAGTCGGCCCGTTATTGAGTCCTTGTAGGGGCCGGATGACACCGGTCACCGCGGAAGCGTCTACGGCAATCGCGCGCGTCTGCGCGATCGCCTGAACAGATAGCGTTGCCAGAACAGGGCCAGCCACGAACAGCAACGATATTGGCCTTCCAGGGAGCTTAAAGGAATGTCCCCGGAGGCCGGATGAGAAACACAGTGCGCGCATGATCATGCCATCTCCCGTCGGGTAGGTTGCCATCCCGCCGGCGCCACACCCGGCGGGTTCGCGTGCGAATGCCAAGGCGGGCGGACGGGGGCACCGCCCTGGCATTCCGGAAAGGCGATCAGAACGACATCCGGGCACCGAGCTGGATTGTACGGGCACCGACAGTGGTCCCGTAAATGATACCAGCGGAGGGAGTCCCGATACTGGCGTTGGGGTTGCTGAAACTAGGATGGTTGACCACGTTGGTCGCGTCGAAGCGGAACTGGACCTTGCCACGTTCGAACCTGGGGATGCCGAAGTTCTTGGCGAACGAGAAATCAAAAGCCGACATCCCGGGCCCAATCAGGGTATTTCTTCCGACATTCCCGAAGGTGAACGGGGCCGGTTGAGCAAAAGCAGCGGGATTGAACCAATTGCTGACACTGGGATTCGACACGCTGGGGTTCCCAACAACGTTGGGAAACCAATTGCCGGAGAGAGCTCCACTCAAGTCGGCTGTGCCCATGGTGGGAGTGTACGGGAAGCCGGCCTCAAAGACAAAGATCGTGGATGCCTGCCACCCGCCAAGGACCCAGTCGGCCGGGCCCCCGCGATTGAGGAATTGCCTACCCTTCCCAACGGGAAGTTGGTAGACCACGTCGCCCTTAAACATCTGCGAACAGCTCAGGTTGGATAAACCGTAGTTGACAGCCGGGAGGTAGGCGTTCTGGTAAAGCTGCGACCCGCCGTTTCCGGTCCAACCGGAGGAGTCCTGTTGATCCAACATCTTCGACCAGGTATAGTTGGCATCGAAGGTCAGCCCCGCCGAGAAGCGTTTCTTAAGCGACAGTTGAAGCGATTCGTAGTTGGAAATGGCGTTGTAATAGGTACCGGTGATCGTCAGGAACTGCGGGAAGGGCCGCTCGTTCTGCGGGTTTCCCACCCCCAGCTCATTGTAAGGCACCTGATTGATATCGACGGGGAACGCCAGGCCGGTTACGTGATTACCCGTGTAGGCCGCCTCGGCCAGCATGCCGGCGGGGAGTTCCCGCTCAATGCTGAACGACCACTGATAATTCCGCGCGACAGGGGTGTGATAGGGGAAGAAACTCGCGTTCTGGCCGTTGTAAGCGTTGGCCGCCTTGTTGACCCCTGCGTAGTTCAAGGGCGGGTTGGAGCTTGAGAAGAGAAAGACGGGTTGGGTCTGCGTGGACTCGGCAAGCGAACCGGTGTAATTGGCGCCAAGACCCTCGGCGTTAAATACAATGCCGGTTGTGTAGGTATCTTGGCTCCAGCCGTAGGCGTAAATGCCGAAGCCGCCGCGCACCACCCAGTTCTTCTTGGGAGACCACGCAAAACCCACTCGCGGAAGGAAAATATCGTTGATTTGAGCCTCCAAGGTATCGCGCCCGTTGTTAGGTGCGAACCACATCGCGCCTAAAGTGTTGGTGGAAGGGTTAAGGATGGTGGGGTCGAAGGTGCCCAACTGATTATGCAGCTCGTGCCAACCGGTCTGGATCTGGTAGCGCAAGCCCAGGTTAATCGTGAGGTGAGGCGTAACCTTGAAATCATCTTGGGCAAACATCTGGGGCTGCATCTCCCGCATGGCATTGATAGGGCTATTGGTCGCATTCCAGTTATCCACCTGGCCAAGGAGGAAGTCCGCATAGCCGAGTCCGCCAGCGGTAAACGGCGCCTTAGTGGTAAACACTCCGCTAAAGTCAAAGTTCCCGGAATTGATGTTTCCCCAAGGAGTGTCGTTGTCCTGGTAGGTCAACAGCTCTGCGCCAAAATGAAGGATGTGTCTGCCGCGAACCAAAGTAACCGTGTCGGACGGGTCGATGCTGTTCTCGGCGTAAGTGGCACTCACCTGGTTGCCCGTCGAACCGATGTTGGTCGCGCCAACCGGACCGCCGATGGTCACGCTCGGAAACATGTTCGCCTCCGAATACGTCCAGCCGAGTTTTTGCGGGTAATTCAGGCCCAAGCTGCCGGGAGATGGGTTATCATACTCCCGGGCGTAACCCATACGGAATTCATTGACAGTCGTGGGACTAATAGTCCACACATCCGTAATAATGGCTTGGAGGTTGTTTCCGAAAAAGGTCGAACAGTCCTCAGGGCAGGTCAGCTTGCTGGTGTAACTCGGAGCGCCCTCATGCTTGTACGAAGCCGTGAAGCGATTCTTCGCCGAAAAATTGTAGTCGCCTCTTGCGAAGTACTTCATATTAGGCGATGTCGAAGGTTCAGGTTCCAGCAGGTTGTTCGCGTACCCCGGCAGGTTCGGCGGAGGGAAGTATTTCTGAACCGCCAGGGCGAGCGGGTCCATTCTGTTCGCCGGTATCTGATTGCCGGGAAACGGCGTGCGCGAACCGTTGGCCAGGGTGGCGGGGTCGTAGATCGTGGGGAAGATGGGATTGGAGAAATTTCCAGCCAGCATATCCGGGGTGGGATACGTGTTAAAGCTATACGAGAGACTGTTATTGAAAATTTTTTCGGTGTTGAAGAAGAAAAACGCCTTGTCTTTGCGAATGGGCCCCGCCACCGAACCGCCGAAGTTATTGAACTTGGAGATGGGGACGGAAGGCGAGAAGAAGTTTCGCGCGTTCATGGCGTTGTTCTGCACAAATTCGTAGAGGGACCCGTGCCACTGGTTGGTTCCGCTTTTGCTGATCTGGTTGTAAACCACGGCTCCCGTGCCGTACTGCGCGGAAAAGGTGGACGTCTCGATCTGGACTTCTTCGACCGCTTCGAAGTTCGATGTGTCCACGTTGGCGCTGTGCGGAAGCGTGGTCGAGGCGCCATCGGCCTGGAAATTGGCGTAGTAGGGCATTGCCCCATTCACGGTAAGGGTAGTGCCCGAACCAGTCACGCCGGGCAGCATTTTCGTCATGTTCGTCCAACTTCGCGAGACGTTGGGCAATTCGTTCATCGTCTGCGCCAGGAAACTGGATGATTGCTCGGCGGTCTCGGTTTTCAATAGGAGGGCTTCCGCGTTGACCTCGACCTTTTGCTCGGCCCCCCCAACGGCCAGTTGTGCGTCGACCGTGAGAGGCGCACCGACCTGAAGAGTAATGCCGTCGCGCACGAGCGTGCTGAATCCTGCCTTGGAGAAGGTGAGACGATACCTACCCGGTAGAATGGAGACCGTATCGTAAAGACCCGCGGCATTAGTCTTGAATTCGTTCGAAACTCCGGTATCCACGTTAAGAACGACGACGCTGGCGTCTGGAACGATGGCGCCTGTCGGATCGGTGACGGTGCCGCGAATGTCTCCAGAATTGGTGCTCTGTGCGAGGCCCAGACCGCCCAGGCACAGAATCGCGATGAAAAGCCCGAGCAACCGCATGGACGCCCGACCCCATGATTTCACTTCCGGCACAGGAATGACGCGAGACCTCATGACTCCCCCTCGTTGCTGGACTCCCGCGCTCCGCACAGACCACGCTTTGGATGGACCACGGGGTTTCGCAGTCCTTGCCTCGGATCTGGAAGCTGCGGAAACACAGCTCGATTCATTTTAGACACGCCTTTCGTCTTCGAGGAAGTGAAATGAGTGGCGAAGTCGCTCTGTAACTGTTACGGAAACGATAGTAGCGCCATCGGCTGATCGTTCCCCCTTTATTCTTAAGCTGATCCCTCAAAGGAGTTGGACCGATGGCCCTTTTTCCCCAATTGCGACTGCACGTTAAAATCCTTTAGACACAATGGATTGCAAGCCTCCAGTACCTTTTTTCCGTGAGCAATCACCCCTTTGGGATAGCTACCTGAAATCCGTCGCGAAACGCCGTGTAACGGTTACGTAGCGATAGGTAGCGCCATCGGCTGACTGTCCACCGGGAGCGTCTTAGCTTAGATAAAGCCGGGTTTACTGCTTCTTCGTTACCGGAGGTGACTTTTGCTCAACTGCACCCGGCCGTCCCCCGGTCTCCCATATTACATTTCCCGGATAGGTCGCCCGGTCCGGCAGGTAGCCGTCTGGCGTCGTCGGATGCGCGTGTGCCGTGAAGCCCTTATTGTAGAGAATGTACAGGCCGGTCTTACAGGCAACAATGATGTCGATCTTCCCATCGCCATCCATGTCCGCCGCGTTGACTCTCATGCCCAGGCCGAGAACATTGGTCGGCGGGGGTTGCTTGGAATCGAGGGGGTTGTCGTACGGCGGAAAATACTGCGCGATAGGGGTGTAGCTGACGACATGGCGCTGGACGTTGCCGCCGTGGAACGTGTAATAGAAGATGAACTGCGGGTCATACGACCCCATGTCGAGGCCGTTATGCGCAAATATCTGCTTGCCGGTGATTGGTTCAGGCTTGCCGTCCCCGTCCAGATCGGCCAGAACCATGGTGTGGATCGTCGGAAACTCGGTTTCGATCCAGTGTTGGACGAAGGTGCGCTTGCCGTTTTGCATTTTCTGCTCATACCAAGCCAAGCCATAGCCGTGGTCCGAGCCGATAATGACATCGTTCAAGCCATCGCCGTTTACATCGGCAACGAGGATCGGCAGTCCGGCGCCCAAGCTGGGGGGGGCAGCCGCACCGGCACTCCCAGGCGGCACGTACGACTGGAATTGCCAGTCGGGGTGCCAGATCCACGGGTCTTCCGTCGGATGCGGCGGAGATTCGAACCAGCCGCTCGTCGTGACAACGTCCATCCGGCCATCGCCGTTAATGTCTCCAATGCCGTTGCCATGGCTGACGCCGACATTTTCCTGCCCGAGGGTGTGCTCCTTGAACCACGGCGCCTGGTCGAGATGTTCGAACCAGATCAAGCTGCGGCCGGGTTTCTTAGCGAAGAAATTCACCAGCACGTCTTTGGGGCCATGGCCGGAGAGGTCCCCGATGACCATCCCTTCCAGGCCGTCGGCCGCGAGCATTTGATGGTCCGCCCACTTCTGGCCAAGCTTGCCCGGGTTCTCATACCACCAGATGCCTTGTCTGAGCATCCAGCCGGAACTGATAATGTCCGGACGCCCGTCATTATTGACATCCATCGTTCCTTCGAAATTGTCGTCAACGTCCGGCCCGTTGGTGGCGGCGCCTTCGCGAAAACCAGAGTACTTCGTCCACTTGGGCGCGATGTAATAGTTCCTGCCGGCGGCAATATCGAGCAGGCCATCGCCATTAATATCCAGAACCGAAGAGCATTCGGCGAACGGCCCCCACCAGTAAGTATGCTTGGCCGGATTGTGGACCGGCCCGTCGATCTTCACCGGCACGAACAGTAATTCCTTCGGTATCTCGCCCGGCGTGTCAGCCGGAGGATTGCCGCTGGACCGTGGCGCGAAGCGCCACACGCACCACACGCAAACACATACGGCGGCCGCAGTCAGTAGCCATCTCGTCTTCATGCTTTCCGGTCTCCTTCAGCGAAATCGGACCTTCCTTCCATCCTGGCTCCCCGATCAGGCCGTCGGCGGGGCTGAGGGCCGATCGCTCCACCTTACAACGCCCACCCCGTCCGATATTCCGGCGTCACCAACTGGGTTGCCTCAGCGTCGCTGGTGAACCGCATGTTCTCAGCGTCCCAAGCCAGGTGCTTGCCGGCTCGGGCAGAGATCACACCTATCAGGGCAGTCTCCGCTATGAGGCTTGCGAAATCGAAGTTGCAGTTTGCCGGCGGACCGCCCTTGGCGGCGGCGATCCATTCCTGGTAATGACCGATGGTCCGCTTAACCGTCTTGGGAGGAGGCGTGAAGTCTATGAACTTGTCTGCGGGAAGCAAAAATCTATCTTTGTCGCTGTGTCCGCCTTCCGCCCCCAGAATCAGCAGTGTTCCCTTGTCTCCCGCGTAGTAAGATCCCTCGGGCGGCAGAGACTGGTCAAAATCCATGTCCACCGGGCGAGGCGGCTTCAATCCGCCGTCGTACCAATGGAGTCTCACCGGCGGCGAGTCGCCACGGGCCGGGAAATCCCAGGTGATGATTTCCGAATGGGGAAAGCTTTCGGGGAATTTCACTCTCCGGGTCTTCCATCCCGGATCGGCCTGGCCGGGAGGCGCCAATTCACACACGAGGGTAGTGCTGGAACTCACGTGTGTGGGATAGGTCAGTTTGAGCGCGCGGAAAACAATGTGAAATGTGTGGAGCGCCATGTCCCCCAGGGCGCCGGTGCCGAAATCGTACCAGCCCCGGAAATTGAACGGATGGTAGAGCGGGTTATAGGGGCGCATCGGCGAGGGCCCAATCCACAGATCCCATGCCAGGTGCGAAGGGACACGAGGTGTTTCCGGCGGCCGCCTCATGCCCTGCGGCCAGACGGGCCGGTCCGTCCAGACATGCACATCCCGCACAGGACCGACTGCCCCGGACTGAATCAACTCTTCCACCGCGCACGCGGTTTCCGAAGCAATGCTCTGAGTGCTCATCTGCGTAGCGACCTTGGCCTCGCGCGCCGCTTTGGCGACTTGGCGGGCCTCATAAACGGTCCGGGTCATTGGCTTGGCGCAGTAGACGTGCTTGCCCGCCTTGATGGCCGCCGAAGCAACCACCGCGTGGGTGTGGTCGGGAGTGCCGATGATCACCGCGTCGATGCCTTTCTCCTTTTCCAGCATGACGCGATAGTCGCGATAGCGCTTCGCCTTGGGATAGCGTGCGAACACCGGCGCGGCGAACGCTTCGTCCACGTCGCACAGTGCCGTGATGTTCTCACTTTCGCATTCCTTGATGTAGTTCTGCCCCATCCCGCCGATTCCTACGGCCGCGATGTTCAGCTTGTCGCTGGGGGCCCTTTGGTTCGTGCCGCCCAGAACATGCCGGGGCAGAAACGAGAACGCCGCCACCGCCGCCGGGGCGAACGCTCTTCGCGATAGATTGCCACTGTTTCTCTTTGCTTCCATGGAGTCTCTCCTTGGTTAGAATGTACCGCGCCACTCCGATTATGTCGATGGGCACGCGGGAGGGATCCGCCGCTCACTACGCTGCGCAGCAACAGGCTGTTGAGACCGTTCTGCGCATAGGCAGCCGGAACCGCCCGCCCCACCGACTTTTCATGGTTCCTTGACGATCAGTTGCCGGTTGGCCGGCACATGCGCCAGTTTCTGCCGCGTTCCGCTGGGCCATTCGATTTCAATCGCTGTGGCCGCCGTGTCCTTGCCCAGCCCGAAGGTCAGCGCCAGGTCGCTGGCCGAGCAATAGCTGGAGCCGCTATGCACCATCTGCCATTGCGAGCCGCCGGCGCTGGTGACGCGAACCACCGCGCCGATGCCATCGCGATTGCTCTTCGACCCCACCAACTTCAATTGCAGCCAGTGATTGCGATTACCGCCATCGTTGCGGTACAGAACCGCCGGACCGTTGTTCGTTGCCAGGAGAACGTCCAGGTCGCCATCGCGATCGAAATCGCCATAGGCCGCGCCGCGCGCCACCAGCGGCCGCGTGAATCCGTTCACTTGGTCGAACCTTCCATGGCCGTCGTTGTGCAGCAGCAGCGGAAGCTCGGCGTATTGAACCTTCGGCTGCACTCGCCCAATCTGCTCTTCGATGTGACCATTGGCCGCCAGGATGTCCGGATAGCCGTCCAGATCGTAATCGAAGAAAAAAAGCCCGAAGGTGAGACTCAACAGGCTGGCGCGTCCCACTGTGGAGCGCGGCGCCTCATCCACAAACAGCCCGTTGCCTTCGTTGTGGTAGAGGCCCAGCATCTGGTTGGCGAAATTCCCCACAATCAGATGCGGCCGCCCCGACCGGTCGTAATCCGCGGCGTCTACCCCCATGGCGCCGCGCGCCACGCCATCTTCGCCGAACGCCACTCCCGCGCTCAACCCTTCATCCTTGAAGCGGCCGTTTTGCAGATTGCGGTAGAGTTTGTTGGGCTGAGTGTCATTGGCCACGAAGAGGTCGGGCCAGCCATCGTTGTTGTAGTCGAATACCGTTACGCCGAGCGCCTTGCCGGTGGGGTCGGCCAGCCCGGCTCTCTCCGTGACATCTTCGAATTTGCCGCCGCCCAGGTTGCGATACAGGCGCGACGAAGTGCCTTTGTACGATTCCGGCGTGCAGTACGATTTCGTGGCGCCATCCAGCGAGCACCACAGGTCGCCTTGCGGCGTCCATTGCACGTAGTTGGCGACGAACAAATCCAGCTTCCCGTCGCGATCGTAGTCCAGCCACGCCGCGCTCGAGCCGAATGCGGCGTTCGAGATTCCCGATTCGCGCGTGACGTCGCGAAAATGGCCGCCGCCTTCGTTGTGGAACAAGTGGTCGCCGCCCAGCGCGGTGATGTAGACATCGTCGCGGCCGTCGTTATCATAATCGCCAATGGCCACGCCCAGCCCGTAGATCTCGATATCGAGTCCGCTTCCCTTCGTCACGTCGGTGAACGTGCCGTCGCGATTGTTGCGATAGAGCGCCGCCGTAGTGTGGCGGCCGCGCGGAACCAGATCCTTGCCGTTGACCAGCAGAATGTCCAGCCAGCCGTCGCCGTCGAAATCGAAAAAGGCGCAGCCCGGTCCCATGGTTTCCGGCAGCCACTTCTTGCCGGAGCGGCCGGCGTTGTGCGTGAAGTGAATGCCGGCGGCGCCGGTGACATCGGTAAATCGGACCCCGCTATCGTCCGCCGGCCACGGGAAGATCGCCGGAGCGGCCGCCAACAGGACCAGAAACGTGATCGTGAATCGGCTGCCTTTCATTGTTGTCCTCGGGGCTCAGTAGCCGCGGTTTGGCCGTCAGCGCTTCCGACGATTCATCCGCCTTGAAACGCAGGAACAGCTTCTCCTCGCGCGCGGCCTTTTCGGCTTGCCCCAATCCGCGGTAGCAAAGCATCAGGTTGTAGTGCGCCTGCACATCTTCCGGATCCACGTCGAGCGTCTTTTCGAGCGCTGCCACGGCATCTTTGTAGCGCCGCTGCAGAAACAGGATGCGGCCCAGTTGATTGGTGGTCACGCGGTCGCGCGGGTATTGCCGCGCCGTCTCTTGCAGGCTGCGAATCGCGCCGTCGTAATCGCCCGCCGCTTTCTGCACCATGGCCAGAAAGAAATGCCCGCGGGCCAGCGCGGGGTCGAGCGCCAGCGCCTTCTCCACAAACGGACGCGCGGCTTCCGTCTCGCCTTCCTGGATGAGAGTGCGCGCAATGTTCAGCCATCCATCGGCATAGGCCGGGTCGGCTTCGGTGACCCGATGAAAAGCGTATTCCGCACCCTTCAGATCGCCCTGCAGCAGCAGGCCGATTCCCCAATCGTTCCATCGCTCCCAATCCTGCTTGCGAATCGCCGGCTGCCATACCGGCTCCCCCAGCTCGATTCTGGCGGCCGCATGTGCCAGCGTGACAATCGGCAAATCGGGCACCGGCGCGGCATCGAAAGTGTACTCGCGGCTGTCGTGATCCAGCCCCGCCGAGCCCGGCTGGGCCACGCCCGCGTAGGCGAACCTGGTATAGGAGTAAGCGAACTTGCGATAGTTCAGTTTGGCTTCCAGCGTCAAGGGACCGGCCGCGTCCTTCGGAATCGCCACGCGGAAGTGAGCCGTATCGGCCGCGCCCGGCGGGATCAGCCGCACGTACAACACGCCGCGCGTCTGCCAGGCGTTGCGCTTGTTGATGGGGTTGCCTGCGCCATCCAGTTGGTACGAACGATAGAAGTGCGCACCCTTCTCCACAGGGCCGCGGCCGTTGTCTTCCACGCTGCCGCTCCACGCCAGAACGCGGCCGCGCGCATCGCGCGCCTGAAACTCCAGCCACACATCGTAGCCATCCACCGTGCCCGCCGGAAAGAAATGGCCGATCTTGCGCGTCCGCACCACCGCATCCACCCGCACGGATGTGCCCGGCTGAAAGCGCACGCCCGGGGCATCGAGGGGCGCTGCCAGTCTGCCCACCTCCCGCAGCATCACGGGGCCCGATTGTTCCGCCTCTTCCCCTACCGCAAACGTGGATGCCGCCGCGAGCGCATCCGCCGCGCGCCGGCGCATGTCGACTTCGCCCCTGGCACGCTCCACCGGACTGGCCGCGAACAGATCCACCGTGATAAACCCCGATTGCAGAAACTGTTCGGTGATGCGCAGTTGTTCGTCGTCGCGATTGACGAACGGAAGAGCGGTGTTGGCCGCCGGGAAGCGGTGCGAGTGCACCTTGCCATCGCGATTGCCGGGGTCGCGCGACGCCACCAAAGGCATGTGGCAATCCGCGCACGTGGATGGCTGCGGCGGGTAGTAGAACGACCGCGCTCCCTCGCCCGACACGCCGCTCGCCTGCCAGTTGTCGTACTCGTTGAAGCCGCGCAGCCAGCGGTAGTGATTCACCGGCTGATCCAGGTGCACCTTGTGGCAGGCGGCGCAATACTGCGGCAAATCCCGCTGCATAAAAGGCTTCATGAAGCTGCGCCGGTGCGGCTCCGGATTCAGGTAGGTCAGGAACGCGTCGAGCTTGCGCAGATACGGATTGCGGCTGGAGGCGATGCGGTGCAGCGGCGGATATTCGATGGTGAAATCGCCGTTGCCCATGCTGCTGGCCACGTGGACGATGGAGTGGCACGACATGCAGCCCAGCCCGTTTTGCGCCTCGGGCGTCTCCACCTGGTCTTTCATGGGACGCTCGAAGCGCCCGTTGAAGAAGACGGCGTGATCGTGGCACCCGGCGCACCACTTGCTCCCCTGCGTGCCGCTGAGTTCCTGCATGTGCAGAACGGTGCTGCTGTAGAACCTGTTATTGAACGATGCAAAATGGTGTGCCGAGGATTTCCATTGCTGGTAGATATCCTTGTGACAATCGCCGCACAACTGGGAGTCCATGAAGAAGTCGGCGGGAATAATGCCGCCGGTATTGGTGTTGGAAGACGACGGCCAGAAGGGCGAACGCGGGCCCGCGCCTTCTTCGTTCATGGAGAGCGGAACGGTCCGCGGGTTGCGGATGCGTTCGGGCGCGGCGCCGAATCGCAGCGCCAGCGCCAGCACTGCCAGCGCGGCCAGAGGCGCCGTCCAGCGCGGCATCAGCAGCGCCAGACCGGCTACCGCCAGCGCGATGTGCGCCAGCAGTATGCCGCGATGGTCCGTGGTGGCCCCAACAAACGCGAGATACACGCCTAATACTCCGGCCAGAACCAGAGGCACAACCCTGGCACTGCGCCGGTACGCGAAGCCAAGCCAAACCACGGAAGCCGTGCCCAGCAGCAGGTGCAGCAGCACGTTGGCAATGTAGAAGACCGTAGCCGAAGGCGCGGCCGCGACGTAGGCCGCGTTGAGCACCGTCATCAGCAGCAGCCAGAACATCAGTTCGTGCCTTCCAGGGGGTGGATGAGCCGAAGCGCGGGCCGCGTGTTGTATTCCCGGCGATAGCGGCGATGTTCGGCATCGTCGGGGAAATGCTCGCCCGCGGGGTACGGATAGCGGCTCATGGCATGAAACGGCAGCGGCTCCACGCTGGCGGAAAACGCCGTGTTGGGGTCGCGATCCTTGGCCCAGCCATCCACCTTCAACAGAAAATCGCGCGTCCATCCGGCCGGCGGCAGCGGCAGCCCGGCCGAAAACCGCAGCCGGATCTCGTCACCCGAGCCCACAATGGCCGGCCGGTCGTCCACGTCGCGCAGCAGTTCGCGCACGTCGCCATAACGCGTGTACAGCCCCGGCGTCGGATTCCAGAACGAGTTCGACGAAACACTATCGTAGAAGAATGTATCGGGCTGTTTTCGCTCCGGGTGTACCCGCGTCCGCGAAAATCCGCGGAAATGCAGGTCGGCGGAGAGCAGCGGAACTTCGCGCTGCTGCACCTCGGCCTGCGACGCTCCTTCGCTGAGGAAGATCTCGTCCCAATACACGCACAGGCTGGTCACGATCCGCACCTTGCGGCTGGCGGCCGGAAACCGCAGTTCCACCGCGATAGTCTTGGGCTTGCCCGCGGGCATTCCCATGTCTTCGTTTACCGTTTTCCACTGCCCCGCGGCATCCTGCATCTGCAGGTACGGCATCACCAGGCCGCCCTTCACTTCCTGCGCGGCGGCGCGGAATGTGCTGCCATCGGGCCAGTCCACCCAGCCATTGAGCAGCAGGACGGCGCGGCCATCCGGCGCGGCCTTGCCGAAATCCAGCTCGAGCGTGTGCGGCACGGCCACACCCAGTTTGGAGCGCGGAAACTGGTCGGGATACTTCTGGTCGCGTGCCAGCAGGCTCGCCAGCACGTCGCGCCCCGCGTCGTCGCGCGCCGATTGCGGATAGATGCGCCGTTCGACGCCGAACAGACGGAACTCGGGATACGGCGGCCCCTTGAATTTCTCGTTGGTGAAAATCTCGATAGTGGCGGGATGGTCCACAGCCAGTAATTGAATCTGATCCAGGTACGACACCTCGCTCAACTCTTCGGTGACGCGAATGTCGTAATGGCCATCCACCGCCGCCAGCGCCGCGCCGGGAATCGAGACGTACTCGACATGGTCCACCGGAAAGTACGTGCCCTCGCCATCGCTCGCGCCCAGGGGCGCTACGCCCAGCACATCGGTAATGAACTGCATCGCGCGGCCATTCCAGGTCCAGATCATGGGACAAGAGCCCGAGAGCCGCTGCGCCTCCCGATAGGTATAGCCGCGCCCCGCCGCCTGCCTGGTTTCGTTCTGGATCAGCCCGTTGGGCCAGGTGATGCGCACCACGTCCACGGAAGCCGCCGCGCCGGTCGAGAACAGCAGCGGCACACCGGCATAAATGGCCGCGCGGTCGAGCGTCCCGGCCTTGATTTCCACTTCCGCGTCCTGTGCCAGCTTGAGACTCTTGATGCCTTCGAGCCGCACGCGTATCCAGTGCGACGAAGCGCGGCTGCGGTTGAGCGCCAGGTGAATCCGGCCGTCGGGCGCAATGCCGGCGCGATCCATCCGGCCGTCGTTGTCGAAATCGGCTTCCACCCGCGACTCATCGGGCGGCGCGCCCTGGAACGGCTCCGCCGTGTAATGGCCGCCCAGGCGATCGCGATACAGCACCGGCGCGCGGTCGCGATAGAACACGGCGAGATCGAACGCTTTGCTGTCGGGCGCCACGCGCAGCTTCTCCGCCGCGATCGGGAAGCCCTCGACGAACGGGAAATCCGCGGTCCGGTCCGCGAACCCCGCCGCGCCTTCATTGCGCATCAGCGCCGGCGACGCTCCCAGCAGAATCAGGTCGAGATCGTAATCGTGATCGTAGTCGATCCATACGGCGCGCTCGAATCGCCGCCGCGGCAGATTGGCTTCGATGCGGCTGAAATGTCCCTTGGAATTGACCAGCAGCACCGGCCCCGATTCGGTGAGCACGCACAGGTCCATGAAGCCATCGTTATTAAAATCCCCCGCCGCCACCGAGATGACGCCGCTCAGGCCCTCGAGTCCCGAATCGGCCACCAGTTCGCTTCCCTGCCGGTAAAGCGCCACCCCGCGCGCCGACCAGGCCAGCAGATCCGTGCGGCCTTCGCCCGTGGAATCGATCGCCAGCAGTCCCGCCGCCGTGCCTTCCAGCACGTGATCTTCGTACACCGGCTTAGTCTCGGCCGGCAACGCCCGCGGCGCCGCGGGCGGATCGTAGACCTCGGCATAGACGCACCAATCCACGTCCTCGGGAACGACCGCGTCTTCCGCCTGCTTCTTGAGCCGCTGGAACGCCGCCAGCGCGCGCGCCGCCTCTTCGGCGTGCCCTTCCTGACGATAGAAATTGTAGAGTTGGAACTGCGCCGCGGCCAGTTGTGGATCGAGCTTGGCCGCCAGCTCGAACTGCGCCACCGCCTCGCCGGTGCGGCCTTCGAGCTTGTACAGGGATCCGAGCTGATAGTGCCCGATGGCCTCATCGGGCACAAGCTGGATCATTCGTTCGAACTGCGCCACCGCCGCGTCCGTGTCGCCCGCCCTCTTATACTGAATGCCCAGGTTGAACCAGGTATGCGGCAGCTTGGGGTCGCGCCGCTGCACGTCTTTGAGCTGGGCCACGCCTTCCCGAGTCTTGGCGGCGCGCAGCAGCGCCAGCCCGTAATTCAGCTTTTCCCTCACCGAATTCGGCGCCAGGTCGAGAGCCTTTTTGAACTCCACCACTGCTTCGGCCTGCGTGGTGGGGTTTTCGTAAAAGGCTCTGCCGAGGTTGCGGTGCTGCGCCAGAGAAGGGGAAACCGTGGAAGAGTCCGCCGCCCAAAGCAGGAGTGCGCTCAGCACCAGCACACCGGCCGCGTAGACGCGCGTGGTAACCCTCCTCATTGGACTAACGGAATTATACTACTACCTCGGCTCACCCCGCCTATCGAATCGGCCGCTGGCCGCCAGCGCGTCGCGCACGCGCCCGCGATTCGGGCCGATGGGCGGCTTTTTTGCACGGATGCCTGCTGGCGGGCCTGTATAATGGGCCGATGCGACTCCTTACATTACACATGAAACGGGCGCTCACGCTTTGCCTTCTTGCCGCGGGCTCTCAACTGGCCGCCCAGAACTCAAACTCACAACCCAAGAAAGCGCCCGGGTTTGCCGCAACAAAGAAGGCGCCGGACTTCGAGAATGACCAGGTGGTTATCAATCCGCCGCAGACACCACCGTGGCCTGGCGCCGGTGACCCAGGAACTGACATTCCCAAGGCCATCACCGCGCGTTTTGGGGTCCGGAATTGGCACAACCACAAGCTGAATCGCGTGATCATCCGACTACAGCCAGGCGGGGAGCGGCTGAATTACATGGACGGCAGCACCGAGGTGCTGAAGTGGCAGGCAGGCGAGGTCGCATGGAGCCCGGCAGCCGGGTTTCACTACTCGGATGCCCATTGGTCAGCCGGGCCGGGGGCAACATCCGACTATATCGCGATCAAGAAGCCGGGATATCCTGGCAAGGTGGCGGGTACCGCCCTCGACCCCTTGCGGGCCGATCCCAAAGACTTCAAATTGGAATTCGAAAACAGCCAGGTTCGGGTTCTGCGCTTGAAAGTGGGTCCACGGCAGAGCGTGCCGATGCACGAGCACATCCTCAGCCACGTGGACGTTTACCTGACGGAACAGAACGTGCGCGAGACCTCGCCCGGAGGAAAGGCCGAAGTCATGCAGCACGAGATCTTCGATTACAGTTGGAATGGCCCGTCCAAACAGAAGGTAGACAACCTGAATGACAAACCGTTCGAAGAGGTGGTCGTGGAATTGAAGACTATCTACTGACATCCCCACACACCGCCACCGCCACCTCTCGACATGATCCACGTACCCTACACCTCCTCCGCCACTGAGAAGCGGGCTCGCACGTCGAGGCCGACGCTGGCGGGCTTGCCAGTGGCAGCGTCGATGGGGCACCACAGAGTGCGGGCCTTCGCCAGGAGGCAGCGATCGCTGGCTCGTAGCAGTTCTGTATGTCGCTCGAAGCGGATCCGGCTGGCGGTCCCGACCCACGTTTTGGCGATGATCCCGTCGCCCAAATAGGCAGGATGTTTGTAATCGATCTCGTGACGCACTACCACCCACCAGAGCTTGGCTTGATCCTCGACGGATGCGATGGCCCTCCAGTGGGCGACAGCGACGTCCTGCACCCAGCGCAGATACGCGACGTTGTTGACGTGGCCAAGCTCGTCGATATCGGCAGGTTCAACCGGAATCGCGAGTTCGAACGGCGATGGTTCCGTGTTCATCACTTTCAGTAGCGGAGCTTGACGTCACCCTTCGACAGTATAGGCGCAGATCCCCCGGAAGGTGTACGATAGGCAGCGTGGGCGTGGAAAGCGTCAATCCTCACGAGGAACTCAAGAGGCTCGACGAGCGGATCGAGTCAGCCACTGAGCTTGCCGCACTGAAGCCGATCTTTTTCCGGTTGAACGAAATCATGCAGGCTTTCCCTGGCGATTTCGACGTACAGTTCACAGGAGACGAAATCAAGCAGCACCTGATAGCGCGTGGCACGCTGCTCAAGCAACGGGAAACCTCCCCACCTCCGCTTCCACCTCCGCCTGCGATGCCGGCAGCAGAACCGCCTCCGCTGCCAGCTTCGTACCTGGATACCGTGGCGCCTGCCCCGGCCGCCCCGCCCGGATCCCCCGTGATGCCTGCGGCGACGCGGTTGCCGACGTCATACCCTTTATTCGATTCCGCTCCGCCGGAACAGCCTCCGCCCGCACTCGCTGTGACGCCTGAGAATCCGCCCCAGCCGCCCATGCGGCCTCCGGTTCCCTCGCCGGCGCCGTCGCGCCCCACGCTCAATTGGAACCGCGCGGTGGTAATCGCGCCAATAGCGGGTCTGCTGGTTGCCCTGGTACTGGTTTTGTTGGTGGTGCATCAAACTCGCAAACGCAACGCGAACAACGCGGGGCGCAGCGCCGCGGCCGTCGAAGTCGGCATTGCGATCACTCCTCCGGGCGCGTCCGTGAGGGTGTCTGCAAAACGGGCGGACGGCGGCAGCGACGAGACTACCTGCACATCCAACTGCAAGCTGGCGCTGACGCCGGGCACTTACCAGGTCTCCGCGTCTCTAAATGGCTTCGAGCCAGCGGCGGGCGCCGTCACGGTGACGGCCCGGCAGCCGGCGGCGGTCAGCCTGACACTTCAGCCGCAGGCGCAATCGGTTCGCCTGCTGACGGACCTGAACCAGGGCAAGGTCGTGGTGGACGATCGGCCACCGGTCGATCTGCAAGAGGGCCAGTTGGTGCTCGACAAGGTGGCTCCGGGCACGCACACCGTGAAAGTCACCGGGCAGAATGGGGACGCCTCGTTCTCGTTTGAGATTGTGGATGCGCGGCTGCCGGCCGTGGCCGGCCCCGTAAACGCGCGGAACATGATCGCGGTGCTGGTGGCTAGCTTTGGAAAGCGGGCGCGCGTCGCGACCAACGCGGGCCCCTGGAAGCTCGCGGTCAACGGCCAGCCGCAAAGCGACGCCGGTCCGGCCGGGACGGACCTCACGAGTTTTCAGCCGGGTGTGAATGAGATCGTAGTGGGCGAGGGCCGGGATCGGCGCAATATGAGCGAAAGCTTCGGCGCCGCGCCCATGCTGACTGCATTCCTGAAAACGGACGTCAATGCGGGCACGCTGATTGTCTCGACAGGCCAGGACGACGTGCGTGTGTTTCTGAACGACAAGGAGTACCGCCGGCGCACTCAGCGTGGCCAGTTGCGGGTCCAGACCCTCGGAAGGGTCACGGTGCGGGTGGCCAAGAGCGGTTTTCAGGACGAGCCCGCGCAAGCCGTCGAAGTGAAGAAAGGTGGGGAAGTGCGCCTGCAGTTCGATCTGAAACCGCAGCCGCAATTCGGCTCTCTCGAAATCCACGGCGCGATGGCCGGCAGCGAGGTTTTGGTCGATCAGAAAAACGCCGGTACGGTGGGGCCGGACGGATCGTTCAGCCTCAGCTCCATCCAACCGGGCGACCACACTATCGAACTGCGGCGCGAACAGTACCTGCCGAAGCGACTGCAGCGATCCTTCCATGCGGGCCAGGCGGTAGTGCTGGCGGGCGCGGACGTAGTGTTGGCTGCTGCCAACGGCACCATCCGGCTCACACGCAACCCCGCATCGGCAACCATTACTTACCGCCGCGGTGACGAAACGGAGTCGCACGAAGCCCGCGGAAGCCAGATCGAGTTGCCCGCGGGGAGCTACGCATTTTCGGCGAGCGCGCCGGGATTCACCGAGTCTACGGCACGCGTCCAACTGGCCGCCGGCGAAAGCCGGGAAGTGGACTTCACCCTGGCTCGCGAGCGGCCGGCAGCGCCTCCGCCCGTAGTGGCAAGCGGAATGGCGGAGTTCGAGGACGCGCAGAGCTGGAAGAAGGACGGCGACAGTTGGGTCCACAAGGGTGGCGGATTTGTGCCCTACAAGCTGCCGCCCAAAGGTGTCTTCACCTTCACGGTGCAACTGCTCAAAGGCGGCGGCGTATTCCGGGCAGGCCAGATCCGCTGGTGCCTCCAGTATCTCGACTCCAAGAACTACCTGCTCTATGAGATGGATCGGAAGAATTTCTGGGCCGGGGCGATCCAGAAGGGCACGCGGCTGGAGCGAGTCAAGGCGCCGCACAACCTCGGGAATCAGAAGGCGTTCACCATTCAGATCGAGGTGACGCCGGATCGCCTGGTGCAGAAGGTGCGCGTGGGCGACGAGTGGAAGGTGCTCGATACCTTTGTCGAGGAGGGCCGCGATTTCACCCGGGGCAAGTTCGGGTTTCTGATCCAGGGGAACGACGAGATCGCGATTTCCGATTTCCAGTTCCTGCCGAAGTGACAAACACGCGAGTCTGCGAACTGCTGTCCAACCATCGGGACGGATGGGCGCGCGTGTTGTTTCAGAAGAACCTCGCCCGTTGGAAGAACTGGAAACCGCAAACCGGCGACACGCTGCGTCGGTTCCGGCAAGCGGAGGCCGGGATAGCCGAGTGCGATCGACGGCTGAAACAGCGACAACGGGGGTGCTGGCGCCCGCATAGGAGTTGCGGGGGGCGCCGCGCCACCACGCGGGCCGGCGACGCGATGGCAGCCTTAGCCTCGCCTCTTTACGCAATGGCCCGCCGATTCAAGCGCGCGCACTGCATTCTTTTTCCCGTCTCCTTCCCGGTGCGCGCCGGACTAGTCGCGGAACAGCAGCGGCACGTACTTGGACAAGTACACCTGCCAGTTGGGCCAGCTATGCCCGCCACCAGACGGGTTGAAAACGTGTTTGACCTTCTTCTCCGTGAGCATGTCCGAGAAGCTCTGAATGGAGCTGAAGGAGACTGTCTTATCCTCGGTGCCGGAGCCGATCCAGAGTAGTTTCAGCTTTTGGTTCAGGACGGCGGGGTCCATCTTGTCCCATTCGGTCCGGTTCGGCCCTCCGCTGAATGCGCCGATGTAGGCGAACTGGTCGAGGTTGTGCAGCCCGATCGACAGCGACTGCATAGCTCCCATCGACAAGCCCGCAATGGCGCGATGCTCACGGTCCGTCAATACACGGTATCGGCTCTCCACCAGCGGTTTCACAGCGGTCAGTAACTCCTTCTCGATCGCCAGGGCGTCGGAGGGCGAGCCGATTGCATTTTGACCGGGCTTGATCTCGCGGGGTACGTGACCATACGGCATCACCACCACCATCGGTTTGATTTTGCCGTCGGCAAGCAGATTGTCCAGGATCGCGTTGGCATGACCCGTCCATGTCCACGACGACTCAATCTGTCCGTTGCCGTGAAGCAGATAGAGGACGGGATACTTCTGCGAGCCGGTTTCATACCCCGGAGGAGTGTACACGCAAAACATACGGGGTGTACCCAGGTTCTTGGAGTCGTAGAAATTGGTTTGGACCATTCCGTGAGGAACAGGCCGCTCTTCAAAGACCGCCTTTTCGCTCCCCGGCACGATGAACATGCTGGTGGAGCCCCAGCGGCGCAACTCGAGGTTCGGGTTCGAAGGATCGGGCATACGGAGTCCGCCGTCAATGGCGTAGCCGTAAGTGTAAAAGCCGGCCGGCAGCGGGCCGACGGTCAAACTCCAGACACCCTTGTCGTCTCTTTGCAATGGCTTGGGCTCCTTGATGACTTCCAAAATGCCCGGCGATCCCATCAGAACTACTTCAGATGCCTTGGGTGCGAAGAGACGAAACGTCACCGTGCGGTCGGGGTGCACTTCCGGAGAGACCGGCACGTTGTTCGTGTCCTCATAGTAGGGCGAGGGGCCCCGCTGGCAAAACACCGGCGCGGCGAGCCAAATCAAACCGAATACAGCGATCGGAGCACGCATTGTTCTCAATCCTTTCCGGCCTTCAGAGAACTACTTCATGTAGCCTCGTTCCTTGTAGTATCGCGCCGCTCCCGGATGGAGCGGGACGATGCGCGGCGCCTCGGCCGCGTTGTAGTTTTAACAGATCTGCACATCGTAGCCGTATGGTTTCATGGCGAACTCTTACGCAACTTCAAATTCGTAGAGGCTAACGCTAAAAGGCGGAACCTGCACGGTCTCCGGAACTCCGTTCTGCGCAGTTTCGACGATTTCGACTGCAGGCTCCTTGCCCACTTCATTGGTCGAGTCGAAACTGGACGGCGCAATCCGATAAAGCTTGCCCTGCCCGCGCAGCTTGACGCCGCCGATCTTCAGCGTAAAGCCGTTGCCCTCTTCCGTGGGGTTGACCACCGAAATGAGGAACTTCTTGCGGTCGCCGGAGAACGCCGCGAGAATATCCAGCGGATAGGTCGGGCTTCCAGTGGGCTTAACACCCCTGTCGACAAACGCCGTGCCGGGCATCAGCGGCTGGGGCGAATCCCCGCCGACCGCAACCGGAAGAGCGTTGAGAAAACGGTTCTGCAACAGCTTGAACACCACACCCTCAGGCGCCATACCCACGCCATCGCCGGTGTTGCCGGTCAACACGCGCAGTCCTCCGGTCGCACAACTCGCCGCAACCTTATCGGAGTGACGGAACAGTTCGTGCAGGCAAAGTGCGTAAGAGAGCGGCGTCAGCATTCCGTTCGGCCGCCCAAAGCCTCCGCCGCCATTTTCCGCCATCGAGCGGTTACGATTGCCCCATTCATCGAAGATGAACTTGATGTCCTTGTCTTTCAACGAAGGCATCTTCTCGACATACTTGTCCCACGCATCAAAAAAGCCGCCGATGCGGTTGGCTATCCTGCGGGCTCTGAACTGCAGCGGCTCCTTCACATCCACAAAGGACTGCTTCTCAGCGTCGAATATCAACTCAGGATATGCGTAGGTATGTTCGGAGAGAAAATCGACGTTGCCGGCGCAGTTGGCGAGCAGCCAACTGTCCCAGTCATCCGTACTGCCGAACTCATAGGGCAGCTTTGCAGTAATAGGCGGCTCCCAAATGCTCGGGAAGAAGTCACCCTTCTTCTCCGCGGCGCCGATGGACTTCTCGCAGATGCTGGCCCCGCCCAAGACCACCTTGATCTTCGGGTCCACTGCCTTCATGGCCTCGACGATGTTGTTATACTTCACCCAGAACTGGTTCAGCGACATGTGGCCGAACTGCCAGGGGCCGTACATCTCGTTGCCGATCGTCCAGCAGCGGATATTGAAGGGCTCGGGACTGCCGTTCTCCGCGCGCATTTTGCCCATGCGGGTGTTGACGGAGCTATTGCAATATTCAACCTGCTCGGCCGCCTCGCGCGCCGATCCGAATCCGCTGTCGATCGCCAGATCGGGCTCGGCTCCGACCAACCGGTTGAGGGCGATGAAGTCATGCAGGCCCACGTCGTTCGACTCGATCCCGCCGGACCACATCGGCTGCATACGCGGCGGGCGCTTGTCACGATCGCCAAGACCGTCGCGCCAGTCGTAAGCGGAGACAAAGTTGCCGCCGGGCCACTTGAACATTTTGAAGCCTTCCTCTTTGAAGAGGCGGATCATGCCGGGGTGGAATCCCTGGACGTTATCGGCAGGCATCAGCGAAGCAGTCCCGATATGGAATGTGCCGCTGCCGGCGCCCACGATTTCCAGGCGGGCGTCAGTCGAGTCGGCCGTCGGCGTGAACTTGAACGGGAATTTCTTGTACTCGCCCGTGAGAGCGGGAATGTCGACGGATTGAGAGTCGCTGGCGCCAGATCCCCAGACCAGACGGACCACAACCTTCGCGCCGGGACCGCCGGCAAGATAAACACGGCCTTCGTAAGCCTTGCCGTTGGCCACGCGCAATCTGGTCTGCTGAATGCCGCGGGGGTCGGAGCCGTCAAGCTTGACGCGCGGGCTGTGCGTGCCAACGAACGGCCGCACGGTGTCCATTTCGACAGTTCCTTCCGGTCCCACCGGCCTGAACGGCTCGCCAGGGAAGCGGAACCCGGAAGAGGAATTCGCTGGTGCCGGCTGGGCACTGACAACCGGCCCGGCAAACTTCCTATCGCTCAGCATCTCGGCCCACACACTCGTGGTCGCCGGCTCCATGTATCCGCCGAAAATCATCGGATTGATCGGCTTGCCGCTCCTGGCTGCATCGATCGCAACTTGGATGTTTCCTGCGGGAGCAGCGAACGCCTTCCTCCCTTGCTTCAACATGGCAGCGCCTGCCACCGAAGCTTTTAGAAGCTCACGCCGGTTCATTGGCATGTCGTCTCTCCTTGTCTTCGTTAAGCGCCATCGACGAAAGCGTAGGTTTTCATTCTTGATCGCGTATACCAGTCTATCGCGTATGTGCGTGCTCTCCGAGGAGATTGACCGGCTGACGATTCTCAACCGCCTCAGCACCCTCTCCCGGCCAGGCGTTGGGAGGAACCTCGGGGCGGCACACGCGCACGGGGTGCGCTACGATTTTGGGTGAACAGTGTACGACCCACCCCACAGCGGTACAGCCGGCAGCACGGTCCGTCTGGACGATTCCAAGGCGGTATATCCGACGCCGGACACCTTCTCTGTGCGCGACGGCGCCAACGGACAGCCGCCCGTCGCTGGAGACCGAAGATGAAGCTCGGCCTGGCGATAGCGACAGCGGATGCTCTTCCGAGCGCGTTCGTGGTTTTTCGCGACGATCTTTGCCGCTCCATTGGCCGGTGCGCCGAGATCGGATTCCACGGCGTCGAGTTGGCCCTGCTCGATGCTTCGCAGGCCGATATCCCGCGCATCGACGAGCGTCTGCGCGCCACCGGTTTGGAGATCCCCTGCATCTCCTCGGGCCAGGTCTTCGCCGCGGACCGCCTCTATTTCACGCACCCCGACTCCGCGGTCCGCCAGGCGGCTGTCGAGCGAATCACCGGCATGATCCGTCTCGCCGCCCACTTCGGCGCCAAAGTAAATACTGGCCGCGTGCGCGGCTTCATACACGAAGCAGAGACCGCCGAGACGGCAACGGCGCGCTACCTGGACTGCCTCTGCCGTTGCGCCGACGTGGCGGAGCCGCTGGGAGTGGAGCTGATTATCGAACCGGTCAACCGCTATGAGGTGAACTTTATCAACAACTGCGCGGAAGGCATGCAAATCATCGAGCGCTGCGGACGCAAATGCCTGAAGCTGATGCCCGACCTTTTCCATATGAACATCGAAGACGCCAGTTTTCGCGAAGCGTTCGAAGCCGGCCGCGAGTACATCAGCTACGTGCACGTTGCCGACAGCAACCGCCTCGCCCCGGGCTGGGGCCACATGCCATTCGATGAGATCTTCCAGATCCTTTCGGATATCGGCTACGACGGCTACATCACCGCGGAGATTCTGCCGAAGCCCGATCCCGACAGCGCCGCCGCCCAGGCCGCACGCTTTCTGTTGCCGAGAATCCATAAACCAGCGCCGCCACAGCCTGCCGTCTGAGTGGCTGTGGCAGAGTTGGACGGGAGCTCGCGTTGGTCTGAGATCTTTCTCATGCGGAGACCGCCGGCCAGTTTTCCGCTCGCAGCAGCAACCCAAAGCATAAGTCTTGATAAAATATCACATTAGATATAATCTAGAACTTTCATGGACGCCGAGGCGATTAAACGGTCCTTGGAAAGCAGCGGCTTGCGGTGCACTCCGCAGCGTTACGCCATGATGGCATTCTTGATGAAACACAACAGGCATCCCACGGCTGCGGAATTCTTCGAAGCCGTGAATCGAGTGGATCCGCGCTCTTCAGGGGCCACGACTTATAACAATCTGCGGGACTTGGTACCGGCGGGTTTGGTGCGTGAAGTGGCCGTCGAGGGCCGCGGCGCGCTTCCGGTTAAGTGTCGCAGGCCTGTGGATACCGGATGAATGGCGCGCGCCGGCGAGCGCAGTCGGCGGCGATTGCGCGAATGGGAAAGCCAGGATGGGTTCGCAGTTCGTCACAGTTTTTTTAACTAATTCAAAGGAAGGCAAACATATGGATAAGACACTCACCAACGCAGCGGGGGCGCCGGTCCCCGATAATCAGGAGCAAAACTTGTCAACCGAAATCAAGTGCCCGGTATCGGACGGCGCTCGCGGACACACGGCGGCTGGGGCCACGACGAATGCGGGCTGGTGGCCGAATCAGCTGAACCTGAAGATCCTGCACCAGCACTGCCCCCTGTCCGATCCTATGGACAAGAAGTTCAATTATGCCGAGGAGTTCAAGAGCCTCGACCTGAATGCCGTGATTAAGGACCTCCATGCCTTGATGACGGACTCGCAGGACTGGTGGCCCGCCGACTACGGCCACTATGGTCCGTTCTTCATCCGTATGGCGTGGCACGGCGCAGGCACGTACCGGATCGCCGATGGCCGAGGCGGCGCGGGTGCCGGAGCACAGCGATTTGCGCCCCTCAACAGTTGGCCGGATAACGTGAGTCTCGACAAGGCGCGCCGGTTGCTCTGGCCGATCAAGCAGAAGTACGGCCGGAAAATATCCTGGGCCGACCTTATGATTCTCGCCGGTAACGTCGCATTGGAGTCGATGGGACTCAAGACCTTCGGTTTCGGCGGCGGGCGCGAGGACATCTGGGAGCCGGAAGAAGGCATTTACTGGGGGTCTGAGGGCAAGTGGCTGGGAGACGAGCGCTACAGCGGCGATCGTCAGCTCGAGAATCCTCTCGGGGCAGTTCAGATGGGCCTGATTTACGTGAATCCGGAAGGGCCCAATCAAAAGCCGGATCCAGTCGCCGCGGCACGGGATATCCGAGAGACGTTCGCACGCATGGCGATGAATGACGAAGAGACGGTAGCCCTCATCGCCGGCGGACACACGTTCGGCAAAGCCCATGGCGCTGCCGATGCGAGCAAGTATGTCGGTCCCGAACCCGAGGCTGCCGGCATCGAAGAGCAAGGCCTGGGCTGGAAAAACACCTTTGGCAGCGGCAAAGGCGCCGATACGATCAGCAGCGGGTTGGAAGGCGCATGGACCACCAACCCGGTGAAGTGGGACAACAACTACTTCGACAACCTGTTCGGTTATGAATGGGAACTCACGAAGGGCCCCGGCGGCGCTCACCAATGGACTCCCAAGGACGCATCCGCAGCGGGCACCGTTCCCGATGCCCACGATCCGTCGAAGAAGCATGCCCCGATAATGTTCACCACGGACCTCTCACTGAAGGTGGACCCAATCTACGCGAAGATTTCGAAGCGCTTCCACGAGAACCCGCAGGAATTCGCAGACGCGTTCGCCAAGGCTTGGTTCAAGCTGACGCACCGCGACATGGGGCCTGTTTCGCGGTACCTTGGCCCGCTCGTTCCCGCGGAACCGTTGCTGTGGCAGGACCCCGTTCCCGCTGTGGATCATGAATTGATCGGGGAGCGGGATATTGCCGCTCTGAAGGCCAAGATCCTCGCATCCGGACTTTCCATCTCCCAACTGGTCACGACGGCCTGGGCGTCGGCTGCGACATTCCGCGGCAGTGACAAGCGCGGCGGGGCTAACGGGGCACGCATTCGCCTCGCGCCGCAAAAGGATTGGGAAGTCAACCAGCCGGCCAAGCTGGCCAAGGTTCTTCCGACGCTGGAGGCGATCCAGAAGGATTTCAACGGCGCGCAGTCCGGTGGGAAGAAGGTCTCGCTTGCCGACCTGATCGTTCTGGGCGGCTGCGCAGCCGTCGAGGCAGCTGCGAAGAAAGCCGGCCACGACGTGAAGGTTCCCTTCTCGCCGGGGCGCACGGACGCGTCGCAGGAGCAGACCGATGTGCATTCGTTCGCCGTACTGGAGCCGACCGCGGACGGGTTCCGCAACTATCTCCGCAAGGGACAGGAGGGATTAGCGGCTGAGCTGCTGGTGGATCGAGCGAACTTGCTGACCCTGACCGCTCCCGAGATGACGGTTCTGGTTGGTGGCATGCGCGCCCTGGATGCAAACTTCGGGCAGTCCAAACACGGTGTTTTCACCAAGCGGCCCGAGACGTTGACGAATGATTTCTTCGTCAACCTGCTCGACATGAACACGAAGTGGCAGAAGTCCGCCACATCAGAAGGCGTGTTGGAGGGGCGCGATCGGGCGACGGGCGAACTCAAGTGGACGGGCACTGTCGTCGATCTCGTCTTCGGTTCCAACTCCCAGCTCCGAGCCCTCGCGGAAGTCTATGCGTGCAGCGACTCGCAGCAGGCGTTCGTGTGTGACTTTGTGGCGTCCTGGAACAAGGTGATGAACCTCGATCGCTTCGATCTTGCCTGAGCTCGGCGGAAAAGGGAGCTGTGCGAGCCAACGGTAGCAGGATCAGACCCGCACGTATTTGTTGAACCAGTCAATCGTGCGCTGCCAAGCCAGGTCAGCCGCGGCTTTGTTGTAGCGTTCCGGCGTCGCGTCGCAATTGAAGCCGTGAACGGCTCCCGGGTAGATATAGCCCTCGTGCGGGACGTTTGCTTCTTTCAACGCGCGCTCGTAATCCGGCCATGTGGCTGCCAATCGGGTGTCGAGTTCCCCGTGGTGCACCAGAACCGCGGCCTTGATTTTCGAAACGTCCTCCTTGGCAGGAGGACCACCGTAAAACGGCGCCACGGCTTTTATCCCGGCACCCAGCCGCACGGCCAGCGTATTCGACATGCCTCCCCCGTAACAGAAACCGGTGGCGCCGATCTGGCCCGTGCAGTCAGGACGGGATTTGAGCCACGTCGCGGCGGCCACGAAGTCTTCGGTCATCTTATTGCGGTCCACCTTGGCGAACAACTGGCCGCCATGATAGTCGTCACCGGGAAAGCCTCCGACCGAGGTGAGCCCGTCCGGCGCAAACGACATGAAGTTCGCGAGCGCCACCCGGCGCGCGACGTCTTCAATATGGGGATTTAGACCCCGGTTTTCGTGAATGACGATGATACCGGGTAACTTACTCGGCGTCTGCTCTCGCGTGTCGGCACTGACAGGCCGGACGAGATAACCTCTAATGCTTCCGTTTCCTCCCGGTGACGCGACCGTTTCATATGTAGCCTTGATCCGATCATCGGTTCTGGAAACCTGCTGTCCCAAAGCGTAGTTCGGCATCAACGCCTGGATGATCGCTGACGCCGCCAGCCCGCCCGTAGCAAGCCGCTGCACGCCGTCCATGAAGTCACGGCGACTGATCTCGTTGTGAATAAACAGGTTGTAAAGTTCAATGGCTTCGCGTGGAAGTTTCGGTCTCGTTGGCTGCATTCGATGCCCTCCCTTCGCAAGACTATAGCATTTCCTTGGGATCTGTAGGTTGTAGCGCGGGTAGTGCCTGGGTCGCACGGGGCGCGCGCGTTACTGGCCGGGCGCGGAGGGATCAACGCCGAAGCAATAGCCGTCGTTCGAGCTGGAGGGACTGAAGGAGTATTCGCCGGTGGGCAGATCCCTGACGGTTAAGGCATAGGTAATTAAGCCGGACTCATCGTTCTTCTCGATATCGAAAGGCCATGTCACGAGGCCGCCCCGACGGCCGGGTTGGGACCGGGTCCGCCGGCTGCCGTTGACAGTCGCCAAAGGGAACAGGCTGTAGCTGGCGGGGTCGACTCCTTTGGGCAAGCGGACGACGAACACGAGACTGGAGGCCTCACTTAGACGAACGCGCGATTGGGGGGCCGGCATCTCCCAGTATTGAGTGGAGCCGCTTCTATGCTCGGCGGCTTGATTGCGTTCGAGCGGGGTAAGAACTCTGCCGTTCCAAAAGTAGACCATCCCGATTTCCTCCGGTTGCGAGAGACCGCGCGAGGGCGCCGGAGGCGGCGCGCTGCCGGAGGGTCGCATCAACGTGGGAGGCTGCGGCGGCGAGCCGGCGGATGATCGCGCCAACGTCGGAGGTCGCACCGGCTGGGCTGCGCCTGGGGGAGGTTGCGCTGATGTTGCCGACGGCGGAGTCGAAGGCGCAGGCGGAGGCGGAGGCAGGGTTGCGTCGCCGAAAGTCACCGCCGACACGCCGGGCCGGGGATAATGTTGGAGCTGATTATTCACCAGGAAGTGCATGTCGGTGGCGTCGAGGGACCACCACCTGCCAGTGACGTGCGTGCCGTCATTGAGAATTAGGCTGTTGGGTTGGGCCGGCGCAGGTTCGGGCGCTGCGGCTGCGGGGGCTGCTGCTTTGGGTGGAGGCGGCGCGGTTGCCGGCGCAGGCAAGGAAACACCGAACTGGATGGCCCGAACCTGATGGATATCGATTGTCTGCGACTGAACCCCGACCTTGATGTAAAGCTCCTGGGTGTTGCCGGACTCCACCAACCCCGAGATCTGGCGGCCATCCTTCAGAGTGACGACATCGGCGAAGAGCCGACCGCCGGCCAGCAGGCCGAACTGCCAGAAGATGAGCAGGAGGATTCTTCTCATATCCACCTCCTAAACGACGTTTCGGAGAATGATCCTGAAATCGAACTTGCGTCCAATACATCATGATACTGAGAATCTGAGGTACGCAGCCGACGCGTGCGGCCGGATCCCTCGTATGTATTTGAAAACAGTGGTGGGCCCGTGGCGACTCGAACGCCAGACCTCTACCGTGTCAAGGTAGTTCCGGTCAATCACTTACGAGCACTGACACTGAAAACAAAAGAGTTACGCGCCGAGAAGTTACACCAATCTTGCACCAGTTCCGCACCGGGAGCGTTATTCTGCGCCAGTTTTGCGCCAGTAAAAGGCACTGGTCCGGTTGTGCCAGACCATGAATTTTGGCTCCATCCAGGGTCTCTCGGTCAAAGATGCCGAGCCGATATTCAGTCCTCCGCCGCTGGTGCTCATAGATGTAAAGCTCGATTCCGACGAAGGCGAGAGGCAGGAAGCGGACCTGCCCGATTTCGTCCTTCGAGATGAGGTCCGCCGGCTAATGGCGCGCCTGGATGAACTCAAGGACGGAACGATTGAGCGGATCGAGGTTCGATCCGGTATTGCGCGCCGCATCGTCATCCAGCGTCGGCCGGAGGAGGCGCCGCGATGCTGACGCTCGCCATCCTCCTGCGGCGGGAAATAACCCTCGCCTGCCTGCGTCGGCTCCCGATTCGCATTATGCGAAGTTCCCGCAAATGGGGGGCAACAAGATGAGTGCGACTCCATCCGCGGGGCCATCACCGCGACCGAAAAAGACCTCAGCCTCCATCGCAACGGGATGGAAATCCCGGCTAATCGTTGGCCGGCGTGGACCGCGGGCTGTGGTTGCCAACGCCCTTATCGCGCTCCGGAATGCTCCCGAATGGCAAGGCGTGCTGCATTTCAATGAAAGCTCCCTGACTACAGTTGTAAAGCGCGACCCGCCGTTCCAGAGTCCTGCCGTTGTCCCCTTCAGGTGGGCCGATGAGCACGATGTCTTAACCGCCGCGTGGCTCCAGCATCAGGGTATCCAAGTTAACAAGGAAATCGCGGGGCAGGCGGTAAATACTGTCTCCAGGGAGCATCCCTTCCATCCAATCCGCGACTACCTCGACTCGCCCAAATGGGACGGCGTCAGGCGAATCGACGACTGGCTCACGGTCTACCTTGGCGTCCCTCCATAAGATTACGTTCGGGCCGTCGGCGCCAAGTTCCTCATCGCCGCTGTTGCCCGCGTCTATCAGCCGGGTTGCAAGATGGACACGTGCCTGATTTTGGAAGGCGAGCAGGGTGCGAAGAAGTGCACAGCCCTCCGCACGCTCGCGGGCGCCGATTTCTTCACCGACGACATATCGGACCTTGGTTCGAAGGACTCCGTCCTGCAAACCAGGGGCGTATGGATCATCGAACTGAGCGAACTCGAAGCTATGAAGGGCGCTGAACTGTCCGCGTCAAAGCCTTCATGTCGCGCCAGGTAGACCGCATCCGGCCACCCTACGGGAGACGGGTGATTGAATCGCCGCGTGAGTGCGTCTTTGCCGGCACGGCCAACAAGGAAACTTACTTGAACGACGAAACCGGAGGGAGGCGCTAGTGGCCGGTCAAGTGCGGCGCCATCAACATCGCCGACTTGGAGCGCGACCGCGACTACCTTTGGGCGGAGGCCCGCGAGCCCTTTCAGGCTGGAGATACCTGGTGGCTCGATAATCAGGCGCTGACGCAATCTGCCGCTGAGGAAGTCGCAGAGCGTCACGAACCTGATCCCTGGGACAACCTCATTACCGAATGGCTGAAGACCCCCACGGAACGCCTCGATGCCTTTGGCAATCCGGTCACCGCAATGAGTTCAACTCCCGATTTCGTCACTGTTCCGGACATCATGGCTCACTGCATCGGCAAGGAACCCAAGGCGTGGACGCAGCCAGATCAGAACCGCGTGTCGCATTCGCTGACTGCCAGGGGCTGGAAGCGATACCAGAAGCGAATTGCCGGCCAGCGTATATGGGGATACATCCTGTCACCAGTGTCACCAGTACGGCCTTAGTGAGTGGTGACAACCTATCTGCCGTATCTTCTAGCGTGTCACCAGTGTCACCACTTGTCACCAGTCATTTGATAAAGAGCTTAGGTACGAGGCGTATTACGCACGGAGTTTATAGAAACCCTGTGGTGACGTGGTGACAGTGGTGACAAGGCGACTGAACGCCAGCATTTCACGCCCTCCGCAAGTTGATCAGCAAGAAGCGGCGGCCGCGGGTCGTGGAATCCAACAACTTCGCTTTCGTTAGGCGAATAAAAGGCGGTCAGTGCCGGCCCGGTCGCCGGAGGGCGGACCGGCGCGTCGCGTGGAGGATTCCGCGTCCCGCTCGAACCGCCGCACGATGGCCAGGATCGCCCGCGCCGTCTGGATGCCGACGTAGTGGATCTCTCGGAGTTGGCGATCGGGCACCCAGCGCAGGTCTCCCAGGCAGCGGTAGCCGGCGCCGATCAGCGATCTCAGCACGACGGGCTTGATGCGGATGTGATGTTTGGCCAGGTCCGCCGGGTCGTCGAGCCGGATATCCATCCAGGCCGGCCTGTCTGGGCTGCCAGGACGGGTGAGCTCACCGAAGCACTCCTTCTGGCCCGCCAGGAAGCCGATGTCGTGGGCCTCCCGTGCAACCGCCAGGAGCGCGGTGTGCAGGGCGCGTCGCGTGCAGACGACTTTGTTCCCACGGGGCGGGTTCACGCTCGAAATGGCACCGGAGACGAGGTGCTCGGCGATCCGGTGATCTAGTTCGCATGGCATGTGGATTTCCGCTGCTCCTGGCCGCCAGCATACAGCATCGCGCGCGGCCAAGTGGATTCCTGAATCTCCTGTTGCCGGGCGGAGGTCGCCGCCGAAGCCCAGATCCGCGCCGGACACCCGGACCTTGAAGGGCTGTGTCGGGCACTGGCGGATTAGTGGGCGGAACCCCGGTTGCTGCGAGCCCGATAAGGAATGGCCCCTGTTGCGCCACGTTTGGCCCACGTTCGCTTGAAGGGCGACGGCTTGGCGTATGAGCCAAGGCTGCCGTGAATTGGGCAGGGTGGGCACGAATCGGGGCCAGAAGCAAGAAAGAGCCCGCCGCGGCCGGAGCCGGGCGGGCCAGGAAGGGGGCGTTCGCTATTACTGGTTGATGCGGTAGGTCCGTTCTCCGCCCTCGGGCTTGAAGGACTCGACAGTGAATCCGGCCTTCTTCATCGCGCCGGCCATGAACCCGCGGACGGTGTGCTTTTGCCAGCCCATCTTGTCCATGATTTCGGCCAGTGTCGCGCCGTTCTTCCGCTGGAGCATCGCAACGACCTGGGCCGTCTTGCTGCCTTCGCGCGGTGCGGTAGCTTCGCGTGCCTTCGCAGCCGTTTTGCTCTTGGGAGCGTTTTTCGGCGCAGTGATTTTCCTGGCTGCCTTACCCCTGGCTGTCCGTGCGCCACTTTTGGCCTTGCGTTCCGCTTTCGGCTTCTCGGGTTGATCCGCTTGCGGCTTCTCAGGCTCGCCCAAGCCCTGGATGCGCTTCCAGATCCGAGTGACCGCCGTCTTGCGGTCCGTGAAGCGCTTCACCGGGGTAACGCCCGGCAGGCTGTTCCAAATGGCGACCAGGCGCTCCGTCGGCCAATTGGCGGCCAGTTCTGCAAGTTCCTTCTCACCCGCCTACCGGGAGGCTCGCCGGGCCGCATTCGGGCAAGCCATCGCGCGGCTCCAGCAAGGAACCTCGGCGGCAGCGACCACTCTGCTGAAAACGCTGATTGATCCGGGCAGGCCAGCATCGGTCAAGGTACTGGCTGCCGAGGCCATCTTCAATCACGCGGCGAAAGCCATCGAGATTGAGGATATCGAAGCACGCGTGTCAGAGCTGGAACGCGCGGCCGAACAGGTGAAGTCTCCACGGAGGTGAAACGAATCACGAGTGGACGGAGCACGAATCGACCGCTGTGCAGGCGCTCACTTGTGCGTTGGAGCAGGAAGCGCAGCGCGCTGGATATCGCTCGATGGCTGGATTCCAGCGACGCCAGTGCAAGCTGCCGAATGCGTTGGAGGCGGATACGGGCCGGAGGTAACGAACATGATCAGCAGAAGTCTCACTCGGCGTTTGAAAGATCTAGAATTCCACTTCCGACCGGCTGCCGAGCCGGTGATCGCCCAGATCATCTACGTCTCCCCGGACGGAAGCGAAGAAGACGGAGGCCGGTTCACCATTCCGAACAGTGGGCGGCAAACTGGAAGCACCTGGCTTGCCGGCGGCGGGCGCTGCGGCTTGGCTGGTCGGCCGTATCGCGAAGGACACGGATGAAGACGATACTCAGCAGGTTGCGGCGGCTGGAGCGGCGGACGCTACGGCGTCGGTTTGTCGGTGTCATTCGTTCATGGTTTCGCTTCTTCCCCGTCGTCAACGGGCTTGGACGGATGGAGTTTGCGTATCTCTTTGGCTCCCTTCTCGGGATTCTCAGGCGTGACCTTGATCCCAGTTGCCATGGGTCCGGCGGTCCATTTGAAGTAATAGGTTTTGCCCGCCTCCGCCTCAAACCGGGCCCGCTCGTTTTCTTTCTGCCTGGC
>Ga0116114_1000157_pt1 | contig 49053 bp, 52 predicted proteins | sample June2015DPH_10_5_FD_89823 | JGI IMG/M metagenome (GOLD analysis project Ga0116114, IMG submission 89823) | Peatland microbial communities from SPRUCE experiment site at the Marcell Experimental Forest, Minnesota, USA - June2015DPH_10_40 | ecosystem: Environmental > Terrestrial > Soil > Wetlands... | reverse complement strand
CTGGTGGCCCGCTGTCGGCTGCCCAACCGCACCAAGCGCCGGTCGTATCCGCGGGAAGTGTGGGGCCGCGGCTATCGCTTTCCCAGCAGGCGAACGGAGGAAAAGTGAGTGGCATTGCGCTGAGAGCGTGCGCCACACAGCCGGCCTGCATCCATATGAATTACCGCCGCACATGCGCGGTGCGGGATAATGGGGTATCAAAGAACGAATCCTGGGCGGCTTGCCGCTTGGGGATTAGGGAGATGACACTATGGCAGCACTCAAAGGGACACAAACCCACCAGAATCTGAAAGACGCATTCGCCGGAGAATCGCAGGCCAATCGCCGCTATCTCTATTTCGCCAAACAGGCGGACATCGAGGGCTATCCCGATGTCGCCGGTCTGTTTCGCGACACCGCCGAGGGCGAGACCGGTCACGCTCACGGCCACCTGGACTACCTGAAGGAAGTCGGCGACCCGGCCACCGGCCTCGCGATCGGCGACACTCAGGAGAATCTGGGCGCCGCGGTCGCGGGCGAAACCCACGAGTACACCGACATGTATCCGGGCATGGCCAAGACGGCGCGCGAGGAAGGCTTCGCCGAGATCGCCGACTGGTTCGAGACTCTGGCGAAGGCCGAGAAATCCCACGCCGGCCGCTTCCAGCAGGGCCTGGACTCGATTTCGTAAGACGGCCGGCGATGCCACCCATCACAGGCGCGCCCACACCGGGGTTGTCTTACAACCCGAACGATCCCGTGTATTGGGACCAAGCCGGCCTGCGCGGGGAGATCGAACGGGTCTTCGACATCTGCAATGGGTGCCGGCTCTGCTTCAACCTCTGCCACAGCTTTCCGGAGTTGTTCAAGGCCATTGAGGCGCACGAAGGCGACGCGCGCCAAGTATCCCCAGCGGAGGCCGGCCGCGTCGCCGAGTTGTGCTTCCAATGCAAGATCTGCTACGTCAAGTGCCCTTACACGCCGGATGACCAGCACGAGTTCCAGCTCGATTTCCCGCGGCTGATGCTGCGGACGAACGCTGTGCACAAGAAGGAAACCGGGCTCGGCCTGCGCGACCGCGTCCTCTCGCGCCCCAACTTACTCGGCAGGGCGGCGGGCATGTGCGCGGGCCTGGCCAACTGGTCCAACCGCCAACCGTTGCTGAGGATTGGCCTGGAGGCGACGCTCGGCATCCACCGCCAAAAGCTGCTGCCCGAATTCCACGGTGAGACCTTCGAAGACTGGTTTCGCAAGCAGCCGCCACCGCCGGGCGATCCGTCGCGGGCGGTGCTCTTCTTCACCTGCTCGGTGAACTACAACGAGCCGCAGGTGGGCAGGGACGCGGTCGAAGTCTACTCAAAGAACGGCATTTCGCTTTCCTGCCCGAAGCAGGTTTGTTGCGGCATGCCGGCCCTGGAGCACGGCGATATCGAGCTGGCCAAGAGCCTGGCGCGCCAGAACGTGGCGTCGCTCCATCCGCACGCCGCCGCGGGAAAGAAGATCGTCGCCATCGACCCGACGTGCTCCTACACCCTGCGCAAGGAGTATCCCGAGCTGGTGGGCACGCCGGAGGCGCGCGAGGTGGCTGCGGCCACCCGCGACGTCTGCGAGTTCCTGTTCGAGCTGAAACAGGAGGGCAGCTTCCGCCGCGATTTCCGGTCCACGCCGGGGAAGGTCGCCTACCACCTGCCCTGCCACCTGAAGGCGCAGAACATCGGCTACCGCTCGCGCGACATGATGCGGTTGATTCCGGGCGCCACCGTCAAGCTGGTCGAGCAGTGCTCGGGCCACGACGGCACCTGGGCGATGAAGCGCGAGTTCTTCCCGCTGGCGATGCTTACCGGCAAGAAGGCGTTCGACGCCATGGCTGCGGCCGAGGCCGAGGTGATGGCGAGCGACTGCCCGCTGGCGTCGATTCAGTTCGACCAGGCCCTGGGCACGCGGCCGATCCATCCCATCCAGGTGCTGGCGCGCGCTTACCGGGCGGACGGATTCCCCACGCCCATCGCATGAGACCCATCGAGCTTTCCGAGATCGCCAGCATTGCCGATTACGAACTGGAGCGGCGGACGCTGCGTCCGCGGATGGTGGCGCTCAAGGACCGGCGCCGCATCCGTGTGGGGGACCACCTCACCTTCCTGTTCGAGAACCGCGAAACCGTGCGCTACCAGATCCAGGAGATGATGCGGATCGAGCGCATCGTGGATCTCGCGGCCATTCGCCACGAGGTCGAGACTTATAACGAGCTGATTCCGCCGCCGGGCGGCCTGGCGGCCTGCCTGCTGATCGAATACGCGGCGGCGGAAGAGCGGGATGAGAAGCTGCGCGAACTCCTTGGTCTCGATGACCACGTCTTCATTGCCGTCGCCGGCCTGCCGCCCTCGAAGGCCGTTTTCGACGCCCGGCAGATCGCATCGGCCCGCCTCAGCGCGGTGCAGTATATCCGGTTCGACCTGACGCCCGAACAGCGCGCACGCTGGCGCGAGGGCGTGCGCATCGTGGTCGATAATCCGAACTACCGGGCGGAGACGGCGCTCACGCCCGATCGGGTCGCGGAACTCGAAGGCGACTTCGAGTAGCGCCCATCCTGAAGCTTGCTGGTCACCTCCGGCGACCGCTGAATGTATAATCGGTCCTGGCCGGGATGCCAAGACTTGAGACTGATCCGATTATTCCTCGAACCATACGAAGTGTTCAGTGAGTTGCAAAACGCTAGCTGGGTACCAGCATTTGTCGCCTGCATAGCTCTGTCTTTGCTTTCCAATCTCGTTGTCGTGAATGCGATTGGGGTCGCCGTCATCATGGGTAGGTTTCAGAGCGACGCCAGGTTGAAGACCGGCGGGTCGGACGTGTTCGTGGGTCTTTACGCGGGCAGGGCAATTCCGATGGTCATTGGCCTATTGACGATCTCCATCGTGATGTGGGTGGTTCTGAACCTCCGCCGGTCCTCGGTGGCAGAGACAGGCGCAGAGACGGGAGCAAGGTACCGGATCGTGTTTACCATATGCTCCTACGCGGCTACGCGAGGGAGGCCGTCAGGCTCATAATCACGCTGGTCGCTGTGTCCTGGCACCGCTTTTCCGGCGTGCCAATGACCTATGACATTAAGACCAGTGCCGCTGCTTTCCTGAACGTGACAGTTACCGGCCGGGTGTTCATTCTGGCAAGGTCTTTGGACGTGTTGATGTTCGGATTTCTCGCTCTGGTGGCAGTCGGCCTTTGGAAGACGATCCCCACCCTGCGCCTTCAGCGCGCGAATGAAGTGGTGCTTCTTTCCTGGCTGATTTACGTGGCCCTTGCAGTGACGTTCGGGCGATGATCCCGACAGCCCTACACCGCGCCTGCGGGCCGGTGCGCTGACGCCAAGCCCCGGAAGTAGGCGATCGTCTCGCGCAGGCCGTCGTCGAGCGTCACCACCGGTTCCCAGCCCAGCAGGCGCCTCGCCTTGCCGATATCGGGCTGGCGCCGTTTCGGGTCGTCCTGGGGCAGCGGCTCGAAGGCGATCGGGCTGGCGCAACCCGTCAGGGCCTGAATGCGGCGCGCGAAATCGAGGATGGTCATCTCGCAGGGGTTGCCCAGATTCACGGGATACGGCTCGCCGGAGAGCATCAAACGGTACAGGCCGTCCACCATGTCGCTCACGTAGCAGAAGCTGCGCGTCTGCGAGCCGTCGCCGAAAATAGTGATCGGCTCGCCGCGCAGAGCCTGGCCGAGAAATGCGGGCACAACGCGGCCGTCGTCGAGCTTCATGCGCGGCCCGTAAGTATTGAAGATGCGCGCTATGTTAGAGCGAACCTTGTAAGTGCGATGCGTCGCCATCGTAAGCGCCTCGGCAAACCGCTTACTCTCGTCGTAACAGGAACGCGGCCCCACCGGATTCACGTTGCCCCAGTAAGTCTCGCTCTGCGGGTGTTCGAGTGGATCGCCATAGCACTCCGAGGTGGAGGCGAGCAGGAAGCGAGCGCCGTGCCGGCGCGCCAGTTCAAGCAGATTGCGCGTCCCGGACGATCCCACCTCCAGAGTCTCGAGCGGGTGCTGGAGGTAGTCCTTTGGGCTCGCGGGCGAGGCGAGATGGAGCACTCCATCTACGGGATCAGGCACGTCGAACGGCTGGCAGACATCTTGCTCTACGAACTCGAAGTGCGGGTGGCCTTGCAGGTGTGCGATGTTGGCCGGCGACCCGGTCAAGAAGTTGTCGATGCCGGTGACCGAGTGTCCTTCGGCCAGCAGACGGTCGGCGAAGTGCGATCCGATGAAGCCGGCGACCCCAGCGAGAATCAGGCGCACGAATAACCCCCTGATTCGATTTTAGCGTGTTACATTCGGACCAGGAACTCCATGCTCTTCTCCTCGCTCGAGCGGGCGGTGTTGCTGGTCCTTCTTCTGGCCGCGGTTTACGGCTTCCTGCGTCCCTTCGTCCGGGTGATCTCCATCATTCTGAGGTCGAAGCCGGACGCGGATTTCTCCCTGCGCCCCGTGGGCCCGCGCCTGCGGCGGTTCCTGAACGAGGTGGTGGTGCAGCGGCTCGTCATCGGCCAGCGGCTGTGGCCGGGCCTGGCCCACGCCTTCGTCTTCTGGGGATTCTGCCTGTTCGCGCTCATCACCGTCAACCATTTCGCCACGGCCTTTGGGCTAGCGTTTCTCGACCGCGGGGGCTTCGGCCGGTTCTACTTCGCAATGGTCGCCGTGTTCGCGGGCGCGGTTGCGGTCTCGATCGCCGGCCTGGCCGTGCGGCGGTTCGTGATCCGGCCGCGGTGGATCGAGCCGCTCTCGCCCGAATCCGGCCTGATCGCGTTTCTGATCTTCGCTCTGATGGCGACCTACCTGCTCGAGTTCTTCCAGCCCGGCATCAAAGTCAACTGGTGGGCGCACACGCTCGCCATTCTGTTCTTCCTCCCCTTGATCCCACACAGCAAGCACCTGCACCTCGTGCTGAGCCCGTTAACGGTGTTTCTGGAACGCGACGGTTTCAGCAAGATCCCTCCTCTGGGGGGCGACGACGACTTCGGCCTCGATACCGGCAAGGACCTGACGCGGATTGCGAGCTTGCAGGCCTACACCTGCGTCGAGTGCGGCCGCTGCACCGAGCACTGCCCGGCCTACAACACGGACAAGACGCTCAACCCCAAACAGATCGTTCTCGGTGCGCGCGCGTACCTGAACGAGTTCGGGCCGGCGGGCGAGGAGCCGCTGCTGGGCAAGCACCTCTCCATGGAGGCCGCGTTCCAGTGCACGACGTGCGGAGCGTGCGAGTTCCAGTGCCCGGTTGGGATTCAGCACCTGCCCATCATCGTCGGGCTGCGCCGCGGCGCCGTGAACACCGGCAAGTGGGAAGACTCCTACGGAACGGACCTGTTCCTCAAGCTGGAGCGCCACGGGAACGCTCTCGGCTTCCCGCCGAGCGAGCGCGAAAAGTTCATCCAGAAGAGCGGCCTGCCGTGGTTCGACGGCTCGCAGGAGTATTGCCTGTGGCTGGGCTGCATGGGTTCCTACGATCCGCGCGGCCGCGAGATCGTGGTGGCGCTGGCGGAAGTGCTCCGCCGTCTCGGGGTCGGCTTTGGCGTGCTGCGCCGCGAGCGATGCTCGGGCGATCCGGTGCGGCGGCTGGGGAACGACCTGCTGTTCGCCCAGCTCGCCGAGCAGAACCTCGAGCACATCCGGCAGAGCGGCGTGAAGAAGATGGTTTCGATCTGTCCCCACTGCGTGCGCACCATTGGCGAGGACTGGCGCGCGGCCGGCGGGACCGTTCCCATCGAACATCACAGCGAGCTGCTGGCGCGGCTCGGCGCTGCGCCGGCGCCGAACGGAGCGGACGGCCGCACGGTGGTCTACCACGATGCCTGCTACCTGGGCCGCTACCGCAACGTCTACGACCAGCCGCGCGTTGTGATCGAGCGCTACGCGACGGTGGTGGAGCCGGCGCGCTCGCGGGAGCGGGGATTCTGTTGCGGCGCAGGTGGCGGGCTGGTCTTCCTCGGCGAAGAGAAGGGCAAACGGGTCAACCGCGAGCGCGCCGAGCAACTGCTGGCGACCGGAGCCGATGTGGTCGCCGCCGCATGCCCCTTCTGCAACACGATGCTGCGCGACGGCCTCGCCACGGCCGCCGCCGAGCCGCCCGAACTGCTCGACATCGCTCAGATCGCCGCCTCCGGGCTGCCAAGGACACCATGACTCTTCGAACTGCTCTGGGCGAACTCCTCGACTACAATTACTGGGCCCGCGACCGCCAGCTTCAGGCTTGCGCCGCGCTTTCCCAGGAGCAGTTCCTCTCGGTGCGCGACACCCTCGCGCACCTGGTTGCGGTCGAGTGGATTTGGCTGGAACGATGGCGGGGGCGGTCGCCACAAGCGCTGCTGGCCGCGGAAGAGTTGCCCACGCTAGCCGCGATCTCGGAGCGCTGGAGCGCGGTGGAGCGCGAACTGCGCGCGTTTCTGGGCGGCCTGAGCGATGAGGCGCTGGAGCATCCCTTCACCTACGTCAACTCGAAGGGCGAAACCTGGACCTACCTCCTCTGGCTCGCCGTCTTCCACGTCTTGAACCACCAGTCCTACCACCGCGGCCAGGTGACGATGCAACTGCGCCTGTTGGGCTTCGAGCCGCCCCAGGTGGATTTCCTGGTGGCGCACGACATGGGTTTTCGTCTGTAGCTCAGGCCGCCCAGATCTCCGAGAGCGCGCGCTGGAAATTGCCGCCCAGGATCAACCGGATGTCGCGGTTGCTGTATCCGCGGCGCATGAGCCCCTCGGTTAGATTGAAGATCCGCTGCGGACCGTCGAGCCCCGCGATGTCGATGTGGCGTGCCGGGCGCCCGCCGTCGCCGCCGTCCACGTCATTGTCGCTTCCCACGCCCACATGCTCGATACCCGCGATCTTCGCCACGTGGCCGAAGTGATCCAGCACGTCCTCGATCGTCGCCCGCTCCCGGCCGCCGACGAAACTCCGGATCGACGTGATGCCCATGACGCCGCCGCCCGCGGCCATCGCGCGGATGATGTCGTCCGGTTTGCAGCGCCGGTGCGGATTGAGTGCGCGGCAGTTGGAGTGGGTAATCAGGACGGGCTTCTTCGACAGGTGGATCGCATCGAGGCTGGTTCGGTCGCCCGTGTGCGAGATGTCCACCGCCATACCGATGCGGTTCATCTCTCCCACCACCTGCGCGCCGTAATCGGTCAGCCCGGAGTCGTGCGCCACTCCGCAGCCCGCGCCGATCGAGTTCTGGGAATTGTAAGTGAGTTGCGAGACGCGCTGGCCAAGACCATAGAAGAACGCGACGTCCTCGACGGTGCGGAAGTGATCGGAATTCTGAAGGCCCAGGATGATGCCGGCCTTTCCGCCGCTCTTGGCGTGGGCGAAGTCCGCCGGCCCATCTACGCGCAGAAAATCGTCGGGATAGCGGCCGATGAAGGCATTCCAGTTGACCGCCCAATCGCGGATGGCCTCAAAGGGCCGCGGCGCATGCAGGTCGACAGCCGGGTGGAATACGGTGACGCCGGATTCGCTGAGCTTCTGAAAGGCGCCGGAGTCGAAAGCGCCGGCTTCCCGCTGCCAGCGATCAAGCTTCGCCCAGTCGAGGGTCAGCAGCCCAAGCATGTCGATCACGACGGATTCCCGCACCAGGTCCACCGTGCGCGCCGAGTACGCGCGGCGCGCGGCTGAAACCGTTACCCCCGCGAGAAGGCCACACTTCAGGAAATCTCGTCGTTTCCACATCGGGCAAACGGCCATTATCCAACGCTGGGGATCAAGAAGCGAGGAAATCAGAATTAAAAATCAGTCACTCGTTTGTGGCCTGCGTGGGCTTCGAGCGCCCTCAGAACCTCACGTGCACGATTTCATCGCCGCCCGCAACCGAGTGCACGCGGATTCGCAGCAGCTTCCGTGATGGATCGGCGTACCAGCGGCCCGGCGCAAGCAGCCCCGGCTCCGCCACAGAAGTGTACTCGATCCCGCCGCCATCGACTTTTCGGCACAGGCCCGCGTCGTGGATCACCCAATCGTAAACGCGGTCCGCCCGCGATTCAATCTCGAAGCGCATCAGATCGTCCGCGGGCGCGGCGTGAAACTGCGAGATGTCCTCATCCTGTTCTTCGAACAGAAAGAACTCCGCGGGAAGGCTGGGAAAATAGTGCAACTCGAGAACATCGCCGCTCTCGGGCCAGAGCGGCACGATGGCGCCATTCTTCGCGAACATCGCGATCTGGCCGGGACGCAACCGCACCCGAATCTCCTGCCGGCCTTTGTAGATCTCGCCGCTGTCGAGATCGGTCCACAGGCCGCGCGGGAGGTAGACCGTGAGCGCCCCGCCGGGGCCGAGTGCCGGCGCCACCAGCAACTCGTCGCCCACCTTGAACTCGCCGCTCCGGTTGCGTGCCGCCGGATCCTCCACCCAATCGATCTCGAGCGGCCGCAGCACGGGCACTCCGCGGTCGTGCGCCTCTTTGGTGTAACTTAGCAGGTAAGGCTCGAGGCGCGTGCGCCAACGCAGCAACTCTGCGAACCGCGCCCCGCCGCCCGGCGCGCGAAGCACCGGCATCACGCAGGCCAACTCAGCCGCGCTCGCTAGCAGATCCGCATCCACGTTCGCGTACCCGGACAGGTCGAACTCGGGAATCAGCTTCGCAGACAGGCTGGCATGCAGCAGCGTCCGAATGCTCGCGCCGAGCATTTCCCAACTTTCGGCGGCCACAGCGCCAGGGGCCTCGCGCACTTCGAAGTCAGCCGCGCCGAAGCGCTCCGGCGGTCCGGTCACCGCGAGGTGTTCTTCGAAAATGTCCTTGGGAACGGGACCGTAATAGAAAAAGAACTCGATGCGGTCGTCGGGAGCCGTCACCTGCACCGTCTCCGGCCGCGAGAAGGCGAGGTCGAACCGGTACACGCCGCGGTGCGGGTAGTATTCGGCGAATCCGGCACTCGAGAGCAGGAACGCATCGCGGGCCTCGACTGCTGAGCCGCGAAGATCGAAGCTCGCCGCATCCCGCGCGCCGAGACCGTAGAAACGTTCCGAAGCCCTGGCGCGTTGTTCCAGGATTCCGCGCCCGTTTTCGCGCCGCAAGCGGCCATCCACGAGCACATCCTGGGACCCGGCCTTGATCGCGATCCTGCCGCCGCTCTTCTCCACCTCGACCGAGAGGTTCCGGCTCCTGAAGGAATAGGCCGCAGCGCTCTCGTCCGCCACCACTGCCACAGCCTTCGGCGCCAGAGGTTCCTTGAACCGTTCCGGCTCCGCCCAGCTCCGCAGGAACCGGAAAGTGGAAGGGCTCAGCCACTCGATCTGTCCGCTGCCGTCCGCGAACACCAGCGGGAAGGTGTTCACCACGCGCGGAGGCGCGCCGGAGGCGATCATCACGCCGGCCAGCGCAGTGAACGACAGAACGCAGCGCCGCATATCAGAGCAGCACGATCCGGTCCTGAATCTCTCCGGTCACGCGGGCGCCGTCCTCGCCCACAAACACGTCCACTTCGGACCGCACGCCGAACCGGGGCAGGTAGATGCCGGGCTCGATCGAGAAGCAGGTCCAGGGGATGATCCGCCGCTCGTCGTGCGTTTCCAGGTTGTCCATATTGGCGCCGGAGCCATGCACCTCAGCTCCGATGGAGTGGCCGGTGCGGTGGAAGAAATACTCACCGAAGCCTCGCTCACGGATCGCACCTCGGGCCGCATCGTCCACCTCGAACCCGCGTAACGTGTGGCCGGCGCGGACACCCTCCTGAACGAAGCGGACGGCGCGGTCCCGCGCCCCGGTCACGATCCAGAACACGTTCGCCATCTCCGCCGGCGGCTCGGGGCCGCAGAAACCCGTCCAGGTGATGTCATAGTAGACGCCATCTGGCGAGTCCGCCTTGGCCCACATATCGATGAGCAGCCAGTCACCCCGGTGAATCTCGCGCGATACATCGGCTTGCGGTTCGTAGTGGGGGTTGGAGGAATTCTCGTTCACGCCGACGATCGGCCCGTGATCCGTCACCAGCCCGGCGGCCGCGAAGCCATCGCGGATGAACCCCTTGACCGCGAACTCGGTGATGGTCTCGCCCGCGCGCAGCCTGGCGGCCACCATGTCGAACGCTCCGCCGCGGATCCGATCCACCTTGCGGCCGGCTTCGAGGTGGCATTCGAGATTGGCCGCCGTCCAGCGCGCCTCGAACTGCTGCACTAAATCGGCCGAGCTGACGACCTCGACGCCGGTGCTGCGCACCAGCTCGATCGTGCCCGCATCCACCATCGACACGTACGGAATCGCGCAGCCGGGCGAATACTGCATCGCGACCCGCCGCTGGCCCGCCAGCAGCTGGCCGAGACCTTCGAGTTGCGTGGTCCAACTGGAGTACTTCGAGATCACACCCGGCAGTCCATCGAGCGCGGACGCTTCTATCGAGTGCACCAGACCGCGCGGCTCCCCGCTGGCCGGAATCAGGTAATACCAGCGCCGCGTCGCGGTGCGGTTCGCGGGCAGATCTAGCACGCGATACGCGAGCGGATCTCTTCCGTGGTGATCGAAGAACAGCCAGCCGTCAAGCCCTTCGGCGGCCAACGCCTGTTGAATCGCTTCCAGATTCATACTGACCCTTTCATCGCGGGCTCAAAGAATGGCGCCCATTTCTTCTTAGGCGGCGGAGCCCCCGCCAAGCTCACCAGCACCAGGCTCGCCACCGAAACGGCCAGCGCCGGATGGATGGCGTCCCAACCCCACGGGTTGCCGGCCAGGTTCCAAACCACCGTGACCAGGGTGCCCAGGCCGATCGATGCCACGGCGCCCGCGGTTGTCGCGCGCTTCCAGAAGAAGACCGCCATGACCGCCGGTGTCACCGCCGCTCCATAAACCGTGTAAGCGTACAGCGAAGCGCTCAGGATCGACTCGAAGCGCGTCGCCTGCAGCACCGCATAAACCCCCAGCGCCACAACTACTAGCCGGGAGACGATCAGGTTGCGCCGCTCCGAAGCGTGCGGATCGATGAAGCGCTGGTAGACATCGTGGATCAGGTTCGTGGCCGGAGAGAACAGATAGTTGTTGGCGGTCGAAATGAGCTTCGCGAAGATCCCGCCCAGCAGCAGCGCCCCGGCCAGCGTGGGCAAACCGTGCCGCGCCGTGTACGGAATCATCTCGCGGGCCTGCTCGGGATGGAACCTCGCGCTGCCCACCACCGCGATGGCGATGATCACGGTCTCGAGCACCAGCGTGCTGGCGATCCAGCCACCCGCCGCGATTTTGGCGTCGCGCTCCGAGCGCGCCGAGAAGAACTTCTGGTACATACCCTGGTTCCCAATCAGCAGCAATGTGGTCGGGATCATGAGCCCCAGCGCGCGCTCGAACGAAATCGGGCCAAGTATTTGGAAGTGGCTTGCAGGCAGCGCCTGCCGGACCGCTGTCCATCCGCCGGCGCCGTGGAGCAACACCGGGAACGCGTACAGCACGATGGCGGTCACAAGCGCGCCAATCACCAGGTCCAGGTACGCTACCGAGGCCATGCCCGCTCCGGCCGTGAACGCAATCACGAACGCGGCGACCATGTACATGCCCCGCGCCCGGTCGAGCTCCGGGAAGATCAGGTGCAGGATGTCGCCTCCCGCTTTCATCTGGTAACTCGTGATCATGGTGTAGGCGATCACGATGGCCACCGTGCCCAACACCCGTGCGGCCGTGTTGTAACGGTTCTCGAGCAGATCCGGTACGGTGTACTGCGCAAAGCGCCGCGCCCGCCCCGCGATCGTGAAGATGAGGATCAGCCCCACCCAGCCGCCGGCCGGCTGCCACAGCGCCGCGAACCCGATGTGGGTTGCGTTCTCCGCGCCGGCGAACAAGCTGCCCGCGCCGATCCACGAGCACAGCAGAGTGGAAACCAGCACCCACCAAGGCAGCTTTCGTCCCGCTACCAGAAAGTCCGCCTCGTTCTTCACGGTCAGGGCTTTGATGATGGTCACCGTGAGGAGAACCACCACCACGCCCGCAATCACGCCGATGTAAATCATGAGGTGCCTGTGAACCTGGTGGCGCGGGCTTCAGCCTGCCGTGTCGGCACTCATGCCGACACCTGAGCGTCGAGATGAGTCTCGACGCGGCACGCACGAGTGCGTGCGCCACAAAAAGCTGCTCTCTTTATGTGCCTTCACTACCTCGGAACCTTCCGCCAGCTCAGCTCGGTCGGCAGACTGGCGACACCCGCAGCCCCTTTCGAGTCCACCACCCGGAAGCTTAGCACGTCGTCGAGCCAGTCCTGGCTGGAGCCGTCCCAGTGCTGCGTGGCCGCGGTGATCGTGTACTCCTGCTGGGTCAGCAGGCACTCGAAGCGGAAGTCCACCTCGATCCGCTCGCCCGCCCGGAACTCCCCCAGGTCTTTCCGTTCCACGCGGGTGTTGGTCCCGAACACATCGATGCCCAGGCGGTTGCGGATCAGCACCCCCACGATGGGATCGGAAACGTCCTGCCGGAAGCGCGCCACCACCCGCGCTGTCACCTGCTCTCCCGTCAGGATCACGGTCGCAGGTTCGCCGGCGCCGTTCAGCAGCTCGACTTTCAGAATCTCGCTCGCTCCGTCGCCGTGGCGGAAACTGCTCGCCAGGCGTGCTTCGCCGTTCCCTTCCGGCGGCCGCTTCTGCCGCTCCACCACCAGGCCCACGTAGCGGTTGACCACGTCTTTCGGGCTGCCCTCGGCCTCCACGCGGCCGTTCACGAGAAGGATCGCGCGGTTCGCCAGGCGCTTCACCAAGCCCAGGTCGTGCGACACAAACAGCACCGTCACCCCGCGCTGCTTCAGCTCTTCGAACTTCTGCACGCACCGGCTTGCGAACATCGCGTCGCCCACCGCCAGCGCTTCGTCCACGATCAGGACATCGGGCTCCACGTGGATGGCCGCGGCGAACGCCAGCCGAACGTACATCCCGCTCGAGTATTCCTTCACCGGACGGTCGATGAACTCCCCGATCTCGGCGAACGCCGCGATCCGCGGAAAGGCCCGCTCGATCTGGGCGCGGCCGAGGCCCATGATCTCGCCGTTGATGAATACGTTCTCGCGGCCGGTGAATTCCGGATTGAATCCCGCGCCCAACTCGAGCAGCGCCGCCACCCGGCCCTCGGTGACGGCGCGGCCGTTGGTGGGCCGCAGGATGCCGCTCACGATCTCGAGGAGCGTGCTCTTTCCGGAGCCGTTCGGTCCCACCACGCCGAAGATCTCGCCCCGCTCGACCGCCACGCTCACATTCGACAGCGCCCAGAAGTCCGCATGCGCGCGGTTCCGAAAAGGCAGTAGCTCGAAGATGCGGTCCGCCGGCCGGCGGTACAAACGGAACACCTTGGACACATTTTGAACCAGGACGGCGGCCAAACCAGGACTATAGCGCAAACGCGCAAAGGGCCGCACGCTGCAAGCACGCGGCTCCGTGCGACGCCCTCATGCCGCCTCCTTTGGAACCGCGCTCCGTTTCGGCCTCCGCATCAGGAAGATCAGCGGGATGGTGGCCAGGAAGAGGAAGCCCATGATGTGGAACGCCTCGACAAAGCTCAGTAGCGCCGCCTGCTCCTGGACCGCGCGGTACAGCAGGCCCAGGCTCTGGCGCCCCGCCGTGCCCCAGTCCGAACCGCGGTTGAGGAGCATGGCCCGGCCCTGCGCCAGCATCTGTTCTGCCGGCAAGCTGTAGGGCGTCACGTGCGAAACCAGGACCGACTGATGAAACTGCGACCGTCTCGCCACGAAAGTCGTGACAAAGGAAATGCCCACACTGGAGCCGACGTTCCGCATCACGCTATAAAGGCTGGTGGCATAGCCCGTGTCGGCCTTTGGTATCGGATTCATCGTCAACACAGTCAGCGGCACGAATATGAAGGCCATGCCCATGCCCTGGTTGATCTGGTGCCAAAGGATATCCCACGTTCCCGACTGCAGGTTCATGTGCGAGTACCCGAAGAAAGCCATGCTGGCCACGACGAAGCCGAACACCAGCATCTTGCGGGCGTCCCAGCCCTTGCCCAACAGGTATCCGACCAGCGGCATGCAGATTGCCGTGCCGACCCCGCGCGGGCTGGTCCAGATGCCGGCCGTTACGGCGGTCCAACCAAGCAGCGTCTGCATAAACAGCGGCAGCAGCACCAGGCTGCCGTAGAGGACGAACCCCAGAATCGTGACAAGCCCAATGCCGGAGGCAAAGCTCCGGTATTTCAGCAGCCGGAATCGAACGATGGGCATCTCCACGCGAAGCTCCCGGATCACGAAGGCCGGCAGCATGATCCCCGCGATCACGGCCAGCGCCACGATGAAGTGAGAGCCGAACCAATCCTCTTCCTGGCCTTTGTCCAGCATGATCTGAAGCGCTGCCATGCCCACCGCCAGCATGCTCAGACCCCACAGATCCACGCGAATGTTTCCGCGTCGAATGTGGGGCGGATCGTAGAGAAACAGCGAGATCATGACCAGGCTTGCGAGGCCGATGGGCACGTTGATGTAGAAGACCCAACGCCAGGAGTGGGTGTCCGTAAGCCAGCCGCCCACAGTCGGTCCCAGGATCGGCGCCGCGATGATGCCCAGCGCCCAGAAGGCCATCGCCTTGCCGCGTTCCTCCGGCGGGAACTCTTCCAGCAAGACCGCTTGCGAAAGCGGCTGCAATCCCCCACCGGTAGTGCCTTGAAGCACACGAAAGAAGATCAGCAGTGGAAGACTCGGGGCCAGGCCGCAGCAGACGCTCGAAACTGTGAACCCGGTCACGACGGTCAGCAACAGCCGCTTGCGGCCGATGAGGTTCGCCAGCCATCCGGTGATGGGGAGGATGACCGCGTTGGCCACCAGGTAGGAGGTAAGAACCCAGGTCGCTTCATCGACCGTGGCGGACAGGTTTCCGGCGATGTGCGGCAGGCTGACATTTACGACCGAAGTGTCCAGCACCTCCATGACAGCGCTGGACATCACGGCGACGGCGATCAACCAGCGGTTCGCTTGCGGACGAGCAAGATCGCTCTTTACCTGCATTCAACCAAGGTTTCCGTTCTTGCCGTCCTGACCGGCATCCAGCACGGTCCGATTGTCGGTTTGCCCTCCTACACCCACACCTTCTCGACCGGTACGCCGCGCCGGCACAGCGCGCAGGAGGCCGCGTCGGTGTAGTAGCTGGCGTCGAGTTTGGTCAGGTAGTAGAGCGGCAGCGGACTGAAGTCGGGCGTTTTGGGAGTGGGCTGATAGACTACCACGGCCATCGCCACCACCTGGGCCCCGCTCGCCTCCACCAGTTTCTTCAACTGAGTGAGCTTGCTTCCGGTGCGCAGGATGTCGTCCACCAGGACCACCTGTTCGCCGGGCGCATGGTCCAGGTACTGGCGGAACCGCAGCTTATCTTCGCAGTCGCCGCCTTCGGCCCAGTAAACCTGGTGCGCGCGCAGGGCCTCGCAGACCCCGTAGGCCACCGGAAGTCCGCCCGTGGCTGGTGCCACGATCGAGAGTTGCGGGACGATGGCGCGGATCTCGGAGTTGGCCCGCAGCAGGCGGCTCAAGCCCACGCTCAGGATCTTGGCGTGCTGGTAATACCGCATCGCCAGAGCGACCTGCAGATACTCGTTGCAGTGGAGCCCATTTGGGTATTCGAAGTGCCCGTCGCGCAACGCGCCCGTTTGGCGCAGCAGCCCGACTACCTCGTCTTGCGTTGGCAGCAGATGCATAAGGTCAGTACGCCCCTTTCCCGGTCAGTACTCGAGGTATCGTCCGCAGCAGGATCTTCCAATCCAGCGCGAGCGACCAATTGTCAATATACTGCATGTCCATCTTCATCCAGGTCTCGAAGTCCAGGGCATCCCGCCCTTCCAGGGCCCACAGGCAGGTCAGGCCCGGGCGCATTCGCAGCCGCCGCCGCTGCCAGCCTTTGTAGTTCTCCACCTCGCCCGGCACCGCCGGCCGCGGCCCCACCAGCGACATGTCTCCCCTCAGCACGTTCCACAACTGCGGCCACTCGTCGATTGAAAACTTCCGCAGGTAGCGTCCCACCGGCGTCAGCCGCGGGTCGTTCGGAATTTTGAATGCCGTGGACTTCCGATTCAGGTGCGCCAGCGTCTCCTTGAGCTGCTCGGCGTTCTCGACCATCGAGCGAAACTTGTAGAACGTGAATCGGCGCCCGTTGAACCCGCAGCGGACCTGCTTGAAGATCGCCGGCCCACGGGAGGTCAGCCGGATCACCAGCGCGATCGCGGCCATCAGCGGCGCCAGGATTGCCAGCGCGCCGGCGGCGATCGCCGCGTCCGTCACCCGCTTTACGAACAGGCGGATCTCGTCGTGTGGCGCGGCGGCGAAGGTCAGAAGCGGAAGAGTGCCCAGCCGGTCCAGGTACATCTCGCTGTTCACGTGCTTGAAGAAGTCGAGCGCCAGACGCGTGCGCACGCCCTCCTCGTCGCAGAGCACCAGGATGTCTTCCAGGTCCGCCAGGTTCGGCGTCTCGAGAGCGAAAAGGACCTCGTCGATCACCCGCTTACGCAGCAGCGCGCGAAGCTCGCTCAAGGGGAAGACCGGGTAGTCGCCCGCCAGCCGGATCGATGCCGGCGCCTCCTCGCCGTCTTCCGCCAGAAAACCGAGCAGGCGGATGCCGTACCTTCCGGACTGCTCCAACGCCTCGCCCAAACGGCGTGCGCTCTTTCCCACTCCGACCACCAGCACGTAACGCTCGGCCCCGAATTCCCTTCGCAGCACACGAACCACGCGTCCCATGCTCAACCGGAAAACGCAAAGGAGTACCCAACTATAAACGCCGAACAGCGCCAGGAACGGACGGCTGAGATCCAGCTTGAGCAGATACTCCAGCAGCACCACCGCGATCAGGCCCCCAAACGACTGCCGGAAGCTGTCGCGCAGAATGGTGCGCGGATGGCTCGATTCGAGCCGCTCGTAGACGTTCAGCCAGATCCCCATTCCCAGCCAGACCAGCGCCGAGAATCCCAGCAACAGAGCCATCTCGGCGCGCCGCAGAAAGAAGGGGTGTTCGAGCGGCAGCCAGACACGGCTCGCGTAGGCGGCTCCGAATGCCGCTACGGTGAGGAGGATGTCCGACAGGCCGAACAGGAACTTGGTCTTTCGTTGGGTTCCGCTAAACATCCGAGAGAAAGCATAGCACGCACGGCTGGCCGCGCCGCACCGCCGCCGCGCAGCATAATAGGGGCTGGAGGCCGAGACGATGCCCGGCAGCCCGTTTCCCGCTCTTGTAGCCGCTCTCAGCCGGCGTTCCCGCGCCCGGCGGATGGCTCGCTGTGTGGAGGCACTCGGGATCGGGCCGGACACCCGCGTCCTCGACGTCGGCGGCACTCTCGATATATGGCGGCTGGCGCCTTTGAAGCCTCGGCTCGTGATCTTGAACGAGCCGAGGGCCGCCGAAGGGGCGCGCGACGGCGTGCCGGTCGTTTTTGCCGACGGATGCGCCCTGCCTTTTCGCGATGCCTCGTTCGACGTCGTCTTCAGCAACTCGGTGATCGAGCACGTTGGCGGCGCCGGAAACCAAACGCGATTTGCCGCCGAGGTTAGCCGCGTCGGGCGCGCCTACTGGGTGCAGACCCCCAACCGGCGCTACTTCCTCGAGACGCACCTGCTGACTCCGTTTGTGCACTGGTTTCCGCCGGCCTGGCAGGCCCGCCTGGTGCGTTGGGGCACCGTGTGGGAGTGGATCGTGCGGCCCTCGCCGGACCGGCGGGAATACTACCTGGACCACTATCTGACCAATGTTCGGCTGCTGGCCGCCCGCGATCTCGGCCGCCTCTTTCCGGGCGCGCGAATCCTGCGCGAGCGCTTTCTCGGCTGGACCAAGTCCCTGGTGGCCTGCCGCCGTGCCGGCGATTAACGCTTCAGAACCGCGGCAGACTGCGCAGAACGAGCGCCGTGTCGCCGTGCCCGGGCCGCTCGACGTGGTCGATCACGTGCCAACTGGAATCGAGCGCACCGATGTAGCGCCCGTCGCTCAGAACGACGTAGCGGGACCGCTTCGGATACCACAGCGCGCGATACGGCGGCCGCTCATGCACCTCGGCCGCGGGACCCAGTCGGCGCACCACCGACGCGTAGTCGTCGCTGGCCGTGAGCCCCAACGCCGGTTCGGCGCCCCGCGGGGGGGCGAACGGGGCCAGCACAACCAGCAGCAGGGCCGCCAGCAAGGCGCACACCAGCGCCGCAGCCAGCCGCCGGCCGCGCAGTTTGGGAGGCGTCCAGCCCGGAGGCTCGGCGAATCCGCTCCCCGGCGGCGCTGGCATCTCGATTACCCGGCGCTCGTAAGGCCGCAGACTGCCCGCTTTGTACTCCAATTCCCGCAGCAGGGAGACCGCCAGCAGCGGCTCGTCGGCGCCCGAGATGTCCCCGATCAGCCGCTTGGGAATCCAGACCTCGACATCGCTCTTGAGATTGGTGACCAGGATCTCCGGCCCGGTCGTCTGCCTGACCCGCCACTCGTTGTGCTCGATGTTCAGAATGGGCGGATAGAGCGCGAAGGGCCGCCGCTTGAGCGCTCCAAACTGCAACGGCATAGGACAAATGGTACACCCGCGGCAGGTCCCGCGGATCACATGAATCCGAGCCGCTCCGCAATGGCCGCCAGGTCCGCTGGCCGCACCTGGACCGGCTGGCGCATCTCGGCCGGGCCGGGGCGTTCGTCGAAGGCCTGAAACAGAGCCATCTTCGCGACGGCGTATCGCTCGGTGGAGCTGAGGCCGCGCGGGCTGGCTTCCAGCGCGGCATCCGAGAGGAGCACAGCCACGGAAAAGTAAGTCCGGCGGTCCCCGCTCACGTGGAAAACGTACTCCGTCCCCCGGTGCCCTTCGTAAAAATACTGGTACACGTGTCCGCTAGCGGCGGAATAGCTCTTCAAGCGGCGGACCGCAGGCGCACCGGTGAGCGGCGGCGGTTGTTCCTTTGTTCCCAGCCTGCGCAACCAGGCCAGCATGGCGCTAACCCGATCTTCTCATACTCTTCGCACCGCGGCGTACAATCTGAATGAGCGATGCTCCGCTTCACTTGGCTGGCCGGGCTGATTGCCTGCACCCTTTGCGCGCAGGAAGCGGTGCCTTCGCCAGCGGCCATCCTCAAGTACACGGGCGTGCCCCTGCGCGTTCCCGTAGAGTGCAGCCAGGACGACCTGCATGCACTCCAACTGACCTGCCCCGCGGCTCGCCCCTGCCCGGTGTACCTCGAGCTTGACGCGATCGAATCGGCCGGCAGCGAGCTGTTCCTCACGGGCAACCTGCACGCCGACGACGCAACCCTGTTCTCGATTCTGCTGGCGAGCTATGACGGCGGCGTCTCCTGGAGCGAACCGAGCGAGCGCATCCGCGGCGCCGGTCTGGATCTGATTCAGTTCCTCGACTTCGCAACCGGATGGGCCAGCGGCGAGTCGCTCGGCGCCATTCCGCGCGATCCGTTTCTGTTGCTGACTCGCGACGGCGGAAAGACCTGGGACAGCCACCCTATCTTCGGCGAGAGCCGCGCCGGCACAATCGACTTCTTCCGCTTCGATTCGAAGACCCACGGCCGGTTGTGGATCGGCCGGCCGCTCTCGGGCGAGGCCGGCAGCCGTTACGAAGCCTACGAGTCTCATGACGGCGGCCAGACCTGGGCGCTGGGCCAGACCAGCGACAAGCCGTTCCCGCAAAGCACGCGTCCCGCTCCCGGCGGCGACTACCGGCTGCGCACCGACCGCGCCACGGGCGCCTACCACGTCGAGCACCGCGGGCAGGCGGGTTGGCAAACCGTGGCCAGCTTCCTGGTGCGCGCCGGCGAGTGTCGCGAGCCGGAGCTCGTGCCCCGGCCGGAGACGGAAGCCCAACCATGAACCACGATCCCGTCGGGCTCGAGCTATTCCGCAACCTGCTGGTCTCGGTCGCCGAGGAGATGGGCGCGGTCCTGCGCCGCACCTCCTATTCGGCCAATATCAAGGAGCGCCGGGATTACTCCTGCGCCGTCTATGACGCCCGTGGCGAAACCGTCGCCATGGGCGACCACATGCCGGTCCACCTGGGGGCCATGCCTCTCTCCGTCCGGCACGTCATGAACGCCTACAGGCTCGCGCCCGGCGACGTCGCCATCGTCAACGACCCCTTCGCGGGCGGCACGCACCTGCCCGACATCACCGCGGTCTCGGCCGTCTACATCGAGGGTGTCGAGGAGTCGGCGTTCTACGTAGCCAACCGCGCTCACCACGCCGACGTCGGCGGCATGAGCCCCGGATCGATGCCGCTCGCGCGCGAGATCTACCAGGAAGGCCTCCGCATTCCGCCCTCCTTGCTGGTCCGCAGCGGCCGGCTCGACGAGGACTTGCTGCGGCTCATCCTCGCCAATGTGCGCACCCCGGAGGAACGCCGCGGCGATCTGCTGGCCCAGTGTATGGCCATCCGCCGCGGCCAGACTCGCCTCGCCGAGATCGCCGCGCGTTACGGAATCGAAACCGTCCGGCGCAACATGCGCCAGCTCCAGGATTACAGCGAGCGCATGATGCGCGCCGCACTCTCGGCGCTGCCCGCGGGCACTTATCGCTTCGAGGATTGGCTCGATGACGACGGCGTTTCGAAACGTCCGGTGCGGATCGCCGTTCGCATCACGCTCGATGGTGGTTCCGCGCTAGTCGATTTCACGGGCTCCGATCTCCAGGCGCCCGGTCCCGTGAACGCCAATTACGCCGTGGCTGTCTCGGCCTCCATGTACGTGTTCCGCTGCCTGATAGCGGCCGATGTGCCGTACACGGCCGGATTGCTGCGCCCCATCCGCGTCGTCGCGCGCGAGGGCAGCGTGGTCAACGCGCAGCCGCCCGCGGCCATGGCGGCGGGCAACGTCGAGACCTCGCAACGTATCGTGGATGTCCTCCTGGGAGCCCTCGCGGCGGCCGCTCCGGACCGCATCCCGGCCGCCAGTTCCGGCACGATGAACAACCTCAGTCTGGGCGGATGGGATTCGTTTCGAAACCGCCCCTTCGCCTACTACGAAACGGTCGCGGGGGGGATGGGCGCTTCGGCTGCAGCCCCCGGCCTGTATGCCGTGCACACCCACATGACCAACAGTTGGAACACGCCCACCGAAGCCCTGGAGCACCAGTATCCGCTGCGCGTGCGCGCCTACCGCATCCGCGACGGCTCCGGCGGCGCTGGCCGTCATCGCGGCGGGGACGGCATCGTGCGGGAGATCGAGCTGCTCGCGCCCTGCCAGCTCACTCTGCTCTCGGACCGGCGCAGGCGCGGTCCCTACGGACTTGCGGGTGGCCGGCCTGGGAAGCCCGGCCGCAACTCGCTCCTGCGCCGTGGGCGCGCCATCCGGCTTCCGGGGAAAGTGTCCCTCGACGCCCGCGCGGGCGACGTGCTGCGCATCGAGACGCCCGGCGGTGGCGGCTACGGCGATCCGTTATGATGGTTGGTCCAGGAGGTCCTTTGAGTTCATCCGCAGATTCCGCCGCTGCCGAAGTGCGCCGCGGCGCCAGCCGCCGCAAAGGGATTGCTCTGATGGCGGCCTGCACGGTCCTATTTGCCGCCGGCCAGATCCTCATCAAGATGGGAGCCGACCGGCTGGTTCACCCGACCCTGTGGTCGACGTTTCTCAGCTTTTTCACGGTGCCGCAGCTCTTCGCCGGCTATTGTTTGTACGCGGCCATGACCGTGTTGTTCGTCTTCGCGCTGAAAGACGGCGAGCTATCCATCCTCTACCCGATCATTTCGCTGACCTACGTGTGGGTGGCGGGCCTTTCGGTCTGGTTCTTTCACGATTCATTCAACTGGTTGAAGCTGGTTGGCGTCGTAACCATCGTCAGCGGCGTCGGCGTCCTCGGAAAGGACGCACACAAATGAAAACGCCCGTCTCGTCGATGCTGCTTGTGCTGGCGGCCTCGTTTCTCGGCTCGATCGGCGCGGGCTTCCTGAAGGCCGGCGCTGCGAAGCTCCACGGAGGCCTGCGCTACCTGTTCCTGAATTTCAAGCTGGCGGTCGGAGTCGCGGTCTTCGTCGGATCGTCCGTGCTCTATGTGCTCGGGATCAAACACGGCCAGCTCAGCGTGCTCTATCCGCTGGTCTCGCTCAGCTACATCTGGGCGCTGGTGTGGGCCCGCATCTTTTTCAAAGAGAGGTTCACGTCCCGCAAGCTCGCGGGCCTCTGCCTGATCCTTCTGGGGATTCTCTTCGTGGGGCTCGGGAACCGATAAGTGTCGGTCGAACAAACTGACATCGTCGATATCATTGGTACCGATCGTTGGACCGGCCGCGTTACCCTAACGATCAGCGATCACCTCGACTGGACGGACAGCGTTGCGCATCAGACCATCCTCCAGAAGAAATTGAATACCTATCTGGCATTCGTCGAGAGCGGCGAGATACTGGAGAGATACCCAGAAGCAAAGGACAAAGCGGTCACGTTCGCAGTAGTCTTCAAGTTCGCGCCCGATGAAGCGGGCCGCGCCTTTCTCACGAGAGCAAGACAAGTGATAGAAGCGGCCGGCTTCAGCCTGAGAGACGAAGTGGCCACTGGCGCGCAATTCAACTGACGAACAGAGAGGCCGCAGAGGCCGGCCCCGTGCCATAATCTACCGATGACGCGCTACAACTGGGCTTCAATCGAGAGAGAGCAGTTGAATCCCCTGTTCGCCCGCCAAGTGGTTCATGGCGACAAGATCACCGTCGCCCGCATCGAACTTGGCAAGGGTTGCATCGTGCCCGAGCACGCGCATGTTAACGAGCAAATCTCCATGCTCAAACACGGCCGGCTTCTTTTCCGGATCGCGGGACGCGAGCTGACGCTAGAAGCCGGTGACCTCCTTCACGTCGCCGCCTACGAGCCGCACTCGGTCGAAGCGCTCGAGGACTGCCACGTCGTGGACGTGTTTTCGCCGCCTCGCGAAGACTGGCGCCGCGGCGACGACGCGTATCTGCGGAAGTAACCGCCGGCCACGAATGAACACGCATGCACACGAATAGGCCAGTTGTTTTCAATTCGTGTTCATTCGTGGCCAGTGAAGTTTTGGCGTGCGCCTTTCAATCCAGCCGTTTATGGAATCGCAGCGCGCTGGCGGTAAGCACGAGCGTGCCGTAAAGGAACAGCGCGGCGAACTGCGGCCAGAGCACGGAAAAACCGGTGCCTTTCAGGAAGATGCCGCGCACGATGGTCATGAAGTAGCGCACCGGGTCGAGATAGCTCAACAACTGCACCGGCAGAGGCATGTTGCGGATCGGGAACGCGAAGCCGCTGAGCATGAAGGCCGGCGTAAAAAAGAAGAACGAGCCCATCACCGCCTGCTGCTGGGTCTGCGAGATGGTGGAGACGAACAGGCCCACGCCGAGCGTGGTCATCAGGTAGACCACAGCCGCGCAGAAGAGCAAGAGCAGGCTGCCGCGCAGCGGGATATGGAAGACCACCAGCGCGGCGGTGGTGACGAAGGCGACCTGAACGAGACCGGCCAGGCCGAACGGCAAGGTTTTTCCGAGCATCAGCTCGAAGGGGCGCACCGGCGTGACCATCAACTGCTCCAGCGTCCCGATCTCCTTTTCGCGCACGATGGCCATGGCGGTCAGCATCATGCTGACCAGCGTGACGATGTTGACCACCACGCCCGGGACGAAGTAATTCCGGCTGAGCAGGTCGGGGTTGAACCACACGCGGCTGCGGACGTCCAGGCTGGGCAGGCCCAAACCTACGGGCGCGCCGGTCGCTTCGGTCCGCCCGACCAACTTGGCCCGCTGCTCGGCCTCCAGGGCGCTCCCGGCGAAGCCGCTGATCACCTGGTTGGCGTAAGCGGAGGCGATGGAGGCCGTGTTCGAGTTGCTGCCGTCCACCAGAACCTCTACGCCGGTAGTCACACCGCGTTCGATGTCGCGCCCGAATCCAGGAAATACGCTGATCACCGCGTGAACGCGGCTCTCGTCGAGCACGCGCTGCACTTCCCGCTCGTTGGCCGGCAGCGCGACCAGATCGAAGCGCGGCGAGCCCTGGAACGCCGCCAGCAGGTCGCGTGACTCCGAAGTGTGGTCGCGATCGAGCCAGCCGATGCGCACGTGGTCGACGTCCAGATTCACCGCGTAGCCGAAGACGATCAACTGGATCAGCGGCGGCATAAACAGAAGGATGCGCATGCGCGGCTCGCGCAGCGTCTGCCGGAACTCCTTGTGCACGATCTCGCGGATTCGATTCCACATATCAGGCCACCTCCCGTAGCGCACGCTTCGGTGTGCCGCCGCCGGCTTTCAATCGGCGGAGCGGCCGATCGTCTTAGACCACCTTCTGGCGCAGCTTCCGCGTCGCGATCAGAAAGACAATCGCCGCGAAGCCGGCCAGAAACGCCAGTTCGCCCCACAGCATCTCGATCCCAATGCCCTTCAGGAACACGCCCTTCAGGATCGTGACGAAATACCGCGCCGGCACAACGTGGCTGATGACCTGGATCACGGCCGGCATGTTCTCGATCGAGTAGACGAAGCCGGAGAGCAGGAACGCCGGCAAGAACGAAGTGAGCATTCCCATCTGGTACGCCAGGACCTGCGAGCGGGCCAGGGCCGAAATCAGGATGCCCATGCTCAACGACCCCAGCAGGAACAGGCAACTCGCAACCATCAGCAGCAGAGGACTGCCGCGCAACGGCACGCCGAAGACGATCATGCCGGCCACGATCGAAATCACGGTGTCCACCAACCCTACCGCGAAGAAAGCCGCCATCTTCCCCAGCACGATTTCGGCCGGCCGCAGCGGCGTCGAGAGCAGTTGCTCCATGGTGCCCATCTCCCACTCGCGCGCGATGGTGAGCGAGGTGATCAGAGCGGTAATGATGGCCAGGATCACCGAGATCAGCCCCGGCACGATGTAGTTCCGCGCCTTCAGCTCGCTGTTGTAGAGCACGCGCAGGCGCCCATCGACCGGGGATTCCAGCTTCGCGCCGCCGCGCCGGTTCATGGCCGCGGCCCGCAGTTTAAGCGAGTATGATTGGGTCATCGCGTCGGCATAACCTTGGGCGATGGAGGCGGTGTTCGAGTCGCTGCCGTCGTAAATGAGTTGCACGGGAGCGCTCCGTCCGGCCACCAGATCGCGCGCGAAGTTGCGCTGGATCACGACGGCGAGCAGGCACTGGTCCCGGTCGATGGCCCGCTCGATGGCGCCGTAATTGTCCACGTAGCCGATGATCTCGAAGAAGCGCGAGCCAGCGAATTGGGCGATCAGGTCGCGGCTCTCCGGCGAGCGGTCGGAGTCGTAGATCAGCGTGGGGATACGGTCCACGTCGAGCGTGAGGCCGTAGCCGAACAGCATCAGCATCACGAACGGGACGGCCAGCGCCATGGCCAGGCTGCGCGGGTCCCGCACGATGTGCAGCAGCTCCTTCCGAAACATGGCGCGCGTGCGGCGGAAGCTCATGCGGCCCTCCGTTCTTCCGCCTCGATCATGGCCACGAAGACGTCTTCCATCGAAGGCTCGATGGATTCCAGGCGGCGCACCTCGATGCCCAGAGACCCCAGCCGTTCGCGGACCGGCATTTCCGCGGCGGCCGTGTCATCGACGGTGACGTGCAGCCCCCCGCCGAAGACCGCCACGTCGCGTACGCCGTCAAAGCCGTCGAGCGCCTTCATCGTGCCCAGCGGGTCGGATGTTTCGAGCGCCAGCAGGTGGTGGCCGGTGAGCGAGCGCTTCAACTCGGCGGGCGAGCCGAGCGCGATGATCTTGCCGCCGTACATCAGCGCTACGCGGTGGCAATACTCCGCTTCGTCCATGTAGTGCGTCGAGACGAAGATCGTGCGCCCCGCTTCGGAGAGCTGGTAGATCAGCTCCCAGAAATCGCGGCGCGCGATGGGGTCTACGCCGGAAGTCGGCTCATCCAAGAACAAAATGGGCGGCTCGTGCAGGATGGCGCAGCCCAGCGCCAGGCGCTGCTTCCAGCCGCCCGCCAGCAGGCGCGTCATGGTGTGACGCCGGTCTTCGAGGCCGGCCATCTTGAGCACGTAGTCGCGGCGCTCGGCGCGGCGATCTTCCGGGACGCCATAGATCCCGCTGAAGAACTCGATGTTCTCCCCCACTTCCAGATCGTCGTACAGGGAGAACTTCTGCGACATGTAGCCGATCGAGCGCTTGATGGATTCCGACTCCGTGGCCACGTCGAAGCCGCCCACGCGCGCCGTGCCTGCCGACGGCGTGAGAAGCCCGCACAACATGCGGATGGTGGTGGACTTGCCCGCGCCGTTGGGGCCCAGAAAGCCGAAGATTTCGCCGCGGCGGACTGCGAGCGACACGCGATCGACGGCCACGAAGCTGCCGAACCGTTTGACCAGGTCGTGCGCCTCGACCGAAAAGCCGTTGTTCATGGGCGAACCTCCGCGCGGGCCTCTTCCTTGCGGATGAGCGCGATGAATACGTCTTCGAGCGAAGGCTCGATCCGGCGGACCGTTGCCTCTCCCAGCGCGGCAACGTTCTCGATCTCCAGCCCGGGCGAGACGAAAACGTGCAGCGTGTCTCCCGCCGGCTCGGCGCTGACGACACCCGCGGTGTGCTGCAGGATCTCGCGTGCGGCGCGGCGGTCGCGTACCCTCACCTCCCAGCAGGTCTCCGCAAGAGAGGTTCTGAGCGCCGCGGGCGAGTCGCAGCGGATCAGCCGGCCGCGATGAATCAGCCCCACGCGGTTGGCGCGCTCGGCTTCGTCGAGATACGCCGTGGTGACGAAGACGGTCATGCCGTCCTTGATGAGCTGGTAGAGGATGGCCCAGAAGTCGCGTCGGGAAACCGGATCCACGCCGTTGGTCGGCTCGTCCAGGAAGAGCACTTCGGGATGGTGCAGCAGTGTGCACATGAGCGCGAGCTTCTGTTTCATGCCGCCGGAGAGCTTGCCGGCCTGGCGGGCGCGGAACGGCTCCATGCGGGTCATATGGAGCAGGCGTGCCGTGAGGGCTTCGCGCTCGGCGCCCACCACGCCGAACAGGTCGCCGTAGAACGCCATGTTCTCGTCGATGGTCAGGTCCGCGTAGAGGCCGAAGCGCTGGGCCATGTAGCCGATACGGTCCTTGACGGCGTCCGGCTCGTGCGCCACGCTGTGCTCCGCCACCCAGGCCTCGCCTTCGGTCGCGTCCAGCAGGCCGCACATGAGGCGGAGCGTGGTGGTCTTGCCCGCCCCATCCGGTCCCACCAGGCAGAAGCTCTCGCCGCGCCCGACCTCGAGGTCCAGGTGGTCGAGCGCAGTGATCGAGCCGAAGCGGCGCGTGAGGTTAGCGGCGCGGATCATGAAAGTGTCCCCGCCTCATTCCGCTCCCAATAGAATCTCGGCGTCGGCCGGCATGTTGGAGTTGAGCTCGCCCTTGGGGTTGTCGACGGCGATTTTGACCCGGTACACCAGCTTGGCGCGCTCCTCGGCCGTCTGGATCTGCTTGGGCGTGAACTCCGCCTCCGAAGAGATGAACGACACGCGCCCCGGGTAGATCTTGCCCGGATAGGAATCGGTGGTGACGTTGACCTTGTCGCCAAGCTTCACGCGCCCTTTGTCACCCTCGCTGATGTAGGCGCGCACCCAGGGATGGTCGATGTCGCCAACGGTGAGCACGGCCGTGCCCGCGGCGATCACTTCGCCGACCTCGGCCGATTTGACGAGCACCACGCCGCCGATGGGCGCGAACGCTTCGGTATCGTCGACTTGGGTCTGGGCGATGGACAAATCGGCCTTGCGCTGGCTGAGATCGGCGGTCCGCTGGACCAGTTCCTGGCGGCGGCGCTTCAGCTCGAGGCGCTGCGCTTCGGCGAGCCGCAACACCGCCTGCGCGGTCGCCAGTTGCGCCCGGGCGGCGTCGATATCCTCCGTGCGCGGACCTTCGAGCACCAGCGCAAGCTGCTCTTTGGCCGTCTTCAGTTGCGCATCGGCGGTCTCGTAGCGGGTGCGGTATTGATCGAAATCGGCCGCCGAGATGTCTTCGTTTTTGATGAGCGTCTGGGCGCGCGTCCAGTCGCTGGCGGAGCGGTCGTATTCGGTCTGGGCACGATCGACGGCGGCGCGCGCCTCCTCCTTCTCCTGGACGCGGGAGCCGGCCACAAGCTCCGCCAGGCGCGCCTCGGCGGTCTTGACCTCCGCGCTGCGCTGTTGGATCTGCCCTTCGAGCGTTTCAGTCTGGAAGTCTATAGCGGTCGTCTGCTGCGCCATTTGCGACTCGGCGGAGGCGACGCCGCCGCGCGCCCGGTCGCGCTGGCCGAGCAACTGATCTTTGTCGAGGCGAGCCAGGAGCATGCCCGCCGTTACACGGTCCCCCTCGTCCACGCGGCGCTCGATCAGCTTGCCCGGAATCTTGAAACCGATATTGACTTCGGTCAGCTCGATGTTGCCCGACACGCGGATGGAGCGGCCATCTCCGCCGTGGAACCACGAACGGGCTCCGATCAGCACGACCACGGCGACGACGGCGAGCACGACTACGGGAATGAGTTTCTTCTTCATGGCCTGACTCCTTATTGAATGAATTGCCGGATGGCGCCCATCGCCTGGGCCAGATTGATGCGTGCGATGTTGTAAGCGAGCAGCGCGGAAATGCGATTGTCGCGCGCCCGCGCCAGGCGGGTCTCCGCGTCGACCGGCTCCAGGCTGTTGGCGACGCCGGCGGAGTAACGCCGCTGCGCCTGGGCCACCTCGCGTTCCGACTGATCCAGGCCTTCCGTCGCGACTCTAAACTGATCTTCGGCGGAGTGCAGACTGTCGAGCGCGAGGCGAATATCGAGTTCCAGTTGCTGGCGGAGGTCCCTGGTCCGGATCTGCTCCTGGCGAACCTCGGAGGAACTTTCGGCGCGTTGCGCGTCGCGGCGGCCGCCGTCGAAAATCGGGACACGGAGCTGGATGCCGTAGGTGCGCGTCGGCGATGCGGCATCCATGCCGGTCCCGATGGTTCCGTAGTCGCCGAAGGCCGCGAGCGACGGCAGGCGCTCGTACTTCACGGCGCTGTAACTCAGGCGCGCGTTCTGCTCGCGTGTCTTCTGAGCCTTCCAGTCGGGGCGCGCGGCCAGCGCCTTCTCGACCGCATCCGCGAGCGGAACTTCGCCAGCCGGCTGGTAGCCGAGCTTGTCGGCCAGCTCGAAATCGGTATCGAGCTTCAGCCCCACCGCGCGCAGCAACTGAAGCCGCGCCGCGCGCAGGTCGTTCTGTGCCACCAGCAGCCGCTGGCGCGAATTGGCCAGCTCGACCTGGGAGCGCGTGACCTCGATGGGAATGCCGGTGCCGGCCTGTTTGCGGTCTTCCGCCAGCTTCGTGGTGGCGGCGGCGAGATCGACGTCGGCCTCGGCAGCCTCCACGTGTGCCTGCTGCGCGAGCGCCATCATGTATAGCGATGCCACCTGCGTGCTGACCTGGTCGCGCGCGCTGTCGCTATCGGCTTGGGCGGCGCGGATGCCCGTGCGCGAGGCCTGGAACCGCCGGATCGAGCTGAGGTCGAAAACGGACTGCGTCGCCGTAACCCGTGCGTCGAAGGTGCTGAAAGGACCGATGAGCGTGGGAAAGACGAAGCCGGGGATCGGAATGTGGAAGCTCAGGCCCATCGCGACCAGATTGACCGTCTGATTCCGGTCGGCGACGTAGGACTCCAGGTCCGGCAGCAGCGCTGCGCGCGATTGGGCCGACCGCGTCTCGGCCTGGCGCACGTCTTCGCCCGCGAGCAGGACGTGTGCGCTTCCATCCGGCGAAAGCGCCAGATCGACCGCTTGTTTCAGGCTGAGCTTCAGCGGAGTCTGGGCCGCGACCGTGGCGGCCAGCGTCGCAAGAATCAGTAGGGCCGGTTTCACGCTGGTTCTCCTTTCGCTGCGGAAGCCACCGGGGCGCGGCAGCCGGCGGCGACAAATACGATGAGGCGGTCGAGCATGCCATCCACGTCGCTGGTATCGCACCGGCCGCCGGAAACGACCTTGATGTGGCGCTGGCCGGCGATTACGTGGCTCATGGCGCCGATGGAGAACTGCATCCTCCACAGCAACTCGACCTCGGGAACCTCCGGCAGCGACCGCCGGGCGGCGGATAGGACCCGCTGGGCCACCGGTGCGAATTGTCCCGTGAACAGGTGCGCGAATACGTCACCAGGCTCGGTGTGGGCGCGTCCGATCAGGTTGGCGGCGCAGGCGCCCTCCGGCGTGCTCACCATGCGGAGGACCGGCTCCATCACCGCCCGCAGAATGCCCTCTACGGGCACCGGCCGGCCGGCCGCTTCCTTTTCGAGCCGATCGAGCATCGCGATTCGCTCCTCGTTCATCGGCCCGACGCGGCGATCGAATACCGCGGCAATCAAGTGCTCTTTCGACTGGAAGTGGTAATTGACGGCGGCCAGGTTGACTCCGGCCTCGGCGGTTATATCGCGCAGGGACGTTTGGGCGAAGCCCTTCTCGGCAAACAGGCGCTCAGCGGCGTCGAGGATGCGGTCCTTGGTGCTGGGGGCCTTGGTTGTATCGGTCATACGTATGTTTCAAACCTTCGTATGACTCAATTATACGTATGAGCAGGCGCCTGTCAAGTCCAATTCTTGCCTCATGCTATACTGATCCGCCGTGACAATGATCGCCTTGACCGCGATTCCGCTACTCCTGCTGGCCCAGATCCCACGTGGCCAGGTCATAGCCTTCCACGCACGGATCGTGGTGGATCAGGGTGTTCCCCCGCCCTCTACGCCTCAGATCATCCCCGATCGATTGGGCAGTTGCTTCGTTCGGAGCATCTTTGGAAACGGCGAGGTGGAATACATCGTGACGGACGATTCCCGTTCCGACTCCTGCGAGGTCACCATCCGCTTGCCCGGCTATCGGAAGAACGACGCCGTTCTGCGCAACGGGGCTGTCATTGTGATGAGGCGGCCGAGCAGCTACGCGAATCCAACCGTCTCCCTCACCACGCTCCAGGCGCCCGAGGACGCCAAGAAGGCCTTCGAGAAGGGCGTCGCCGCCATGTCCGGGAAGAAGTGGGCGGCAGCGCAGAAGGAGTTCGAGCGCGCCGTGGCCATCTACCCGGAGTACGCGCCGGCTTGGAACGCTCTCGGCGAGGTGCTGGTCGAGGAGTCCCAGCCCCAACCGGCGCGGGAGGCCTTTGAACGGGCCGCGAAGTCCGACCCGAAGTTCGCCCCGGCCTGGGCGCAACTGGCCCGTCTGGCCGCCGACGAGGGCCGGACGCAAGATGCCCTCGACGCAGCGGGATACGCGCTTCAGTTGGACCCGACCGGGTTTCCCGCCGTCTACGTCTCCCAGGCCATGGCCGATCTCGCCCTTCAGCGCCTGGACGCCGCCGAGAAGAGCGCCCGCCTGGCGGTCAAGCTCGACACCTTCCACGAGATCCCGAGCGCGGAGCGTGTGCTGGGGTCGGTGCTGGCGGCGAAAGGCGACCGCGAGGGCGCGATCGAGCACTGGAAGACATACCTGAAGATGGCGCCGAAGGCGGACGACGCGGCTCAGGTGCGCCAGCGCATCGCCAACGCCGAGGCCGCCGCCGGCAAGAAATAGCGACCTTCGCCCTCAGTGAATCGCCGCGGCGATGATCACGCACAGGCCGATCGACATGGCCCCGATCAAAATCGCCAGCGCCGTGTTGTGCTCGTGCACGATCTCGTTCCACAGATGGTAGGGCGTGAGCCGGTCGATGAGCGCGAAGGCAGCCACGAAGATCAGAATGCCGAGCGCCGAATAGACCAGCGCGTTGAGGATGTAGCCGGGGTGAAAGTCGTTCATGGAATTGGCTCCGTCACTTGCCCCCGAAATACCGCGGGTAGAAGGCGTAGTGCGCGCGGTACGCGCCGGGGTTGTCGCGTATCGATTTGGGCACGTTCTTCATCTCGTTAACGCTCGTCATGCTCCAGCCGCGATACTCGGCCATCGTCACCAGGCCGAGCAGCGCCAGACCGTACACCAGGTAAAAGGGATGTCGCATCAGTTGTCGTCTCCGCCGCTCGCACTCGATCCCGCGGGCGTGTAGTCGCTTTCGCGCCAGCGCGCCTGTTCGAAGCCCATCGAGCGGAACATCAAGAAGACCGGCGGTACCAGCAGCAGCAGCGCCGCAATCAGAAAGTAACTCACCGACGGCACGTCGCGCCGCACCGAGATAGAGTACTCCACCCCGGCGGCGGTGGCGTCCATTTCCGGCTCCACGCGCAGGTAGTAGCGGCCGGAAGGAATGGCGGGGACCACCGCGGTGTCGTTTTGGCCGCCTTCGGTCCAGGCCCCGTCGCTGTCGCGCCCGAAATAGTAGCTGACCTCGCGTCCGAAGTCGAAAGCCTGGCCGGTATCGGCACTGATCAGCGCGTAGTTGAAGTACGCCCAGTTGTTACTCAGGTCGGTGCGCGTCGAAAGCTCGACGTTCGAGGTGCGTCCCTTCAGCTCGAAAAAGTCCGTGACGAAAGAGGCCTCCTGGCCCGCGTGCGGCGCGAAGTGATAGCTCCCGCTGAAGACCTCCTCGTTCCGCGCGAAGGTAGTGAAGAACACCGCAACCCCCACCAGTGCCAGCAGAAGAAGCGCGCACACCAGCCAGACCTCTTTGAGGTTGCCGCCGTAAGGCGAGGGCTGGTTCTCGAAGACGCCCACGGCGCCGGGCGGGCTGCCCGGAAGCTGGAACGCGTCCCACACCTGCCGGCCGGTGATGTACTCGCCCAGCGACCAGGTCGTTTCCGAGCCGGTGGTTTCCTCGGAGAGCATCCGCGGCGGCGCGACGAAATCGTTGCACGTCGTCGTTTCGCCGCCCACCTGCACCCGCCAGGGGAATTCGCCCAAGACGTACGTGGTGCGGGCCTGCGACGACTGAAAGTGCCGGAACGTCCCGCCCAGCACCTTGGCGACGGGCCGCGGGCCGCTGGTATCCACTTCGGGCAGCGTGCGCAGCACGGTCACATCGTTCCAGTGACCCTGATACTGGGTGAGGTAGCGGAACCCCTTATACGGGTTGAAGAGCAGGTACTCGTCCCAACTGTAATCGACTCCCTGCTCGGTGATGGTGCGCACCTGGAAGCCGACGACCTCATAGGGCTCGCCACGGATCTTGCCCCGCGTCCCGAGCGGGATGAGCGGCTGGATGCGCTCGGCCACCTGGAACCGCTGGAGCACGGCGAAATTCGGGTCCTTGGCGTCGAGGACCGAGTGGCAGTTCCCGCACACGACGCTGAGCGCGGTTCCAAAGCCGCGGATGACGACCGGCGCGCCGCAGCCGGGGCAATTGAACGATTTGACCTGAGGCGGAGGAGCGGTGCTCATGGCGTTACCAGCCCTCAAATTGTCGCAGGTTCTTCAGGCGCAGGCTGTCGAACTCGACCATCTCGCCCAGGAACAGCAGCGGCTCGGGATCGCTGTAGTCGAGAGTGGCGAAGCGGGCATCGTGGGCTTCCAGATCCACGAAGAGCACCTCGTCCTTGTTCCAGTATTCGAAAGGCAGCTCGCCCTCGACGCCGCGGTAACGAGCCCGGGTGAGGCAGGTCGCTTCATAAAGGGCGCCGTTGAAGCGGTACTGCTGGCCGCGCGCGACGGTGGCCGCCGCAGGCAGGCCCGTTACCGGCGCGGCGAACGAGACCGCGTACTCGGCCTGGGCGTCGGAGAGCCACCCGCTCGCGCCATCGCTGAAAACGGCGTGCCACTCGTTCCAGCCCCCCTCCTCGTATTCGTAGAGGATTCGGCCCACCACCTGGAAAGCTCGATTGCGGTAAACGCCCTCGGTGGCGATCTGGATGGGAGAGCTGTCCGCCGGTAGGTCGGCCACTTTTCCCACGCGCTCCAGGTTCACGTCCCGGCGCACCAGGATCGAGTGGCAGAACTCGCACACGGTCTGGACCGCGCTAGACCAGCGGAACCGGATCGGCGCGCCGCAATTCGGGCAGTTCGCAGTTGGGCTCATCGGTTTGATACGGCCGCTCCAGGCGCCGCACGCGTACCGTGCGCGCGCCGACATCCCGCCGCAGATTCGCTTCGAAATCCCACTCGGAGCGAGGCCGGCAGCAGAACAGGTTCAAACACAGCGATCCATTTTCGGGAAAGGTGTGGCAAGCCAGGTGCGACTCGGCCAGCAGGCACAGGCCGGTGATGCCGCCGGCGCCGCCGAACTGGTGCCACCTGGTCTCGCCCACGGGCCGCAAGGCGAGGTCGGCGATGACGCGCTCGAACAGGGCGCGGAGCCGGACAGGGCTCGCGAGCGCATCGCGATCGCAGCCGTACGCCTCGACCACCCACTCGACGCCACCCATTTCGTTCCTGACCCCTTCGTGGGACAGGCCTCCGGCCTGTCGTCTACCCTTGCGCCGCCCCGCACTCCGGACAGAACTTCGCCGGGCGCGCGATCGGTTTGCCACAGCTCATACAGAACTTCGTGTCACCCACCGGAGCCCCACCGCCTGCCGCCGGCGCCGGCCCGCCGGCCGGCGGCTTCATGGCGTTCATCATCTGCTGGGCCATGGTCAGACCGGCGCCGAGTCCCACGCCAACGCCCGCCGCACCGCCGCCCTCGTTCGCCGCCGCGATGGGCATCGATTGCGCCACTTCGAACTGCGTATACCGGCCCATGTCGCCGATCATGCCCATGCTGATTCGCTGGTCCAGGATCTTCTGCAATTCGTCGGGCAGCGAAAGGCTCTCCACGACGAACGAATCGAGCGCCAGGCCGAAATCGGCGAATGCAGGCTTCATCTGGTCCGAGATCTTCTGGCCGAGTGCCACCTGGTTCGCCGCCATGTCGAGGAACGGAATCTTGCTCGAGGCGAACGTGTCGGCAATCCGCCCCACGATGGTGTTGCGAAGCTGTCCTTCGAGCTCCTCCACACGGTAGATGTCCCGCGTTCCGCTCACCTTGTTGAAGAAGACGTGCGGATCGGCGATGTGGTAAGCGTAGATGCCGTAAGCGCGCAACCGCACCGCGCCGAACTCCTGGTCGCGGATGGTGACGGGCGTCGCCGTTCCCCAGTGCTGGTCCACCTGCACCCGGGTCGAGAAGAAGTAGACGTCCGACTTGAACGGCGACTTGAACTCCTTGCTCCAGTTCATCAGGTCTGTGAGCAGGGGCAACGTGTGGGTGGTCAGCGTGTAGAGGCCCGGCGCGAATACGTCGGCCACGCGGCCCTCGTTCACAAACATGGCCATCTGCGATTCGCGGACGGTCAGCTTGCCGCCGTTCATGATTTCCATGTCCTGAAAGGGGAACCGCCAGGCCAGCACGCCATTCTCCGGTTCGCTCCAGTCAATGACCTTGATGAACTGTTTATCGACAAAGTCGCGGATTGACATCGGCTGCCTCCAATTCTGAGCCATTGTACTTCAGAGACCGCTGAGTGCGCTTGGGAGGTCAGCGAACCCCAAGGTAGCGGATCACCGCCGCAATCTCGCGGATCGTCTCCTCATCCGCCAGCAGCACGCGGTGCGGGAACCAGAAGGCGTCGCGGATACACGCCTCCGACACCGGACAGGGCTCGACCCGGCAGCCGCCGCCCTGGTACATCGGGTTTCCGTAGAGCGGGTGCGGATAGAACGGCGTCGACGGAATGCCCGCCGCCGCCAGCGCGGCATGAAAGTCATCGCGGCTCATCCCGAACTTCGCCGCGTCGATTCGGCCCAGCAGCAGGTACTCGGAATGCGCCGTCGCCTGCGCGGGCTCGTCCTGAAGCCGCAAGCCGGCAACTTCCGCCAGCTCCGAGCGCAGCAGGCGCGCGTTTCGAGCGCGAGTGGCGATCTGCGCTGGCAGCCGCTCCAGTTGCGCCGTCAGCACCGCCGACTCGAACGCGGCCATGCGGAAATTCGTCCCCAGCGTGTAATGAAAGAACCAGCCCTGGCCCTCGCGGCGTCCCTGGTTGACGAAGGCCCGCGCGCGCGCCGCAAACTCCGCGTCGTTCGTGGTCAGCATCCCGCCTTCGCCCGAGGTCATGACTTTCGAATTCTGAAAGCTGAACGAGCCGGTTAGGCCGAAGCTGCCCGCGCGTTTGCCGTTCCATTCCGAGCCGTGCGCGTGCGCCGCGTCTTCGATCAGGATCAGGTTGCGCTCGGCAGTCAGGCGCGTGAAGCAATCCATATCCGCCACCAGGCCGCCGAAGTGGACCACCATGAGCGCCTTCGTCCGGGGCGTGATGGCCGCCGCCGCCCGCGCCGGGTCCATGTTGAAGGTGAACGGCTCGATATCGACGAACACCGGCAGCGCGCCCGAGCGCGAGACGGCCGTCGCGCTCGAAATGAAAGAGATGGCGGGGACGATCACCTCGTCGCCCGGCCCGATGCCGCACACGGCCAGCGCGGTCTCGAGCGTCACCGTGCCGTTTACGGCGCCGATCCCATGCGCGCACTGCTGGAACGCCGCGAAGGACTGCTCGAACCGGGTGACAATCTCGTTGAACCCGCCCCACCGGCCGCTCTCGAGCACATCGCGCAGCAGCGCTAGCTCGCGCTCATCGTGGACCGGCCAGGTCGGAATGCGCATAGATCCCCAGTGTACTCGCCTATAAATCCCGCAGGAAGTAGTTGAACTCCTTCTCGCGCGCGATGGTGGTGGTCTCGCCGTGCCCCGGAATCACGAGGGTCTCATCCGGCAGCGGCAGGAGTTTCTCGCGAATCGAGATCAGGATCTGCCTGCCGTTGCCGCCGGGAAGGTCGGTCCGGCCGATGCTGTCGCGAAACAGCGTGTCGCCCGAGAGGAGTCTCTTCTCCGCCGGAATCCACAGGCTGATGCTGCCGGGCGTATGGCCCGGAGTGTCGAGCACTTCGACGCCGCTCGATCCGATCCACAGCCGCTCGCCTTCCCGTGCCGGCGTATCGATCTCGGTGCGGCCGGGCGTGGGGACTCCGAGCCAGGCGGCCTGCATGTCGAGTTGATCGTACAGCGGGATGTCGTTCGCGCTCATCAGGACCGGCGCGCCGGTCGCCTCCTTCAGCTTCCGCGCTCCGCCGATGTGATCGATGTGCGCGTGCGTCACGATGATCGCCGTGATCCGCAGGCCGTGGCGCTTCACGATGCCGAGGATCGCGGCCACGTCGTCGCCGGGATCCACCACCATCCCCTCGTGCGTCTTTTCGTCGCCGAGGATCGAGCAGTTGCAGGCGAGCATGCCGACCGGCAGGATTTCGTGAATCATTTATACTTCCATTATGATGTGGCTGACGGCGGAGGTGATCGGCATCCTGATGCGGTGGGTGCACATCGCCTCGGCCGCGGTGCTGATCGGGGGCCTGATCTACGCGCGGGTCGTGGTAGCGCCGATGCTGGGTGAGTCCTCGCCGGAAGAGCGAGCCGAGTCGCTCGACCAGCTCGGCAGCCGTTTCCGCCCGCTGGTGTATGCGGCCATCGCCGGCCTGGTCGTTTCCGGGCTCTATAGCTTCCTGCTGCACCGGGGCCATACGCCCTACTATCACGCCTGGTTCGGGGTGAAGGTGCTGCTGGCGCTGCACGTATTTGCCGCAGCGGCGTTGGCCGTCCGGTCCTCGCGCGTGCCGAGCGAAGACGAAGCCAAAAGGCTAAGGCGGATGAGCGGGGCCATTCTCTCGGGACTCGTGGTAATCCTGATCGCAGCCTATCTCCGGCTCATCTATTAGGTAGGACACCGTGACCGGCTACCAAGCGCTTCGCGAAAGCTACGCCTGGCTCGATCTCTCCGCGCGCGGCCGCATACGGGCCGTGGGCGAGGACCGGGTCCGCCTGCTGCACGCCATGTGCACGAGCCACATTCAGCAACTCCAGACCGGCGAAGGCTGCTACGCGTTCTTCCTGAACCCGCAAGGCCGCATTCTAGCCGATGCGCTGGTCCTCGCGCTGCCCGGCGCGCTCGTGATCGACACCGAACCGGAAACTCGACAGAGCCTCTACGCCCACCTGGACAAATACATCATCGCCGACGATGTCACCCTGGAAGACACGACGGCGGAAACCGTTGCGATGGGCATCGAAGGTCCGGCGGCGGAGGATGTGGTATCGAGGCTCGGCGCCCCGATCCCCTCGGCGCCGTATTCTCACCAGACCTGGGGCGAGCGGCTCGTAATCCGTCTTAGCGTTACGGGACAACCCGGCTTTTCGATCGTCGCGCCGGCGGCCCACCGGGAGGCCCTGGTCCACGCCATCGAGGCCGCCGGCGCGGCGCCCGCCTCCGGCCAGGACGCACGCGTGGTGCGGCTGGAACTCGGCCATCCGCGTTACGGCGAGGACATCACCGACCGCTACCTGCCGCACGAAACGCAGATGCTTGGGGCGGTGCATTTCAACAAGGGCTGTTACATCGGCCAGGAGATTGTGGAGCGCGTCCGCTCCCGTGGCGGCGTGCACCGCTTCCTGGCGCCGCTCGAAGTCGAGGGCGACGACCCGCCGGAGGCCTGCACGGTCATTACGGCGGACGGCAAAGCGGTGGGGGAGATCGCCTCGGCCGCATGGTCGCCCGCGCGCGGGCGCATCGTTGCGCTCGGCTACCTGAGGCTCGGGGAGATTCCCCAGGATGCGGCTCTGGCGTGCGCCGGCCGCGCGGTACGCCTCGTGGCCCGCAAGCCGCTCGGGTCCGCTGAATCTCAGGCCGACTGAAGGGACGATGGCATCGGCCGCTCCGCGCCGGAGCCTTTCAGGTAAACGCCTTTCTGGCCGCTGGGCAGGATGGTGTCCTGTCCCGTCCAGGCCTTTGTCATCTGGTGCGAAGTCAGCTCCCGCGCCCCGGCGAGGTTGGCGCCGCGAAAATCCGCGCCCGCCACCGTTGCCAATCCGAACCTCGCTCCATACAGGACCGCTCCGGAAAACTCCGTGCCGCGCAGCGTGCTCTCGCGAAAGTCGGAATTGGCCAGCGCCGCCCAGGAGAACGAGCCTCCGCTCACATTTGCCTTCAGGAACTTGCTCTGGATGAGCTGGGCTTTGCGGAAGTCCGAGTTCTCGACCACGCTGTAGCTGAAAACGGCCCCGGACCCGCGCGCTTCCTTGAACCGGCAGAGCCGGATGCGAGCGTGGTTGAACAGTCCGCACTCCAGGTTCGCCTCCGAGAGATCGCAGTCGAACAGGCGGGCGTGCTGCAGAACAGTGGCCTTCATGACCGCCTTCACGAAGGTGCATTGACTGAGCCGCGCGTCCAGGAACCTCGCCGCTGAGAGGTTGGCTCCCTGGAATGAACTGGTGGCGGCGGTCGTTTCCGAGAGATTCGCCTGCGAGAGATCGGCGCAGTCGAAGTTGGCATCCTTCAGATCGGCTCCGGTCAGATCGGCTTCGACCAGTCGCGCCTCACGCAAGTCCGTGTTCGCGAGCACTGCCCCGGTCAGGACCGCGCCCTCGAGGTTCGCCCCTTCCAGGCAGGTCGATTTCATCACCACCATGCGCAGGTCGCGGCCCTTGAGATTGACGCCCTTGAGGGTGGCGAAGGATAGGTCCAGGCGCGAACCTTCGGACTGCTCCTCGATCCAGGCGCGATGCGCTTCGAGCCCGCGCTCGAGTTCCTTCGATACGGACGCCGCATGTTCCATCGCCGAACCCGGTCGCCGGGCTACCCCGTATATCGGCTCGGATCGCGGGGTCCTTTAGCCGATGAGGACTATAGGCTCCGGACGCCCAGCGCCACGAAGTCATCCACCTGCATCGTCTCTTTCACCACGAACGGCTCGCCGTAGCGCACCCCGATCAGGTTGCCGTAGAAGCGCGCCACCGCCGCCAGCCGCTCGCGGATCTCGTGCGGGTCGGGAAACACGTCGCTCGCTTCGCCGCCCGCGCCATACTGCGACTGGTAGCTCAGCAGGGCGTCCATGCGGCGGCCGAACTGCGCCGAAATGTCCACCACGAAGGAGGGCGTGACGTTGGCGTAGAGCGACGCGTAGACGACTTTAAACGGCCGGTGCGGCTCGGACGATGGGTCCAGTTTTCGGAGTCCCGCCAGGAAACAAGCCTCGTACCCGATCTCGCCGGCACGGGTGTGGTCCGGGTGCCGCGCCTCCCAATAGGGAAGGATCACCACACGCGGCCTCAGCCGCCGGATCTCCGCCGCCACGGACAGCCGCGCCGCCAGCGTGTTCTCCAGGCGCGCGTCGGGCATTCGCAGGTTGCCGCGCCACGCCAGCAGCAGGTGCCGGGCGGCGACCTCGGCTTCCTGAAGCCGCAGTTCCGGAGTGCCGCGCGTGCCCATGTCGGCGGCCGTCAGGTCGAGAACGCCGGTGCGGTATCCCGCCTCGGCCATCCGGATGAGCGTCCCCCCGCAAGTCTGCTCGACATCGTCGGGGTGGGCAGCGATGGCCAGTAGGTCCAGCTCGGAAGTGGCGCCCTCGGTAGCCGTCACCAGTAGAGCTCCGTGCGCCGCCGGTAGGGCTTCGCCGTGGGCATGATCTTGACCAGCACGATCCCGGCCAGGAACCCGCCCACGTGCGCGAACCACGCCACTCCCTGGTTCGCGCGTGAGCTTTCGAGCGCACCCGCGCCGTTGAACAACTGCAGGATGAACCAGTACAGCAGAAACCACGCCGCCGGCAATTCCACCGTCGTGAACAGAATGAAGATGAAGACCAGCGCCTGAATGCGCGAGTGCCAGAACTTCACCAGGTACGCCCCCATCACGCCCGCAATGGCGCCGCTGGCGCCGATGGTGGGCACCCACGAATCCGGGCTCAACGCAATCTGAGCCGCCCCGGCCGCGAGGCCGCACAGCAGATAGAACACCAGGTATTGCAGATGGCCCAGGATGTCCTCGACGTTGTCTCCGAAGATCCACAGGAACCACATGTTTCCGATGATGTGCAGCCAGCCTCCGTGCAGGAACATCGAAGTCAGGAACGACACGGCGTGGAGCCGCGCGGGAACCAGGCCGTAGGTTGCGATCAGGTGATTGCGCGACCACGGATCGAGCGACAGCTCAAACAGGAACGCGGCCGCATTCGCCGCGATGATCAGCATGGTCACGATGGGCGTCGAGTAGCTGCGCTGGGTATCCCGTAGTGGAATCATGCGTCCGTTTGGACATCAGGATAGCAGAAAGGCTGGCGAAGGCTGGCGTGTGGCGCACGTGTGGCGCACGCCCTGGATGCAGGCCGGCCTTCCCGGGTCGCAGGAGTCTGGTATGCTCGGCTTTTCATGGATACCGCCAGCCGCGTGCGATGGTCGGTTCTGGCGCTGCTGGTCGTCTCGATTTTCATCAACTTCATCGACCGCAGCAACCTCTCGGTCGCCGTGACGGACATCGAGAAGGAACTCTCGCTCGACGACCGGCAGGCCGGCCTTCTGCTGAGCGGTTTCTTTTGGACCTACGCCCTGTTCCAGATCGCCGCGGGTTGGCTGGTGGACCGCTACAACGCGTACTGGGTCTATGCAGCGGGCTTCCTGCTGTGGTCGGCCGCGACCGCGCTCACCGGCTTCGCCGCGGCCTTTACGGTGCTGTTCGGGCTCAGGCTGGCTTTGGGCGCGGGCGAATCGGTCGCGTATCCGGCGTATTCCCGCATCATCTCGGACGACTTTCCGGAGCGGCGCCGCGGGCTCGCCAACGCGCTGCTCGACGCCGGATCGAAGGCCGGGCCGGCGGTGGGCACTCTGCTGGGCGGGCTGATCGTAGCGCGGTTCGGCTGGAGGCCGCTGTTTTTCGGGCTGGGATTCGGCGCGCTGGTGTGGCTCGTGCCGTGGACGATCGAGGCCCGGCGAGTCGGCGCGGAACGGCCCGCTGGGAACGTGCGGGCCGGCGGACCCGGGTTTCTCGAAATCGCCTCGCAGCGCGACGCCTGGGGCACCTTCCTGGTTCTGTTCGGCGGCAACTACGCCTGGTTCTTCATCCTGACCTGGCTGCCCGCATACCTCGAACAGGAGCGCGGTTTCTCGAAGGCGCAGACGGCAATCTTCGGGTCGCTGCCCTTCTGGGGGCTGGCCGCCATGGCGGTCGTGGCCGGCTGGGCGTCGGACCGTCTCATCGCCAGCGGGCATGGCGTCTCGAGGGTCCGCAAGACGTTCGCCGTGGCAGGCCTGCTGACGACGACGCTCATTCTGCCCGCCTCCATGCTTCGCAACCACTCCGCGGCGGTGGCGCTGCTCACCCTGGGGTGTCTCTCCTACGGCCTTTATTCCTCGAATGTGTGGGCCATCACGCAGACGCTCGCCGGGCCGGCGGCGGGGAAATGGACCGGAATGCAGAACTGCGCCGGCAATTTGGCGGGCATCGCCGCCCCGTACGCCACGGGTCTAATCAAATACCACACCGGGCATTTCTTCCACGCTTTCGCTGCGGCGTGTTTCTGGCTGGTGGTCGCCGCGTGCGCGTGCCTATTCATCGTGGGGCGGATCGAACCGGTCCGCTGGCGGCGCCAGCGGTTGAATGTATAATCGATGCTGGTCGGGAGGGCAAAACGGAAATCCCCCTAAGAAGATATCCGCTGCTGCGCGACGTCTCGGTGCTGCTGTTGCTTACGGCGCTCGGGCTCGCGATCGCGGGCTACCATCCTGGGTGCGAAGACGATGGCGTGTATCTCTCCGCCATCAAACGCGATCTGACGCCCGCGTTGTACCCGCATGACGCGGACTTCTTCGCGCTCCAGTTGCAGGCCACTGTTTTCGACAAAGCGGTCGCCGGTCTGATCCGCCTGTCGCATGTGCCCGCCGGGATCGTCATTCTGACTCTGCATGTGCTGACCATCTGCTTCCTGCTCTGGGGATGTTTGCGGATCGGCCGCCTCTGTTTCCGCGAGACCTGCGCGCAGTGGTCCGGAGTTACGCTCGTAGCTGTGCTGCTGACGCTGCCCGTCGCGGGAACGGCCCTGTACCTGGTGGATCAGAATCTTCATCCCCGCGCGATGGCGACCGCGGCCATCCTCGCCGCAATTCTGGCCGTCCTCGACCGGAAATGGCTGCTGGCCGGCGCGTTGTTGGTCCTCGCGGCGGTGCTTCACCCCATGATGGCTTGTTACGGATTCTCTGCCTGCTTTTTTCTGGCATGGAAACCATCGGCGGCGCCGGCCCGGCCCTTCGCCGTCCTGCTGATGCCCTTGAGCTGGGCCTTCAAGCCCGCATCGAAAGCCTGGCACGTGGCGGCCGACACGCGAGCGTATTACTTCCTTTCGCGCTGGGAGTGGTACGAGTGGCTGGGCGTCTTCGCTCCGCTGGCTCTCCTTTGGTGGTTTCGCCGCATCGGATTACGCGACCGCAATCCCGCGCTGGCACGCCTGGCGACACGACTGGTCATTTACGGGGTCTTCCAGCTTGCCGTGGCGATCGCGCTGGTAGTTCCCCCCAACCTTGACCGCCTGAAGTCCTTTCAGCCGATGCGCTTTCTGCACTTGCTCTATCTGCTGTTCGTGCTGCTCGCGGGCGGACTGCTCGGGCAGAAGCTCCTGCGCGCGCAACCGTTGCGCTGGGCGGCTCTCTTTGTGCCACTTGCCGCGGTGATGTTTTTCGCGCAGCGCCAGACCTATCCCGCGTCCCCCCATCTCGAGTTTCCCGGTACGGTCTCTTCCAACCGGTGGCTGCAAGCTTTCGATTGGATTCGCGGGAACACGCCCGTCACGAGCTTCTTCGCCATCGGCCCGCGCTATATGGAACGCCCCAGCGAGGACTTTCACAGCTTTCGCGCACTGGCCGAGCGCAGCGTTCTTGCGGACGTCACAAAGGACGCCTCGGTCGTCACCCAAGTGCCCAGCCTAGCCCCGCGGTGGCTGGAGCAGGTCGAAGCGCAATCGGGATGGGAGCATTTCGGGACGCAGGATTTCGAGCGTCTGCACGCACGCTTCGGAGTCGATTGGCTCGTGCTGGAGCGACCGGCGGGCTTGGGTCTCGACTGTCCCTATCGGAACCAGACGCTGAGCGTCTGCCGCGCCGGCGGATTCAAGTAGAATGCCCGAACTCGCCGTCGTCATCCCTACATTCAACGAGGCCCAAAACGTTCAGCCCGTCGTTCACGCCGTCTCCTCCGCCCTTCAAGGCGTCGACTTCGAGCTGATCTTCGTGGACGACGATTCCCCCGACGGCACTGCCCGCCAGGTGCGCGAACTGTCCCGCACCGACCCCCGCGTGCGCCTGGTGCACCGCATCAATCGCCGCGGCCTGTCTTCGGCCGTCGTCGAGGGAATGATGGCCAGCAATGCGCCGTACCTCGCCGTGATGGACGGGGACATGCAGCACGACGAAACCGTCCTGCCCGACATGCTGCGCCGCCTCCGGACCGCTGACGTCGACCTCGTCGTCGGCACGCGCCACCGTGAGGGCGGCAGCATGGGAGAGTTCTCGCGGGCGCGTGCGGCGTTGAGCCATGTGGGCCGGCGCTTAAGCGCCTTGGTCTGCCACGCCGATGTCTCCGACCCCATGAGCGGCTTCTTCGCTCTACGCCGCGACTACCTCGAGGAAGTCGTCCGCGACCTCAGTTGCGTGGGTTTCAAAATCCTGGTCGACCTGCTGGCCTCCTCCAAGCGCCCTGTTCGCGTCGAGGAAGTTGGCTACACTTTCCGCAAGCGCCTCTACGGCGATAGCAAGCTCGACCTGCTGGTGGGGTTCGAATATCTGGAGCTGCTGCTGGATAAGCTCGTCGGCGAGTGGATCCCGGTGCGCTACGCCCTGTTCGGCATGGTTGGCGCCGTCGGCGTCCTGGCCCAGTTAGTTCTCATCCGGTTTTTGCTCTATTTCGGCCATGTGACGTTCAATACCGCCCAGGTGATTTCCAGCCTGCTCGTGATCGTACTCAATTATTCCGGTAACAACCGGATCACTTTCCGCAACCGCCGCCTGCGCGGCTGGCCCTGGCTTTACGGCCTGGCCTTGTTCGCGCTGGCTTGCTCGCTCGGCCTCTATCTGAACCTGCGCGTGGCCAGCGGCCTGTTCGGAATCGGCGTGCATTGGGCTCTGGCCTCGCTGGCCGGCATTCTCCTCGCCTCGGTCTGGAACTACAGCGTCGGCGCCATCCTGGTTTGGCGCATCAACCGCCGCCGCCGGTGACCGCCAGGTTAATTAAGTCTCATAATAATTGGCAACTGAATAAACATTCCCGCTCATGAGCATTGCTTTTTGCGGAGAATGAGGGTATAAGTACCCACAATGGCCAGAAAGACCATTCTGGTGGTCGACGACGAGCCGCAGATCCGCTCCCTGGTCAAGAGCGTCCTCTCGCGGCGGCGCCACCGGATCATCGAGGCCTCGGACGGCGTCGAGGCCCTGGCAATTGCCGGACGACCGGGAGTTAAAGTCGACCTGCTGCTTACCGACATCGTCATGCCGCGGATGGACGGTACCGAGCTTGCGAGACAGGTCTCCGCTCGGGTCATCTACATGTCGGGAAAGTGCGAGGCGGACGCCGTGCGCCGGGATATCGACAGCAGAGGCTTTGGCTTTGTGCGGAAGCCCTTCGATATTGGAGAGCTGGACCTGAAGGTGAATCAGTTCCTGGCCAAGCCCGCCGCGCAAAAGTCCTCCCCGGGGGCTAAGCGGGCTCAAAACACCCAGGCGTAACCGACCGTCCCGATACCTATTGTTGTGGGGCGGACCCCCTGGTCCGCGGCCGACGCCCTCGTCGGCCTGGGCGTACAAAGCGGGTCCAGGGGGATCCGCGGGGACCAGGGGTCCGCCCCACATTCAATGCAAATAGGCCGCGCTTAGTCCTTGGTCAATTGGGCTGAGGCGACGCTCCGCTCGATCCGCTTCAGTTCCGCCAGTTTCTTCTCGGTGCGCCGAATCTCGAGTTGCAGAGCTGGCAGATCGGATGGAGCCGGCGTCCGGGCCGCGACGCGCAAAATGGCCACGTTGTCGTCGTCGCTGGGCGCCTGCGGTTTTGGCGGATTGCGTTGCTCCTTCGGCTTGCGGCCGTTTACGGGTTCCCCCTGCCCGTCCTCCCACCAGACCGTGGAATCAACCGCGTACTTGGCGATCAGGTCCATCAGGACATGGACGTTCGAGGCCTCCTCCCGGCTGAACCGCCGCGTCTCGCCGTCGAAGCTCATGGTGGCCTCGTCCAGGCTGATCTGGTAGTTCTCCGATGCGGCCGCATGGTACAGCGCCCCGCCATTCTTGTCGCCGCTCGAAATCACCCACATCAGCTCGTGGTTTACGGAGTTCCAAGTCACGGATTCGAGCCGGCGCGCTGGCTCCGCTTGCTCCGGCTCGTCCTGCTGCGCCGCGCGCCGGTTCGGCGCTCGCTCCTGGTTCTGCGCACTCTGCCCCTCCTGCGCGCAACCGATGGCCGGCAGCGCGAGCAGCGCCGCCAGGCTGAAATGAACAGCCGATCTCATAGTTGCCCCCTCCGAGTGGCTACCGCCTAATTGATATGATTCCAGCGGACCCCCGTAGGTTGCCGCTTCGGCCAAGAAACCTTTGCGGCAGCCCGGCAAGCCGGACGGGGCTATTCGTAACGCAGGGCTTCCACCGGGTCGAGGCGAGCGGCCTTCACCGCCGGCCAGACGCCGAAAAACAGCCCCACCGCCACCGATACGCTGAAGCCGGCAACGACCGCCCAGACGGGAACTTCCGAAGGCAGGGAAGGCCACACCACTCCGATCAGCAGCGTCACCAGAATGGCGAACACGATGCCCACAATCCCGCCCACGCCGGTCAGCGCGGTCGCCTCGGCCAGGAACTGCGTCACAATGTCGGAGCGGCGCGCGCCCATGGCTTTGCGCACGCCGATTTCCCGGGTCCGCTCGGTGACGCTGACCAGCATGATGTTCATCACGCCGATGCCGCCCACCAGCAGCCCCAGGGCGGAGATGGCGATCGAAACCATCACGATCAAACCGGTGATCTGGTCGAACTGCTTGACGATCTGGTCGGCGGTGGTGAGCGAGAAATCGTCGGGGGCCTTGGCTGGCGTGCGCCGGATTCTGCGCAAAATTCCCTGGACCTCGTCGTACGCCTGGTCCCGCAGACCGGGCCTGGCGCGGGCGGTGATCATGAAACGGTCTAGCCCGGGGTAGCGGAGCTGCGCCGTGCGGAGCGGCATGGTGAGCTGCCGGTCCAGGCCATTCTCGCCGAAAAACCCTCCCTTGGCTTTCTCGAACACGCCCAGGACCAGATACTCCGCTCCGTCCATGAGGATGGCGTTCCCCACGGCGCGGCCGTCCGGAAACAGCACCTCGGCGACCCGCTGGCCGAGCAGCACGATGTGGGCCGCGCGCCGGTCCTCCTCGGCCGTGAAGATCCGGCCCGCGATGAGGTTCCGCGGCGCGATGGCGAACTGGTTGGCGGAGACGCCGGCCACTGCGATCTGGTCGGTGTCGATGCCGGGCACCTTGGCGCTGAGCGGCCGGCCGTTGATCACGGGCGGAACGATCAGCGAGATGCTAGTGTCCGCCACCGACGGGCAGATGCGCTTGATGACCTCGGCGTACTCGGGGCGAATCGCCTTCCGCTTGGCCTCCTTGGGAGAGACGAACGGGCCGCTCGGGTCGCCGGTGGTCTTGTAAAGGAAAATGTTGTCGGGCCCGAATTCCTCGAAAAACTGCACCACGCCTTTGCGCAGCCCGGTCAGCAGCGAACTGACGGTGACCACGGTGGTGATTCCGATCACGATGCCGAGCACGGTCAGCAGGGAGCGAAAGCGGTGCAGCCAGACCGCCGCCAGGGCCATCCCTACGTTCTCTCCCCAGGTGACCCGCATGGTTATTCCGACCTCAGCGCCTCCACCGGGTCGAGGCGCGCCGCCCGCCGGGCCGGGTACCAGCCGGAGACGATCCCCACGGCGCTCGACACCAACACAGACAGCGCTATGTAAGGCAGCGTGACCCGCAGCGTGATGTCAAACAGCGCCGAGAGCAGCCGGGTGGCCGCGGCGCCGCACACGACGCCCACCGCACCGCCGGCCGCCGCCAGGAACACCGCCTCGAGCAGGAATTGCAGCCGGATGTCGGACGGACGAGCGCCAAGCGACTTGCGGATACCGATCTCGTGCGTGCGCTCGGTGACGCTCACCAGCATGATGTTCATGACGACGATTCCGCCCACCACCAACGAGATGCCGGTCACCGGGACGATGACCGTGGAGATCATGCCCAGGATCTGGTCGATGAAGGAGCGGACGGCGTCGGGCGTGAGCGTATCGAAGCGATCGGGCTGGCCGGGGCGGACATGGAAGCGCGCGCGCAGCGCCACGCGCGTGAGGTCGAGGGCCTCCTCGAGTTCCATGCCCGTCTCCGGGCGCGCGCGGCCGAAGATCGAGATAGACAGGCTTGGGCCGTACAGCCGCGCATAGACCGGGGCCGGAATGTAGACGAAGTTATCCATGCTGTTGCCGAACGAGGAACCGATCTTCTCCCCCAGTCCGACCACCACGAAGTCGATCCCACTCAGCTTGAGTGTGTTTCCGACGGCCGGGGAGCCGGGGAACAGGCCGGCGCGTATGTCCTGCCCGATGACGCACACGTGCTGCTTGGTGCGCTCCTCCTGCTCGGTGAAGAAGCGGCCCTCGGCCAGCGTGACGTCGCGCAGCTCCGGCAGCGCGGCGGAAACGCCCAGGATGCTGGCGTCCTCGTAGACGTTGCTCTCGTGCTTCACATCCTCCGAGCGCTGCCGGTAAATGCTGTAGAGGACCTGGCTGCCGGTGACCGCTTCCAGGTATTTGAGGTCCTCCGGCCGGATGCGGCGGTTCTTCTTGAGCTTGTCGAAGTACTCGTGGCGGCCTACGGCGGAAGCGATTTGAGCGACCAGGAAGGTCTTGCTGCCGAACACCTTGGCCGTGCTCTCATCGGCGTAAGCGCCGAGCCCCTCGATGGCCGAGCCGACCAGGATCACGCTGGCCACGCCGATGATCACGCCCAGCAGGGTCAGGAAGCTGCGCAGCTTGTGCGCCCGGATCGAATCCAGCCCCAGTTTGGAAGCTGTGACCAGTTCGTAGTGATAGCGAACGAGGCCAGCCCGGAGGGATTCCCCCGCGCCCGGCGCTCCGGGGAGGGAGGTCATCGCTCGGGTCCCGCCTGGCGGCGCGGGCGGAACCGGAAGGCGCAAATAACCACCGAAACGGTGGCGGCGACATACAGCGTCCAGAGGAAAAGCATACGGCCTGGGACCAAAACTCCAGCTTTATTCTCAGCCATCCGCCCGAGGATGCGGCCCGCATTTCCCACCAAGTCGCCGATGTGGGTGGTCTCCAGCTTCCCGGCCTGAGAATGAAAGATCGTCCCAGTATAGTACCGATCTTCGCGGCACGAGTCGCAGACTCTTGTCTGATGCAAGATGAGCCTGAGCGGGGCACTGGATTCTCATACAAGATGAGCCTGAAGCGGAGGATCGGGATGCTGGGTATTGATCATCAGCATGGACGATTCGGAAGCAACGAGCCTGGAACAGAT
>Ga0116114_1000138_pt1 | contig 50552 bp, 50 predicted proteins | sample June2015DPH_10_5_FD_89823 | JGI IMG/M metagenome (GOLD analysis project Ga0116114, IMG submission 89823) | Peatland microbial communities from SPRUCE experiment site at the Marcell Experimental Forest, Minnesota, USA - June2015DPH_10_40 | ecosystem: Environmental > Terrestrial > Soil > Wetlands... | reverse complement strand
CTCATCTAGAATCCCGTGCACTGCCGCAAAGCGCCGCGTGATCCCGGTAAGGTCTGCCATCCTCTCCAGGATACGCCAAAACAATTCAATATGGAAATGTTATTTTGTTACGAGCCCTAAGCGACGAACCGTCGCCCGTCCGCGTGACCTGGAGCTGGGATTCATCCGCCATTTGGGCTTCACCTCTTATTTGGCGAGGGCATCGTATTCCTTCTTGGTCCGCTCAATCTGTTCCCGAACGGCGGTCGCCAATTCGGCCAGCAGGTCCCGGCCCGCTTGCTCACTCCCTTCGGCCTGCTTTTGAGCAGAGCGATGTCGCTTTGGCGCAGGGCGGCCAATTCCTGCTCAATCGTATGCGCGGTTGGCATGGGGTGAAGTCGTGAGTTTCAGATGCCTTGCCGTGGGCGTCCTGGTAGGTCCGGCGTGCCTGATCGCGGGCCTCCTCTGCCTGGACCTTTGAGGCGGCAGAAGGATTAAACCGGGCCTTGCAGCTCGGCGATTCGCGCGTTCCGTTCGTCCAGTTCAGCATAGAGAGCCCCCACCTGTCTTAAGTAGCGGCCCTCAAAACCTGCAAGCTGGCTGCGCAGATCGACAAGCTCCAGCTCACGCTCTGCGAGGGTTGCGCGAATGGCCGCCAATTCCTCGCGCTTGCGGAGAATTCCTCTTCTTCTGGTTTCAGCCGCCGAATGATCTTACCTGGCATCGTTGAATACTTCTCATGTTACCGCCAATATGCGACCATCAGCATTCTCCGGTGAACAACATTGCCTGGCAGAGTGGCGACCTAAAGGGCATTCCCTCTCTGGCGCAGCAGCCGCACCCACCGAACGCGGCCAACGGTCAATCATCGTTAACCGGGGGACCCTCTGACCGCGCGCCACAGCCGCCGCGCCGAGTAGCTCACGATTCCGAAAAAGACGGCGAAGCTGATCAGGATCACGGCGAGCTGCCGCCGCGGCGAGAGGCGGGTCACGGCCGGCCCTGGGCTGCCCCCGAATTCAAGCGAGATGCGCAGGTGGACGGCGGAGGATTGGGCGGCGCGGTTGTCCACCACGATGGCGTAATCGTCGGGCCAGTGAACGTAGTAGTTGAGATTGCCGGATGAAGCCAGGGGCGTCAGCGCCAGGACGCCGTGCGGTTGGTCGCCGCGCAGCCGTTCGAGATCCTGGCTGCGCATCAAAGCGATGCGCGCCTGCTGAGAGCCGGTGAGCACCTGGAAAGTGGCGGAAACCAGGGCCGGCTGCTGTTTGAGAGTGAAGTCCACGTATCGCCACTGGTTGGCGGGGATCTGGTAGACCTCATCCACCAGTTCCACGCTGGTGGGCGCGGCCGGCAGCATCCAGGCCAGCGCCAGCCCCTTGCAAATTGATGAAAGGGCTACAATAAGGACCATGACCGACAGTATGGCACAGCCGCCGGGAGGGCTTGGCTCGCTGGAGTTGCCGGGCTGGAAAACCGCGTTAAGCTGGGTGGCCGCTATCCTGCTTGCGCTTCTGTTTCTGCTCTCGGGTCTTTGGAAGGTGACCGACGCGCAAGGCGCCGCCGTGCGCATGGCGCAGGCCCGGGTGCCGGAGTCGCTGAGCCTGGCGGCCGCGCTGGTGTTCGGGATTGTCGAGACGCTGGGCGGCGTGCTGTTGCTGGTGCCGCGATTCCGGCGCTGGGGCTCGATACTCACGGGGTTCCTGCTGCTCGCCTTCCTGGCGTATTTCGCGGTGAATTACGGCGCGCTGCGGGGCGCGGATTGCAGTTGCTTCCCGTGGGTGAAGCGGGTGGTGGGGCCGGGCTTCTTTATCGGCGACGGCCTCATGTTGCTGCTGGCGGTGGTGGCGGGAATCTGGTCGCGGCCGCCGGAAAGCCTCCGGTCGGCGATTCTGGTGCTGGGCGCGGTGGTGGTGTTCGCGCTGGTTTCCTACGGAGTGGCCGCGGTGCGACAAACCGGAGTGAAAGCGCCGGAGACCATCGTGGTGGACGGGCAGCCGTACTCGCTGGAACATGGGAAGATCTTTCTGTATTTCTTCGACCCGGAGTGCATGCACTGTTTCGACGCCGCCAAGCGCATGTCGCAGTACCATTGGGGCGACACCAAGGTGGTGGCGATTGCCATCCAGCAGCCACGGTACGCGGCGCAGTTCTTGCAGGATACGGGTCTGAGAGCGGGCATTTCGACCGACCTACAAAAGCTGAAACAGTTCTTCCCCTATGTGAGCGTGCCGGCGGGCGTGGCCCTGGAGGATGGACGCGAAAAGGCGTCGCTGACGAAATTCGAAGGCGAAGAACCGGGCGCCACGCTCAAGCAACTCGGCCTAGTGTACTGAAACGCCATGAACCTGCTGATCCCCAACCTGGGAACCACATCCCTGAAGTACCAGATTCTGGAAATGCCGTCCGAGAACGTGCTGGCGAGGGGACGGCAGGAGCGCGTCGGCAATTACCGGGATGCCATCGCGCGGATCTCGACCGGCGGGACTGCGATCGACGCGGTGGCGCTCAAGGCGGTGCATGGCGGGCCGAAGTATCGCGGAACCTTCGTGGTGGATGAGGGAGTGGTGGAAGCGCTGCGCCAGTTCCTGCCCGCGGCGCCGGCGCACAACGCCATCTACCTGACGGCCATCGAAGCCTTCCGGCAGGCCATGCCGGGGGTTCCGATGGTGGCCGCCTTTGAGCCGGAGTTTCACACCACCATGCCGGAGCACGCGCGGCTGTACGGCGTTCCGGGCGCGTGGCTGGAAGACGGCGTGGCCAAGTACGGGTTCCACGGAGCGTCGCACCAGTATATCGGCGAGCGCGTGGCGGCGATGTTGGGACGCCAGGTGAGGCTGGTGAGCTGCCACCTTGGGGGAAGCTCGTCCATGTGCGCGATCGACCGTGGACGGTCGGTAGACACGACCATGGGGTTCTCACCGCAGTCGGGCCTGGAGAACGCCACGCGCCACGGCGACCTGGACGCGTTCGCCGTGCTCTACATGATGGAGCGACACGGATGGAGCGCCCAGGAGGTTCGCGGCCAGCTTGCCAGGGGCGGCGGCTTGGCGGGCCTTTCGGGCGTCGAGGGCGGCGATGTGCGCGACTTGGAGGCCGCCGCGGCCCAGGGCAGCCGCCGCGCAGAACTGGCGCTCGAGGTCTTCGTGTACGAAGTGAAGAAGACCATCGGAGCGTTCGCGGCGGCCATGGGCGGATTGGAGGCCGTAGCGTTCACGGGCGGGATCGGCGAGAACTCTGCCCGGCTGCGGCGGGCCTGCTGCGAAGGTCTGGAATTCATGGGGATCGGGCTGGACCGCGCGAAGAATGAATCGGGAAGCGGAGACCGGGTGGTTTCGCCGGACGACTCACGCGTCACTGTGCTGGCGCTGGCCACCAACGAAGAATTGATCGTGGCGCGGCGCGCGTACCGATGTTTGGAGGCGCAATCTCTTAGCTGTCGCGGCGCTTGAGCGTGGGCCGATCGTCGTCGTCCGTCTTGGGCGTGGTGCCGTCGTCGTTCTGGTCTACCGGACCGTTGCCGCTGCCGGGGGCGCGGCGCAGGCGCGGACGGCCGTCGTCCTGCTTGGTATCCACCTTGCGGCGGTTGTGAAGCATGGCCAGCCGCCCCTTCACATCGTTGAACTCGGAAGTGTTCACCACGTACTCGGGCTTGGCCACCAGGATCTTCTGAATCTCGGTCTGGGCGGACTTAATGCGGTCGTCCGTCATGGGATGCGTGGAGAAAACCTTGGCCATAGAGCCGGGCTTCTTTTTCTCGAGAGTCTGAATTTTCTCGAAGAAGTCCACAAACGCGATGGGATCGTAGCCGGCCTTGTAGAGATACTGCAAGCCCAGGTAATCGGCTTCCCTTTCGAACGCCTTGGTGAATTGCAGGAAGCCCATGGGGATGGCCAAGCCGGCGCCTTGCCGGATGGCATAACCAGTCCAGCCATAAGGGATGGCGATGGACATGGCGATCATGCCGATTTGCGCGAGCTCGCCGCGCGTGGCCTGCCGTGTGCCGTGCCGCGCGGCCACGTGCGCGATTTCGTGCGCCATCACGCCGGCCAGTTCGGCTTCGCTATCGGCTTTCAGGATCAGGCCGGAGTACACAAAGAAGAACCCGCCGGGCAGGGCAAACGCGTTCACCTCTTCGGAATCCAGCACCTTGATGGTGAACGGCACTTTGGCGTCCGAGTTCCGGACAATGTTTTGACCCACGCGGTTTATATACTCCGCGATGATCGGGTCGTCGATGATCTTCGCCTGGCGCTCCACCTCTTGCGCCAGTTGCTTGCCGAGAGCGATCTCCTTCTCAAGCGAGTAGAAGTTTACGCCCTTGCCAACATCACGGTCGCCAATCGCGTCGGGGTCGTTCTTCTTATCCTCGGCGAAGGCGCCCGCCGCCAGCAGGCCGAGTGCGGCCAAAACTGCTACGGGCACTGCGGAAATACGTCTCATTTTCCGATAACTCCTGTATAGCTACACTATACGCCTATTCTCGGCGCAATGAAACCCTACCTATTAAACGCCCCAGGTGGGCCTCGGGTTTCGGTTTCCTTACGATAGTTTGCGGCTGGGCCAGAGCGGCTGGATCAGTACAGACCCAGGCTGATGACCTTGCCGGTGGGGTCCACCAGGACATCCAGCCGGCGATTCAGGTAAGAATAGAAGGTTCGTCCGTGGTCAGCCTTGCGGGCGGTGACGCGGGCGCCCCAAAGGCGGCGGCATTCCTGCCACGTCATTCTCCACGGATAGGCAAAGACGCCTCGCAAGGCGCCGGTTTCATTGGCGAAATCCAGTTCCAACTCCCGGTACCGCCCGGTAGGGTCGGGAAAGGCGAAGATGCGGCCGGTTTCCGACGGATCCTCGCCCAGGGCGAGCCGCTGGCGCGAGGCTTCCCCGAGCAAGGTCCGAGCGTCGGCTTCAGTCCACTGACCGATCATGGTTTGGCAGAACAAGGCGCTATCGTGCTCAAACTCGGGGGGATAGAAGGGCGCGGCCCGCCGCAGAACCGGTAGGTGGTCGTCGCTGGCTGGAGGAATCGTCGGGACGGCGCCTACGGCAACCTCTGGAGACGCAGCCTGGGGCGCGGCAATGGCGGGGGCTGGACCGGGCAACGCGACTACGACGCCCGGGACGGCTTCAGACCTGCCGCCCAATGACGGCAGCTTGAGCACCCCACCAGAGGTGTCGGCGCGGTCCGCCCCGGAGTCAGCGCGCGCCGCCACTGGGCCGGCCAGCGCAACCACGGAAACGATCAAGAACCACTTCATGGCGGCCTACCAGAAGGATACCGGCCAGGAAACGAGTTTTCAGACTGAATTTAGGCAGCAGCTGGGTGTTTTCCGAAGTTAAAGCCGCGGATGGCGGAAGCCAGTGGGGGTTGAACCAGGTATCCGCGTTGAAAACATGTAAGTTATTGATTCTACGATGTACCAGAATACCTAGAATGCCGAGAATTACATGGTTCTGGTACATCCTGGTACACGGCGGTTTGCGACCTACAGCGGAGAGGGGGACTTAAACGCGTGATGTGGGCGGTTACTCTAGTCGGTGCTCGCCTGTATCGGCTTGTAAAACGGGAAACCAGGTGCCCACCGAAAAAATAATTTGCTTGACCTCCAGAACATAAAATGCTTTAATCTAAGTGAGTGGTCAGACTGAGTAGTTGCTGCGAGTGGCCAAGTTGAGAGTATGGAAACAGCCAGGATTACGGCGGCGGTGAAAGACTTCCGGCGAATGATCGGAGACACTCAGCAGCAATTTGCGAATCGACTGAAGCTCGCAATTTCTAGTGTTGTGCGATATGAGGCCGGCAAGAAACCAGATACGGCGGTGCTCTTCAAGCTCGCCGCTTCTGCTCAGGACGAAGGACATTGCCAACTCGCCGATATCTTTTTCGGGGCAGCAAGTGAGGAAATTGGTCGGGTGGTATATCGTCGGGCCGTAGATGCTTCGATAGCTCTTGTTCACGCGGAGGCTGCGTTGCGACGTGATCCACCTGATGTGGAGACCGCGTTGGAGGATCTTCGCGAACTGCGCGCGGTGCTGGATAGTATGGATCCCTCCAGAGTATCGGAAGAGCCATGACCTTGGTTTTGACGGAGAAGACGAAGCGCTGAGGGCAGCGTCACGTATAAAGGCGTGAGTGTCGGAAATGTTTTCCGAGGCCGATGCACGGGTGCGCGTATAATCGTCCCGCTTAAGACTCATTAAACCAGCTTTCTTCAATGGCCATCCGCCTACCCACTCCGGAGGTTAGCGCGTCTGGGAGCTTGCCTTCACCGTTTGAACGACTCTACACTCCGCGCGAGCTGGCCGAGCTCTGGCAGCTTTCGGAGGCCAGCATCCGGCGGCTGTTCTGTGATGAGAAGGGCGTGTTCGTGATGGGAGTCTGCAATCCACGTGGTAAGCGGGGCTACACGACGCTGCGCATTCCGGCGGCCGTGGCGGCGAGAGTCTTTCAGAAAAGGCTATCGAGATGATGAGCGAATTGGTTCCGTTGGTTTTGAATCGCGCGCGCCTCGACTACAATCCGTCCGCCGGCTGCTGGAGTTGGGCTGTACCCTGTTGCTCGCTTTGCGGGCGCCCGCACGTGCATGGTGGCGGACCTGTTGAAAGCGACCCTCGGCGGTCGCTGGGCCATCGCGTAGCGCATTGCTGGACACGCGGCCTGAATGTTTCCGGTTATTTGCTTGCGGATGTAGACCCACGGCGCACTCTCAAGTTCATTCGTCGGATTCGGCGATCTTTTGGGCGGGAGCTCGCGGCATGACTTTGCAGGTGCCTACAAGGTCTGAACTGGCGTTGCCGAAGGGTCTGATGGAACTGGACCAGTGGGTGCTTTGGCGCCGCGAGCTGGTGAAGGGCCGCGAAACGAAGGTCCCGTACTCTGTCCAGGGTTGCAAAGCCAGCACTACGGATCCCCGCACGTGGGCTGATTTTGATTCGGTTCGTGATGTGCTGCGCAAGAATCGCGGCGCATACCAGGGCTCTGGGTTCGTGTTCATCCAAGGCGGTGGCCTGGTGGGGATCGACCTGGACCATTGTTTGAACGCGGACGGCGCGCTTAAAGCCTGGGCACGTGGCGTCATCGAACGTTTTGCGGATACCTACATGGAAGTCTCACCCAGCGGTAGCGGAGTCAAGATTTGGGCACGCGGCTCGCTGCCGGCGAATCTTCCCGGTGTCCGAGTCGGGGATGGATCGATTGAGATGTACGCCGCGGGCAGGTACTTCACCGTTACGAATCGGGTATTCCGCGGCGCGCCGCTTGAGCTTGAGGACCATGCTGCGGACTTGCTGTTACTCTTCACGCGTTTGACTGAACGGAAACGGAAGGTCTGGCCGCTTCAGCCATTGCAGGGCGGTCGCATTCCTTACGGGCAACAGCACCAGACGCTCGTATCGATTGCCGGTACCTTGCGCGCTCGCCTGGTGTGCGATGAGGCTATCCTTGCCTGCCTGCTCGCGGTAAACGCGCATCAATGTGAGAGGCCAGGCCCGGCAGAAAACATCGCGAGGATCGTGAGGAGCACGCGGGCATGGGTGGCAAGGTGACAGAGGGCGGTGCAGACTGGTTGCCAGAGCCGGCGCCCGATCCTGTGTCCGGGAGCGCGTGGCGGTCGAAGCTAATTTGCAGTAAGGCCAAGGATGGAGCGGCGCGGCCGAAGGCGCTTCTAGCCAACGCGGTGATTGCCTTGCGCGGCGCCCCGGAATGGCAGGGCGTACTTGCGTTTAATGAATTCTCGCTTTCGACGGTCATGAGGCGCTCGGCTGTCTTTGGCGGCCAGGCCGGCGCCGATTGGACGGATCACGAAGACCGGCTCGCTACGGATTGGCTCCAGCATCAGGGGATCTTCGTCGGCGTTGAGGTTGGCGGCCAGGCGGTGCAGACGGTCGCCCGTGATGATTGCTTTCATCCTGTGAGGGACTACTTGAGCGGTCTGAAGTGGGATGGCGTCAAGCGCATTGACGGCTGGTTGAATCTTTACCTTGGGGTCGAGCCGACGGATTACAGCACGGCCGTCGGCCAGCGGTGGTTACGATCAGCCGTTGCGCGCATCGTGGAACCTGGTTGTAAGGCGGATTGCTGTCTAATCCTCGAAGGCGAGCAGGGGACTAAGAAATCTACTGCTCTCAGGGTTCTGGGGCGGCCTTGGTTCTCAGACGATATGGCAGAGCTCGGGTCTAAGGACGCAACCCTTCAGACGCGCGGCGTTTGGATTATCGAGGTTGCCGAACTGGAGGCGATGACGCGCGCGGAGGTTGGCAAGGTCAAGAGCTTCATGTCGCGTGCCATTGATCGGTTTCGGCCGCCTTATGGGCGGAACTTGCTTGAGTCGCCGCGGCAATGTGTCTTTGCCGGCAGCGTCAATCATAGTGCTTACCTCCGAGACGACACCGGCGGCCGGCGATTCTGGCCAGTCGCATGTACGGACGTGCGAATTTCCGAGTTGGAACGCGATCGCGACCAGCTCTGGGCTGAGGCTGTGGTTTCCTATCGCGGCGGGGCGCCGTGGTGGTTAGACACTTTCGAGTTGAACCGGCAGGCAGAGGATGAGCAATCGGGCCGCTACGAGGCGAGCGCATGGGAAGACCTGATATCGACTTGGTGCGCCGAGCGGCTCACAATGGGCGAGGCATCTGTATCGGTTGCCGAGATTCTGGATTTGTGCATCCAGAAGCGAATGGGGGACTGGACGAGATCTGACGAAATGCGGGTTGCCGCGTGCCTTACGAGGGCTAAGTGGCGGCGGTATCGGGATCGTCAGCGGGGTAACAAATGGCGTTACAAACCTCCTGAATTGTTGAAAAGCTGTGAAGTTCCCAACGGTTGGGAACAGGTTGGGAACACGTAAGTGATTGAAACTGTTCGATTGTTCCCAACGTTCCCAACGTTCCCAACCTGTGTACGCGTGTATGCGCGCGTGCGCGCGGGTAAAGGTTGCAATTGGTTGGGAAGGTTGGGAACGTTGGGAACACCTGAGATTAACCGCAATCCTGTCAGTTGTTTAGGTGTGTTCCCAACCTTGTTCCCAACCCGTTCCCAACCTGATGGGTTGGGAACATCGCGGGGCGGTGGGGGTATGAGGGTCGAAAAGCCACTGGCTTTCCTCTCCGTGACCCTGGGCAACAACCCGATGTGGAAATAATGCAATGCCATAATGCGGTGAATCATGGAGACGGATGAATTGTTGGGCAGCTTGAAACCGGACGGTGAAGGCCGGCGCCTATGGGCGTGGCTTCATGAGAACTGTGAAGGAATTGACTCGTGTGCCCCGCTGGTGATGGAGTTATGCCGCATCGCGGACCGGCTGCAAGAAATCCGTGAAAAGATCGCGGCGCAAGGTCTGTCTGTCTCTGGGGCGCGCGGACGCACTGCGAAGAACCCGCTTATCGACGTGGAAATTAAATTGAGCAAGCAGTATCAGGTGCTGTGGCGTAGCCTTGGGTTGGCCGACAAGCCTGAAGAGGAGCGGCGGTCGGTTGGCCGGCCGTGCGCATCGGATCGGTTGCCACTATGAGGCTTCGGCGTAAAGCGGCGGGTGGGATTGTAGCGGTCAGGGGCTTGTCACCGGGCCAACGGTTTGAGCTGGTTTATGGCGTCGGGCCGATGGCGGGTGAGCCGGGGTTTTCGTGTCCCGAAGAGTATCAACAGGCTTGGCAGAGGCACAGGGATAGCTTGCTCGCACAGTGCGCACCGTGGCACCGTCCTGACGCGTATTGGAGCGAAATCGGATATCAGCCACGGTGCGGCAGCGAGAGCGAAGAGTCTGTGCTGTTGCGCCTGGGGTTGCCCTTGACGCCTACAGAGAGAGCGATTCTGAGTACGCGCAGATCGCAGGCGCTTGCAAAGTGACAGCGGGCGGCGAAAGTCGCTCGGAACATTTCAACGCAAACAACCAATCGGAAAGGTGAAAACATGATGATGTTTGACACAGTGAAGACCGCTCTGGGCTTTTCGCGCGACGAATCAGCGGAACCGATTCGCCCTGCGCCGAAAACGCCCGAACCTTCAACCATAACTCTAGACCGCACGGCGGCGCGGCTCCGCGCGGAACTGGAAACAGCAAAATCTTCCGCGGCGCGCCTCTCCGAGAACCTGGGGGAAAGCGAGCAACAGCTCGCGACTACCCAGGCGGCCTATGACGCGGCGATACTGGTCTACCTGGCCGGCGGGAATGAGCCATCCCGCGCGGACCTTCAGGCAGTACTCGGCCGAGTGGCAGCTCTACGCCGGCTTCAGGCGGAGGTGGAGAGCCGTATTTCAGCACTTGCCGCTGAGCTAACGGCAACCGAGCTTCTTGAAAACGTGACGACCAGCCGGGAGCGCTTTCCGGGCTTGGTGGCGCGCGCTCAAAACAGACTTGAAGAATTCCAGCACGCGGTAATTGCCGTCCACAATGCTGAGCAACGCCTGTTCGAGGTGCTGTATGGGCCGGATGGCTTGAAGGGAGCGTGGCCATCGGACTTGGAACGAGAAGCGATGAAGACTCGGTGTGCGATATCGCTCCAGGCCCGCGAAACTGCGCGGCTCAACCGATATTCGATCAACCCGGATTTTGAAACTGACGGCAACCCCAACCTTTGGGCCTCCGAGTCCGAGGTGCGCGGAGTGCAGATGCAGCAGGCTAATCGTGTGGCAGCGGCCGACGCGAATATCGCGGCGTATACCCAGCGAGTGCTGGCGGAAGCGCGAGGAGGTAGGAATGCCCGGTTTTAAGGGAAACGTCAGGCGGAAGGCCGTTCCGTCCGCTACGGGCGTGTCTCGTATGGCCGGCCCGACAACAGAATGCGCGTGCGGCTGTCCGGCCTGTTTCGACCAGGATTGCGATGAGTGCGAAAACCCGAATTGCACGGACGTGAATTGCCTTCCGTGTGTAGCGAGGCGGTCGCTGCCCTTGTCGGAGAGGATGGAGCGGGACCGGCTGCGAGCCATAGCGGAGGCTCAGGAGCGCTTGGCGCGCCGGCCGCTGGGGCTCTGATTTTTTTTGAAGTAACTGCAAACGAAAGCGGCGGGCGCGATCCCGTCAAGAACCGAAAACTCTCAGAGCTGTTTCAAAACCAGGAGAATGAACCTTGAATACTCAATCTCAACAACCTTTGGCGGCGCGTCGATCTACGTTAGCGCGCCTAACTCTCACTCTTGTAAACAAGGCCGGGCCGTTGACACCGGAAGATCGAAAAAAGCTCGCTGACATACGCGACGAAATGGATGTCTTGGAGGGCGAACTGCGGACCGAGGCCCGGACCAAATTTGAACGGGCATGGAGCCGGTATTTGCGGCATGGCTGGAGGCCAAATCAGTGTGGAAACGGGATCTCCGAGGAGGACCGCGCCATCATCACCGAAAGCCAAAGAGTAGAATTTCGGGATATGGGGACTCTGGGGGAGGGCGCTTACCCAGGCGCTACGGGAGGCTTTTTCGCGCCGTTGGAATGGTCCGGCCGCGTGGAGAGCGCGGAGCGATGGTATTCAGCGCTCCTCGACAGTGCGACGCTATGGGATACCAACAGTGGCGCACCTATGAGTTACCCGGCTGACGATGACTCCCAGATCGTCGGCGAGCAAGTCAATGAAAATGCCCAGGTCAGTACGGCGGATGTTACCCCGCTTTCTTCCGTCAACCTGAAGGGTTATCTTTTTTCGTCTCGCATGTGCCTGGTAAGCATCGCCTTGCTGCAGGATGCGGGATTCGATCTTGACACCTATTTGACGACGCGGCTGGGAATCAGGCTAGGCAGAGCTCAGAACGTCGCCTTCACCAGCGGGAACGGGGTCTCTGGACCTACGGGTATCATTCCCGCGGCGGGGACCTCGATTGTGGCTTCTGGTAGTTACTCGACAGATGGCATTGGGCTGGGCAACAGTATCGGCTCCGATGACCTGGCGGCGCTTGAGTCGGCGGTCGATGCGGCGTACCGCATTCCTGCCCAGGGTGCGGCTTTCATGATGCACCAAAACACGCTGTCGGCGCTTAGGCAAGTGAAGGATAAGGCGGGCCGTCCGCTCCGCTTGGTTTCGGAAGCGGGTCTGATTCTGGGTTACAGCGTTCACGTGAACAACGCGATGGATCAACTCCAAAGTGCTCTAAGTTCTCCGCCGGTTACCCGCAACACGGTGGCTTTTGGCGCGTGCAAGAAGTTTGTGATCCGCAGAGCGCCGCTAAGGGTCCAGCGGTTAGAAGAGCGGTATGCGGAGAACGGGCAGATCGCGTTTATTGCCTTCAGGCGGGTAGATTCCAACCTGATCGACGGCTGCGCGGGCGCGTCGATCGCGGTCCTGCAAAACTTGTTCTAGCTGAGTTTGGCTCATTTCCTCGTATTGGTGGCGCGCGTCCAGGCGGGCGCCACCGTTTCTTCTCGGGGGGAAGGAATGAAAAAGCAAACAGAAGACGACAAACTTCGTGACGAGGTGCGCCGATTCTTGGCGAATCTCACCAGTGCGATGAAAGAGCAGAGCGAGCGCATCGCGGCTCTGGAAGCGGAGTCGCTTCGGCAAGCAGGAGGCGTGGACCAAACATGGAGCGGCTCCGTTTCAGGTTGCTCCGGGCATTTGGGGTATGGCTTCAGAGCAATCGCAGCGGATCGGCAATATTGAAACGGCTATCGAGAACCTGAAGTTAGAGCAGGCGGGGGCGGCTGGCGAGACCACGAAGACCGGACTTACGGCAAGGAAAGAAGGGCTTGAAGCCGGGGCGGAGCAAGCCAAGAAAGACCAGGAAGAACTCGCCCGGCTAAATGCCGAGCTCGCCAAGGCCCAGGAAGAGCGGCTTACTGGCCTGGAAAAGATCGACGCCGAAGAGACGGCGGAGATCGACCGCTTGAATGAGATCGGCGAAGCGAACAAAGCAAACCTGCTGGTGGTTTCTCAGATCTACGATGACAAGCGGCTGGCCACTTACTCCGAGGAGATGGACAAGTACGACAAGCTGCTCAAGGACGCGGGCGAGCAGTGGGACCGGCTGGGCGGCAAAGCATTCAAAGTTGCGGCTGCATTTGACAGCGATGCAATCAAGGCAGGCAAGGAAAAACTGGAGGAGTATAGTAAGGCTCTGGCCAAAGTTACTGAGCCGCTGGCAAAGCTGATTGCGGAACAGGACAAGCTGGCGGTAGAGCACCAGGCGCGCATGATTGCGCTGGCACCGGGCGCGGCGGCGAATCCCGTCCGTACCCTGCAACTGCAGCAGGCTCCGGAGCGCGCTGCCATTGAAGCGCAGTACCGCGAACAACTCACGCTCCTCAGACAGCGGCTCGCGCTGGCCCAAGCGGATCAGAACACGGAAGCTGCTGTTGCCGTGATCCTCGAAAACCAGCGGCTACGAGCCGAGCGCAAGTTGGCGTTGGACCGGCTGGATTACGAGCTGGCGGAGAAACAAGCCGAGGTGAAACAGAAAGGTATCAAGGATATCTTCCTCGAAGCCCAGGGGTCGGCGCAATCGCTCGGGAACATTTTCTACCAGGGAATGAACTCGGCCATGGACCGCGCGTCGGACCAACTGGCGAAGTTCTTCACCGGACAGAAAACCAGCGTTGGGAAAATGCTGCAAGGAATCGGTGAAGAGATAAAGCGCTCGGCCATCCGCTCGGGGATCCAAAGAGGAGTCGGGGCGCTCGGGAAGGCGCTGGGAATCCAGATGCCGGAGGCGAAGCCGGATGGGACCAAGGCGAAACCGTATCACGTGATTGTGGACAACGCGGCGGGGGCCGGAGGCGGAACCGGCGCAGCGGGACTTCCGGAGCCTCCAGCGGCGGGTCTCGGCGGCATCGTTAAGAGCGCGGGGGTTGGAATCGCCGGGCTGCTGAGCAAGATTTTCGGCAACGGCGCGGGGGCGTCTGCGGGCGGATTCACGGCACCGAACTGGAGTGTCAGCATGATTCCGGCGATGGCGGAAGGCGGCCCGGTATCTGCGGGGTCGGCGTACCTGGTAGGAGATGCGGGGATTGAGCTGTACGCGGACTTCGGGATACATCACGCGGAATTCGGAGTTGCAGAGGATGATGGGGGGCGCGGGCGGCCACACGTTCAACACCACGGTGGATGCGCGGGGGGCGGAAATCGGGGTAGAGCATCGGGTCAAAAGGATGGTGGACCTGGCACACCGCTCGGCAGTGGCAACGGCTGTACGTGCAAGTCATGAGCGGTCGCTCAGGGTACCGCAGAGAGCCTAGCGGATGGGGCCGGGGCGGGCGGCCTGATAGACAGACCGCACACGGGCCTGGTGGCGATCCTGGAGGCCCAGGACGTGGCACACGGGCCTGGTGGCGATCCTGGAGGCCCAGGACGCGGCGCGCGGGCCCGGTGGCGATCCTGGAGGCTCAGGGCGCCGATGCGGCCGGCGCGTTGCCTGGTGGCCGTCCTGGAGGCTCAGGGCGCGGATGCGACCGGCGCGCGGCTTGGTGGCCGTGCTGGAGGCTCAGGGCGCGGATGCGACCGGCGCGCGGCTTGGTGGCCGTGCTGGAGGCTCAGGGCGCGCGCGATGCGGATTCGGCGGCGAAAGCGGAGAGACATGTCTGAAGTGTACTCCCGTGGGGGAAGGGCGCCGAGGAGCGGCGCCCGAAGGGGCCTAATGGATTCGGTACAAACCCAACCTGTCGAACCGAAATACCTTCACGTCCCGATTGTCCACCAAGACGGCGAGGTAGTGACTGTTGGCAATGGAAAAGAGGGCCGCAACGCCGTCATCAACCATCTGATGAAAAGCGGCTTCGAGGCCAGGAAAATCCTTCAGTTCTTCTACTATACTCATGATCAAAATCCTCATTTCGCGGAAATTGACCACTGGGCCGAGATGACTTTTTTGGGGAAATTCCCCGCAGGGTGCCTGCCCTGTTTTCCGGAATTGCTTCGGAACCTTGCCTTGCCTTGCCGCGTTCTCGGCGAAACGGTGGTCGTTACAAGCATATCAGATGTGCGCGAACTGTCAAGGGGCCTTGCTTTTTGCCACGCTGAGCGCTTAGCATGGTTACCGATATGGCAAAGAGAAAAAACCCGGCTGCCGTGGCGCTTGGAAAGCGAGGCGCCAAAGCCCGACTCAAGAAACTGAGCCCCGAAAAGAGAACTGAGGTTGCGAAGAAGGCGGCGGCGGCGCGGTGGGGGAAGCCGGCGGCGAAGCCGAAGAAGGCGGCGAAGCGGAAAGGGTAGCATGGCAGTCTATAGGCCGAAGTACCGGGACAAGAAGACCGGGGAACTGATAGAGTCTCAGGTCTGGTGGTACAAGTTCGCGATCGCGGGCCGGCAGGTCCGAGAGTCTACCAAAACGCACCTGTTGACGCTGGCAAGGGAAGCCGAGCAGAACCGGCGGCGGGAATTGGAGTGGGCCTTTGTGGGCGCCCCGATGCAGAAACGCGCATCGCGCGTCAACTCCGTTGCAGGGATACTGGAATCGTACCTGGCTGGCTACGAGCATGGTGCTCTCAGGCGTGCCCGCCTCTGCCATCTTGGTGGCCGCTGTGTGCCTCAGATCATGCAGGCGGCATGAAACCTTGGCTTCGTCTCGGATGCTGCCCCAGACGGTCTTTAACGTCGTTGTGGGGCGAGTGGGATCCGACGGCGCCGGCTTGCCGAAGGGGAAGAGGTAATACTCGGGGCGCGTCTCGCCAAACTTGCCAGTGAACCATTCGGCGTGCAAGGTGAGCAGTAGAAACAGATCGTTGTTCATCGGGATCTGCCGGCCGGTTCCCGCCGATGTTTTCGCGCGGCCCACGGTGAGCACCCTCCGGTCAAGGTCCACTTGTCCCCAGGTGGCGCCCGTCAGTTCCCCGCTGCGCATCCCCGTGAGGAGCAGCGCGCGGTGCGCTGGCCGTTCTGGAGCCTCAGGGCGCTGATGCGGGCCGGCGCGCGGGCCCGGTGGCCGTCCTGGAGGCTCAGGGCGCCGATGTGGCCGGCGCGCGGCCTGGTGGCCGTCCTGGAGGCGCGGGGCGCCGATGTGGCCGGCGCGCGGCCCCGGTGGCGGTCCTGGAGGCTCAGGGCGCGGCGCTGGGCCTGGTGGCGGATTCAGGACGCTTCGGTCCCTGGGGCTTCAGGCCGCTGAATCTGCGACGCCGGCAGCGGGAGGGTTGACCAGCTCGGGGTATTGCGCCGTGAAGCGCTGCGTAGTTTCTATGGCATCGCTGAAGTTCTTCTGAAATTCCCCCAGCACTTGGGTAGCATAGGCCGGGGTAAGGCTGCTTGCCAAACGGCTGCTTTCCGGCTTTGGGGCCGTTTTCTTTCGTTTCTGCATGTGTCTTTTCTCCTTCAAGGTAATTCCCCCGAATTCGCTTGCATTTCGGTTCAGAATGAATTATACATATGTACATATGGACAGTCAAGAGGAAAAGATTGAGATGAGCCTGGACGTACAGACGTGCTACGATTCCGCCATGGGAAAAAAGCGCCTCATTGTCGATCTTGACGAAACCGAGCACCGAGCGCTGGTGAATAGCGCGCGGGCGGCAGATATGACGGTTTCCAACTACGTACGGAAGGCTCTGTCCTTGCCGTTGCTGAGACAGGGTGTAAAGCGATCAGAACCGCGTATGGAGAAGGCGCCGAAAAGGAAGGGCAGGAAATGATGGCATCGTCACTGATGGAACAGCGTTGGTTCACGCCGGGGGAACTGGCGGAGAAGCTCGGGGTGTCGGTGCGGACGTTGGACGCTTGGCGCCGCAAGGGGCGCGGTCCACGGTACTTCAAGGTCAGTTACCGGACTGTCAAGTATGCCGCGGAAGACCTCGAAGTGTGGTTGCAATCGCTCCGGGGGCGCACGAGTAGGGGACGATACAGGGAAGGGTTGGAGCGTCCGCGGGACGAAGGACGGCCAGGCGTAGCATCGATTTCGTTTCCGGGGCCGGGAACACGGTTCGACCAGTCCAGGCGCTACCGTATCAGATCGGAGCGCGGCTAAAGGCCGCGGCGGGCCTAGCGATGACGAAGCGGAAAGGATCGACGAGTGCTGAACCTCTATCGCAGGCACCTTAAGAAGTGCAAGTTCCACCCGCTGCGGCAAGAAGAACAGAACGGCCAAAAGCCGAGTAACCCATCCACGGTGTATACGAAGTGTTTATGTCCGATCTGGTGCGATGGCGAGATCAATGGAAGGCGCGTCCGCAAGAGTCTGGGCACGCGCGACTGGGCGCGCGGTGTGAAGCGCGCGGAGAAGCTGGAGACGGGGCCCGAAGGCGCGCGGATTGTGGTGTCCGTCGCGGAAGCGATCAACTCATATCTGGGCGATTGCCGGGCGCGGAACCTTGCGGGTTCCACCGTCGAGGGCTACTCCAAGAGCCTCGGGCACCTTTCGGCGTTCTGTGCATCCAGGGGAATCCGCGCGGTGGATGGAATCGACCTGGGCGCGCTCACAGACTTCCGGGCCGGCCGAGTGGTGCCGGCGAAAACCGAGGACGAAGCGCCGCGACCGATCTCGCCATCTACCAGCGGCAAGGAACTGGAGACGCTGCGCGCGTTCTGCGCGTTCGCCAAGAAACGCCGCTGGATGGCTGAGAACTTCGCACAGGAACTTAAACCTCCACGAGAAGATGGACCCCCTACCCTGCCCTTTGAAGCCGATGAGGTTGAGAAGATTCTCGACGCGTGCGGCAAGCTCGAGGATGACAACCCGCACACGGTAGGGCGCACCAGGGCGCGGGCGCGGGCACTGTGTCTGGTGATGCTCTACTCGGGGATGCGAATCTCCGATACCATCCAGTTGAGACGCGCGGCTGTGGACCTGGATAGCGGCAAGCTGCTATTGCGGGTGATGAAGACCGGCGCTCCGCTGTACGTTCGGCTCGGGAAACCCGCTACGGAGGCCCTGGCCGCCTTGCCCGGCGACGGGGAGTACTTCTTCTGGAATGGCGCATCGAAGCTCTACACGGCCATAGGGAACGCGCGGAAGACCATTTTCCGCGTGTTGGCCGTGGCTGGCATCAAGGGTCACCCGCACAGGTTCCGAGATACGTTTTCCGTCTCGCTTTTGGAGAAGGGCGAGAACCTGCACACGGTTCAATTGCTCCTCGGTCACACTAGCATCAAGACCACGGAGAAGCATTACGCGCCGTTCGTTCAGAGCTTCCAGCGGGTGCTCGATGCGGCCACTTCCAAGCTGGATTTTGGTACAAAATTTGGTACACGGGGAAAAAGAGCCGCTAAATTATTGAAAATAGGATAGTTAGTTGGCGGAAGCCAGTGGGGGTTGAACCCACCTGCGACACAAAGTACCGCACAACGGGTTTGAAGCCCGCGCCCAGCACCGGCCAAGAATGGCTTCCAGGCCGATTTTACCAGACTCGTTGCAGCGGTCCCCGTGGGAAGGTTACACTGGTCGAGAGTAGTTCTGCATTTCGATTCCCCGGTCGTCTAATGGTAGGACAGCGGCCTTTGGAGCCGTGAATCGTGGTTCGAATCCTCGCCGGGGAGCCAAGCACCTTACAATCAATAACCTACACGGTTCGGTTGACTTCGTGTACAGAACGTGCTGTACATGAAGTATGCCATTGATTCTCTATCGCCGCCGCATTGGTTCCTGCCCAGTGGCCAAGAGCAAGCTCTCGGCGCGCGCCAAACGCGCGGCCATGGGCTGTGCGCGATGCGCTCATTGCCTAGTCCAAGAATGAGACGGTCCACGGCTTAAAGATCGGGGAGTGCGTAGAGAAGTACCTTGCATCCCGCAAGCACGAACTGGGAGAGAGGACCTACGGCCAAACCAAGCTGCTGTTGGGCCGTCTCAAGGACTACTGCGAGAAGCAGGGCGTCTACTTCACCCGCGAAATGACGGTGGACCTCTTGGAAACGTTCAAGGTTGACGGCCTGCCAGAACTTGCGGACACGTCCAAGTCAACAGCCGTTGCCAAGCTGCACTGCTTTCTGCGGGATGCCTTTCGGCGCGGGTGGATTACTGAATCCCTGGTGGACAGAGTGACCGCGCACAGGGCCGTATACACACAAAAGGAACCGTACTCAGATGAAGAGGTAGAAAAGATCTTGGCCGAAGCACTCAAGCTGAATGGCGGTACCCACGGGTACGCCAAACACCCGAAGACATTTCGGCTACTGCTGGAACTGAGATCGGGCGACTCGTGGCGCACTACGGCGTCCGGCACGTCAACTTCGCGGACGATGACTTCTTCGGGCCGGGTCGGAGCGGGCGCGAGGGGGCACTCTCGCTGGCCAGGGCTCTGCAGGAGCGGCAGCTCGGCGTGACGTTTCTCGTCTCCTGCCGCCCCGACAACCTCGATGAGGGCGTGTGTTGAGCGCACTCAAGGCCGCCGGCCTGATCTGCGTTGACATCGGCGCCGAGTCCTGGGTGCCGCGTCAGTTGGCGCTCTTCAATAGGAAGGTGACGGTCGATCAGAACCGCCGGGTCATTGACCTGCTCCGCCGCGTCCGCCTATGCCGCACTCCTCGAACGCGCGCAGCTCCTCGGCCGCGGCGGCGGTGCAGAGAGCTTGCTATCGGTCAACCTGAGGCTCGCCCTCAGGCAGAGTATCACCGACCTGTTCCAACGCTTCATCGCCGCCCATCTGGACGGTGCGGGGGAGAGGGCCTCCGAAATGCCCGGGCGCGAAATCGCGGCACTCGGCGCGGCGGTCGCGGTCATCGAGGAGGCCAGAGACTCCGGCGCCTTGCGGCGGCGACTGCCCAGCCGCTTTCGCTTGGGCAATTGTGTACTCGATTTCCCATCGCCGGCCGCTTATGCACTGAGCGAGCGGCTGGCGGCAGCCTGCGCGGGAGCTGGGCCATGACGGACGTCTTGCTGGTCAACTGGGGGACGGGCGATGGCGGGGAGTTGGTGCAGCGGGAGCACCTCGGGTTGTCTTATCTCAGCGCCTTTCTGATAAGAGCGGGCTTCAGCGTTCAACTGATCGACAATACGTTCCTGGGCGGTGACGACGCGATGCTGTTGGCGGAGATCCGCAAGGCGCAGCCGGCGCTCGCCGGCTTCAGCCTTTTTCTGACCAACGCTGCCGCGGTGCTGAGGCTAATTGCCGCTCTTGGTTCCACCGGCTGGGGCGGCCACGTTACGTTGGGGGGACACCATGCTACCTTCAACTATCGCGCGATTCTGCGCGACAACCCGGGCGTGGCAAGTATCGTCCTTGGCGAAGGCGAGGAGGCCCTGGCGGAACTTGTAGGACGATTGCGCACCGGCCGGCCGTGGCAGGACGTGGCTAATCTCGCCTACCACGACCCGTGGCGCGGCGTGGTCGCCAATGCTTGCCGGCCTCTCGTCTCCGACCTCGACGCATTGCCTCACCCATACCGGCAGCCTTATGCCCATGCCATCCGGGCTAGCGGTGTCGCGGCAATGGTCTCAAGCCGGGGCTGCTACGGCCGCTGCAGCTTCTGTAGCATCCGCGCGTTCTACCGTCTTTCGCCGGGCAAGCCGTGGCGCATGCGTTCGCCGAAAAGCGTCGTCGATGAGATGGCTGCGCTGGTCGCGGAGCACGGCGTGAAGTCCATCATCTTCCTGGACCACAACTTCCTCGGTCCGGGCCGGCTCGGGCAAATGCGAGCTCAAGCCATCGCGGCGGAGCTGGTGGCACGGCGAATCGCGGTGAGTCGGAGCATCGCCTGCCGGCCAAACGATCGCCGAGACATTGGCCGTGGCCACTGCGTTGCGCGAGGAGGGGTTTGCCGGTCACATTTCGCTGGGCGGGCACCATGCCGCCTTCAATGCCGAGGAGATCCTCGCAGACTGGCCGGCGGTGGACAGCATCGTCCTCGGCGAAGGCGAGGAACCTCTGGCGGACCTTACGCGCGACGTGCTGGCTGGGCGCGACTGGCGCGGGATCCCCAGTCTGGCCTTTAGAGTGCCGGGCGGTGTAACCCGGAACCCGTGCCGGCCGCTGATCGACGATCTGGACCGGCTGCCGTTTGTGCGCCGTGAGGGCTATGAAGAATACTACGGGCGTCAGCGGACGGCGGCGATGATCTCGAGCCGGGCTGCTACGGACGGTGCACCTTCTGTAGTATCCGGAGCTTCTACGGCATGGCTCCCGGCAGGGAGTGGCGCAGCCGCAGCCCCGGCAGCGTCGTCGATGAGATCCAGCATCTTCAACGGCAGTACGGAGTGGAGCGGATCAACTTTCTGGACGACGAGTTCATCGGGGTGGGAAGAAAAGGACGAGAGCGTGCCCTGGCGATCGGCGAGGAGATCGTTCGGCGGCTGCTGCGTCTTTACGTCATGCCAATCGATCCCTACGTGACCGTCGGTGAACTACAGGAGAACCTGTTAGAGATCGAGCGAGTGGGGCTGTCTCATTTCCACGAGGGACCGTTTTTAGCTCGCTTGGTGGTCTTCAAGGGCACGGCTCTGGAGGAGCGGCTTCGGCGGGAGGGACTGCTGCGGACGCCGGAACGGGGCACTTACCTGGGCTTTCTCGACTACGAGTTCTGCGACCCGGCGGTTCGTCGCCTGCGCCCGGCAATCCATCGCATCTCGGGCGAGCTCAGCAGGGCCAACGCACGCCTCCGGGCGATCTTCCAAAGCGGCTGCCTCAACGCTGAGGAGGTGGCTTTTGGGGTGAATCTAAAGATGGCAATCAATCATACTTTTCTCCGGCTGCTGCGCAATCTGCTGACCACTGAGGACAGCGATGGCTTCGCTGATGCAGCCGCGCCGATAGGCGAAATGAATGCGGCGCTCGATACGGTCGAGCGGGCGCGGCAGAATGGCTCTGTTGCACGTTTCGCACCTTGCCGGTTTTGTTTCGGCGGTGAGGTCGTGGAATATCCGAGCCACGCGTTACGCCGAGTCACTGAGACGCTGGCCAGCCAACTGCTTGACTGCTGACCAATTGACGAGCGGGGCTGGACCGTACAGAGGTACCGCCTTCTTTGGGATCAACGGGCATCGACGTTGGCTTCCTGCATCCCTTTGGAACGCCTGCCTCTGCCGTACAACGGAAGGTCGAGAATGAAAGTTGCGCCCAGACCTAAGCCCTCGCTCTCTGCCACCAGCGAGCCCCCCATCTGCTGAGCGGCCAAAGCCCCGGCGTGCAGGCCGAAGCCATGACCGTTCTGCCTGGTCGTGAATCCATGAGCGAAAATGCGGGTCAGATTTTCGCCGGAGAGGCCGACCCCGGAGTCTTTCACCTCCACTCGCACGCGATCCTCCCCGTGCCTTCGAATGCGAACGCGAATCATGCCGTCGGAGGCGTTGCCCTCCTTGATGGCCTGCTCGGCGTTTCGAAACAGGTTCAGGAGAATCTGGAGCACCTGGTGCTTGTCGATGAGGACCAGAGGCAAATCCTCGTACTCCCGTTCGAACCGGATTTGATGGCCGCCGAAGCCCGGCTGGATCATACGGAAAGCGTCTTCCACCAGTTCAGCCAGACAGACGTCCTCGATCAACCCCGAGACCTTGGAATAGTTCTGCTGCGTTGCCACAATCTGCTTGATGTGCTCGATATGGTCTTGAAGGCGGTAAAGTTCGGCTAGCAGAGTCCTGCGTTCCTCTTGGAAGTGTCTGCCCAGTTTCGTGAGATAGGGCAGGACCCGCCGCCCCTTTTGATCGTGCGCGAGAAACCCGTTCAGGTCATCGGCATGCTGTTGGATCATTTCGATGGCCGCCACCAAGTTGTCGACCCGCAACTCCTTGGTTTTGCCGGCAGCCAGGGTGGCGGCGACGTTGACGCTGTTCAGTACGTTGCCGACGTTGTGCAACACGCCGGTAGCAATCTCGGCCATGCCACAGAACCGGGACAGCTCGATCATGCGTTGCTGCGTTTCGGCCAATTCGGCGCGAGCGGCCTCTTTGGCGCTAACCTGATCCCGGAGTTCCCTGGTGCGCTCGGCCACGCGGATTTCCAACTTGCGGTTTCTAAGCAGCAGCAGCCGGTTTCTCCACAGAATGACGCCCCACACGGCGGCGGCGCCAAGCAGAACAGCGGCCGAGCGCAACCACCAGGTTTCCCACCACTCCGGCTCGATCTGGAACTCCGCTACCGCCACTTTCGGCGAGACCGGCCCATCGCGAACCCGCGACTGGATCTCCAGCCGATGCCGGCCCGGGGCCAAGCCGGCGATGGAGATGATCCTCTGCGCAGTGTCGGTCCACCGCACCCCGTCCAGCCGGTACCGAAAGCGAACCAGTTGCTCGCTTTTGAAGTTGAGCGAGGAGAACTCGGCTGTGATGACCCGCGAATTCTGACCGATCTCCAGCGCGGTAATGATCGGATCGGCGACCGGCGCTCCCGGCGCGCCGCCTCGGGGAGGCCGGTAGTGCGCCAATCCGCCGCTGGTGCCGATCCAGACGCTGCCGTCCGCATCGGCCCAGAAGGCTTCCCCGTCGGTGTCGTTCCAGATCAACCCGTCTTCCGTGCTCAGCTTCCTCCAGAGGCCGTCGGCCAGGACGGACACTCCGTTCGCCCCGCCCCGCCAGAGGCGCCCCAACGCGTCGAAGCCGTGAAAGGCCGTGACCTCCACCAAGGAGGCATCGGTAGTCGCAACCGGCGTTGAGCGAACGATGCGGTCTCCCGACAACTCCACTCGCTCAATGTCGGCATCGAAGCGGTGGTGCAGCCAGAGAGCGCCGTCCGGGCCGATTGTCGTGATGTACGGGTTATCGTTGAGCAGCCCGTCGGCTTTCCGATACTGGCGCCACCGGCCCTCGCTCAACCTCCACAACCCGTCGGGATTGGTGATCCACATGGTCCCCTGTTTGTCTTCCGCAAAGGCCCACGCCGCGTGCTCCAGCGATGCGGGTTGATCGATGCGGCGGAAGCGTCCGGAAGCAGACGGCCGGTCGCTGCGAAAGACGCCGCAGGCTGTGGCAACCCACAACCTGTCCAGGTGGTCGACGAAACCGCGGTGCGAAGTCGCGCAGGAGAGGCCGTCCGCCTCGCCGAACAGACGAATCTTCCCGGTTGCCGGATCGATGCGGGCCACGCTTCCCGGTTTCACCACCGCCCACACGGCGCCGTCGGAAGTCTCTCCCAGCCAGCGCACGTTGTCACCCCCCAAGCCGTCTTTCCTGGTCCAGGTGCGTGGGGGCCCCCGCCCATCCAGCCGAGCCAGGCCCATGGAGGTCCCCACCCACAGCGCGCCTTTCCGGTCGCGCCGGATGCTCCAGATGAGGTCGGACGGCAAGCCTTGCGCCTTGGTCCAGGCCTCCCATTCACCGTAACCCAGCCAGCGGGCCACGCCGGCCCCGATCAGTGCGATCCACAGCGATCCGTCGCGATCTTCTACGACAGCGCTGGTCATTGCAGTGCGCAACCCCCGCCGTTCGTCTACCACACTCCAGGTGCCCTCGCGGCGGATAGCTAACCCCTTGTCGGTCGGTACGATGACAGATCCGTCCCGTCCCGCGGTCAAAGCGCCCCAGAAAACGCTGGATGCGATATCCGGTTCTTCCTGCACCAGCCGCGCTGCACCGGGCGGCTTTCGGTACAGTCTGCTCGGGCTGCGGGTCCACACCGAACCGTCGGGCGAAATGGCGATGGCATCCCAGGCGTCTTCCGGCAATCCTTCCGCCGGCCCGAACGTCGTGACCCGCCCGCGGTCTTCGACACACAGGCTCCGCCGGCAGCCAAACCAAAGTTGAGAACCGTTGCGCGCGATTGAGCGCAAGGGAACGCCGGCCAGCCCCCGCCCCAACGGATAGGGACGCGCCGAGAAGGAACCGTCGCCATTTGGGGCCGCTTCGTACAATCCGGAAGGAGTGGCCATTAACACGCGGCCGCGTGCGTCGTTCGTCATGCTTTGCGCGCCGGACATCATGCCGCTCAGCCCGGCGACGGGGTGGAAGCGCTGCCCGTCAAAACGGAAAACCCGAGCACAGGTATTGACCCAGAGCTCGCCATCCGCCGCCACGTGTAAAGCGTGCACTTCCGTGACGCACGGCAACCCTTCGGCGGCGCCCATCAGACGAAAGCGGGTCCCGTCATACCGGTACAGCCCGCTTTCCGATCCGGCCCACATGTACCCCGTTCCGTCTTGTGCCAAGGAGAGGATGGTCAGGTTCTGAAGCCCCTCGGCAGCTCCGTACTGGCGGAAACTGTACTGCTGGGCGGAGCCCGCGCCATTGAAAGCCAGCATCAGCGCAGCGCACGCACCGAAACTATGACACCGGCACATCACCTGTTTCTACACGACTCACATCCACGACTCATCGTCCGTGGAGTCACTTCTAAGCGAGGTCAGGGGGTCTTCACGAGTTAGATCTCCTTTTTCATATCGGTTGACGAACCGGGAGTTTCGAGAGGAACGGCGGGTCGAAATAGAGCGAATTCTCCTCGAATCCCCCTCGATTTTACCCGATGAGAGTTTCCAGGGGCATACTCCTGGCCGTGCGTTGGCCGGCTCAGATGTTCCCGATCTTCGGACATGGATTTACGACCAAGACGAATGGCCATGGCTTCGGGCGGCCTGCTCGAACCCAATCACCGGATCCTCGTCATCGACGACAATCCAGCCATTCACGACGATCTGCGGAAAATATTGCTCGGCGAAGTCGACACGCAGGAGCACCTGCAAGACGATGAGTCCTTGCTGTTTGATATGGAGACGCTGCCCATCATCCGGTTTGAGATCGACTCGGCCTACCAAGGGCAGGAGGGTCTGGCGAAACTGGAGCAGTCGCTGGCCGAGAATCGTCCCTACGCGCTGGCGTTTGTGGATGTCCGGATGCCACCCGGATGGGATGGCGTGGAGACCATCGCTCACCTTTGGAAGGTTTACCCGCACCTGCAAACCGTCATTTGCACGGCGTATTCCGACTATTCCTGGACTGACATCCAGCGTCGGTTGGGTCGTTCCGACAACCTGTTGATCCTTAAGAAGCCCTTCGACAACATCGAGGTGATCCAGTTGGTACATACGCTCACCCGGAAATGGCTCTTAAGCCGCCAGGTGGAAGCCAAGATGGCCGACTTGGACTTAATAGTCTCCGAGCGTACCGCCCAGTTGCGAAACGCACACGAACAGATCGAACGCGAGTTTCAACAGAGAGCTAAAGCCCAGGAGGCGTTCCGCATCATATTCCAGGCCAGCACCATCGGCATTGCGCTGCTCGACACGGGTGGCCGCTACGTGGACGTCAATCGCGCTTTTGAAACGCAGTTTGAACTTACCCGGGACCAAATTGTTGGGAAACATCCCGCGGAACTGGACGCCGTGTGCCAGCGAACCATGCGGGTGGTGCACGAGGAGATCGAAGGAACGCCGGACGTCGAGGCCCGGGAAATCACCTACGAGAGCCCGGCCGGCCGGCGCACTGTCTTGTTGTGGACGCGAGACGTCGAAATTCACGATTGCCTCCACCGGCTATGTCTGTTGCTGGATATCTCGGACCGCAAGGAGATGGAAGAAGAGTTGCGGCGGGCGCGCATTCAGGCCGAAGCCGCGGCAAAGGCCAAGTCCGAGTTTCTGGGCAACATGAGCCATGAGATCCGCACGCCGATGAACGGGATTCTGGGATTTACGGAACTGGCGTTGAAAACGGACCTGACCCCCGATCAGCGCGACTTTCTGGAGACCGTCGAGAGTTCGGCGAGATCGTTGTTGCGGATCATCAACGATATTCTGGATTTCTCCAAGATAGAGGCTGACCGGCTGGACCTGGAGTCCGCGCCGTTCTCGCTCCGCGAATGTCTGGATAACGCGGCTGGGATGGTGCTTCCGAGCGTCGCCCAAAAGCAACTGAAATTCTCTTGGAACGTGAGTCCGGGAACTCCGGACATTTTGATTGGCGACGAAATCCGCTTGCGACAGATACTCCTGAACCTGATGGGGAACGCGGTCAAATTCACCGCGGCCGGGTCGGTCACAACCGAAGTGAGTATCGCGTCATTCGATGGATGCCGGGTGGATCTGCAGTTTGCCGTTCGCGACACCGGTATCGGAATACCCGTAGAGAAGCAGGGGCTGATCTTCGAGCCGTTCCGCCAGGCGGAGGGTTATATGACGCGCAAGTACGGCGGCACAGGTCTGGGGCTAGCCATTGTGACGAGGCTATTGGATCTGGTTGGCGGACGGATCTGGGTGGAGAGCAAAGAAGGCGCCGGTAGCACCTTCTGCTTCACGGTCCCATTCCTGATGTCGGACAAGCCACTCACCCCTGGTAATGACTCGGGAATGCTCAGTGAAGCCCTCACCTCTCCTCTTGCGATTCTGGTCGCTGAGGACAACCACGTGAGCCGGTTACTGGTCGGTCAGTTACTTGAGAGAGAGGGTCACACGGTGACGGAAGCCCTCACCGGGCTCGAAGCGGTCACCCTTTACGAACGGGGCACGTTCGACCTGATTCTGATGGATATTCAAATGCCGGACATGGATGGGTTTGAAGCCACCGCGGAGATTCGCGAACGCGAGCGTGCGACCGGGGAGCACGTTCCGATCATTGCCGTGACCGCCCATGCGATCAAAGGAGATCGCGAGCGCTGTCTGGAGGCCGGCATGGACGACTATCTCTCCAAGCCCATCCAGCCGGGTGAATTGAGGGCGGCCATCTGTAGGGCCAGCGTTCAGGGCGCGGGCCGCGCAGGTGCGAGGACGATCCGGTGATTACCGCTTCCGACCTCGAGATGCGCCATCGGTTGGAAGAGGAGGTCCCACCCTTCCGCCAGGTCGCCGTGAAGTTGCTGCACCTTGCCGGAGACCCAACGGTATCCATGGGAAGCATTGTCAGCCTGCTGCGGACCGATCCCGCGTTGACCATGGCGTTGCTGCGGGTGGCGAATTCGCCGTTGTTTGCCCCGCGCCATGAGATCTTGGACGTCCAGCACGCGGTGACGTATCTTGGCTTGGACGTGGTCCGATCTCTAGCCGTGACAGCCGCGATGCGCGGCCTCATCGATACCCGCCCGAACCCGCTTGCCTTGGCGTTCTGGCGCCACAGCCTGGCGACTGCTTTGACCTGCAAAAAGATGTGCGGCCTGGGGAGCATCTCGTCTGAATTTGCCTACACGGCGGGACTCCTTCACGATGTGGGCCAATTGGGGCTGATGCGCCTGTTTCCGGAATACGCTCAAACCGTTGGTGGCGCGGTGCAGCGCGGAGAAAGCCTGATTGACGCGGAGGCGCGGGCTTTTGGAATCGATCACTGCCAAGCGGGGCGATGGTTGTTCTCGCGATGGCGGCTTCCGCTCGAACTGCAAAGCGTAGCTGCCGGTCACGAACGCCCCTCGCCCAGGGCCATCTGCGATAGATCCCTCATGGTTCTGGTGCACGCGGGATCGGTTGCGGCGGAGTTCATGGGGTTCGCTGTGATACCGCCCGCCCGGGATATCGAGCCTCGGGATATCGCAGCCGAATTTGCGGATGAAGGGCGACAGGGTCTGCTGGAGAGTCTACCGGCGCTGGTCGAGTGGGTCCTGCTCAAGGTCAACAGTATCGAGCTGAGCCTGTAACGCCATACGGCCACCTGCCAGGATATCGAACTCCCGCTCTAACTTGATTTCGTGACGGACCAATCCCGCCTCGGGATTCGAAGGGCGTCGTCCACCACCCCGGACAGACTGATGTTTTCGGCCGGGCCGGAGGCCTTTGCATAGTTCTGTTGAGTAGCTACAATCTGCTTGATGTGGCCGACGTGAGAGGAGAGCAATTCCAACTCCTTCAACAGACCGTCGCGCTCCGACTGGAAATGGTCGCCAAGTTTTGCCAGATAGGGGAGCACGCGCTGGCCCTTGGGGTCGTTGGCCAGGAACTCCGGGAGGTCGCCGTTGTGCTGTTCCAGCATATGGATGAGAGCAACGAGGTTATCCACCCGCGACTCGCGGATCTTGTCGGCGACCAGCGAGGTGGAAACATTGACGCTGTTCAATACATTGCCGACGTTGTGGAGGACTTCGCTGGCAATCTCGGCCATGCCCGCTTCGTGCGAGAGTCTGATGAGCCGCTGCTGCGCGGCGGCCAGTTCCGCGTCACGGCGAACGCGCGCGCGGCGCTCCGCCAGCATGGCGGCAACCTCGCCAGTCAGGATGCCGATCTGGCTAGTGCGGTCCGGCTCGGGCTCTCCCCCCCCGAAAACCACCACCATGCCCTCCGCGCAGCCCTCCACGGAGACCGGCAGCGCCAGGTCTGTGGCGCACAGGAGGGGTGAGTCTTCGGGGATGTCGGCGGGCAGATCCTCCACCCCCGGTACGCTTAAGGGGACGGTGACGACCGGCTGGAGGCCTTTGGCGGCGCGCTTCCCATACCAGGCCCGGGCGAACCCGTACTGTTGGATGAGGGCACACAAGAAGGTCTGCCATAGCATCTCTTCGGTTGCGTCCCGGCCGGCTCCGCGCAGGGCAACCAGCACGCACTGGAAAGCGATCAGGTCCGAGAGCCTTCGTTCCAGATCGCGCGGCAACACTACCACCTAGCCTCCTCTGCTCTGCTCGAGGCTCTCGCGGGCACGGCGGTACAGACCGTCTACGGAGTCTCCGCGGTGGTATTCGGCGCCACCCGACGCCACATTGGCCGTGACGCGCTTGGCGCCGCTATCCGTGCGGTACTGGGTGTTGCTGGCGAACCTCCGGCAGATCAATCGGGCGCCTTCCAAGCGGACGGGCAGGCGGCCTTCGGCTATGACGAGAAACTCGTCGGCGCCCCAGCGGAAGAGTGAGTTTTTCTCGGGAAAATAGTCGCTCAGCGTATGGGCAAGAGCCTGGAGGAGCTTATCGCCAAACGGGGTGCCGTTGGCGCGGTTGATCTCCCGGAAGCCCTCGATATCGAACAGCAGGACGCAAACGGGAGAGGGGCGCTGCGCGATCTGGCGCAGCTCCTGCTCGGCGTCGCGGCGGTCGCCCAAGCCGGTGAGGCTATCGTACCGGGACTCCTTGTGAGCCGTATAGAGCCGCTGCTGGAACGATACGATCAGCGACTCGAAATGGTGGACCGACTCCTCGCTTTCCCGGCGCATCTCCTGCACCGATTCCTTGAGCCTGCCGACGTCTTCGTAGAGACGGCGGCGGATCTCGTTGACATCCTCGAGACGAGACAGGGATTCGAACTCAACGGCGATTTTCTCCATTTTGCAGTTGTGCCGTTCGCCGTGGCCCTTGAATCCGTTGATGACCTCAGCGACGGTGCCGACAACCTCTTTGAGAGCCGCATCGCGCTGCTCGATGGCCTCGGTATTGGAACGGCAGATGGCGTTGAGCTGCGTGACAGCGACCCTGCCGGCTTGGTTGAGATCCTCGGGTGAGGTCTCGAAATTGACGGTGACGGCGGCCTGATCGAGGGTTTCCTTGCAGTGAGTGGCGAGTTCGGGATTCGCTGGCAGGGCGGCTTGGGGCAGAACGGCTGTCAACGCCAGGTGGGCGTTGCACAGGGCTTCGAAGCGGGGCGCAAAATGATCGGCCTCTAGGATCTGCCTGCGAATTGAGATCATTGGCAACGCTCCCTGCGGGAGTCGGCGCACCGTCTCAGGGACGGTCCGAAAGTCCGGTCCTCAGGACCCATATCGGCGTTTGCGGGGCCAGTTTCGACTTTTCTTGCTGGACAACCGGGGTTTCAGAGGTGACCGCCCCAGACGATTTTCTGGGTCCGGAGGTTGGTCGGGCAGCGGAAAGCGGTGCTCGGGGATCTTGCCGATGTCGCCGAGTGAGTGCTCATAAACGTGAACGGCATCAAGACAAGGCTGCTCCCATAACCTACGATGGGCCCGTCATGCTAACCTGCGCCAAAATGCGGATAGTATCCTTAAGCAGCGCGAAATGGCCGGCGCCACCAGCTAGGATCGAGATAGCATGCCTGGAGATCCGGTTCTCATAGTTGATGATGCGCCGGTTGGACTTAAGCTCACGCGGCTAGTGCTGGCGCGCGAAGGCTATGACGTCCGAACGGCGGAAAGCGCCGAAGAAGCTCTAAGCGCGTTGGACGAGTTTCGGCCCAAGCTGATCCTGACGGATGTGCAGCTACCGGGGATCGACGGGCTGGAGATGATTCGAAGGATCAAGGCGAATCCACGGACGAGAGATATTACGATCATCGCGCTGACCGCCCGGGCCCTGGCGGGAGACGAGGTGGAGGCGCGTGCCGCCGGCTGCGACGGCTATATTACCAAGCCGATCGATATCAACAAACTGCCCTCGCAGATCCGGACGCTGATGAACCAGCGGAGATCCCCCATTGCTGAAAGCGCCCCCTCAAATCCCCAGTCGCCGCCCGGTTTGGGCGCCTCCAAACCGGAGATCGAAGGGCTTCGATGCCAGTTCGTGGACGAAGGGGAGGAACGCTGCCGCCAGTTGCTCGATGCGCTCACCAATCGCTTCGACGCTCATAATGCGGCCGGGCTGATGCACCAGTGGGTGGGCAGCGCGGGCTTGCTCGGGTTTAGCGAGATCTGTAAGCAGGCGCGCAGCCTCGAACAGGAGTTTGAAACACAACCTCTGTTCATTTCGGAGGTGCGTGAGCTACTCACTAATCTCGCATTGACCTTCGGCGACCTTCGTCAGGCAAGGCTCGCCAGAATCCCCGACAACATCGTCAAGACCATCGCCGGGTGAATCGCCATGGTCGGCTTCGAGGCCGAGCACGCCGGTCGCCTGTACGAGGTCCCGGGCCATGCTGGCGCTCGGCTGCTGCCGGGACAGCGGCGCACATCAATTCTCACCGGTCACCACGTGCTCCTTTGTGGAGACTTGCTGGAGTCCGAAAGGCAGGGGCAAAGGCCTGCTGGTGTCGTAATTCTCGGGCTGGTGCGCAGCCACGATCTGGATCGTCTTTTCGACAAAGAATGAGGGCAAGCTAATCCCCTGAAAATAGGCCTTCTCCACGGAGAACCTAACGAAGCCATTGTTCACCTGGAAGCGAAAGTCAAGCCAAATCGCCTTCATACCGCTCAGCGCCGGCCGAAGGAGCACCGGGACAGTTCCTGGCTTCCAACGCTCAATGGCATCGAAGTCCACTGAGGTGAAAGTGGAAATGTAGTTATAGGCGAACACCTTCACGGTGACTGATCGAATCCCGGGTCTCGGAACGGTCTGCAACGCGTAAGACAGGTACTCATTAAGTTCCGACTCGGTAAAGGAAAAACTGATGCGCTGCGCGTTATGATACTGGGAGGTCTCCAGGGATTGGAACAGGTTCAGCATTTTGAACACGGCGGGGGTCGGCACGGGCGCGGCCGCGGCGGTAGAGAGGACCACGATGCTGATCAAAAAACGGCACATCTCTCACATTGTAACTCAATGGCCGTCGACGTTCGCGTCTCACTTGCCGTCGCGGCGCTATTTGTAACAGGTCTGCCAGGAAGTTAGTCTCAATTGTGGACTTGAAGCTCCTAGCACTTCAAAGCCAGGAACTGATTCGCCCGTATTTGCGCTGGTGTTATTACCGAGTTTTTCCGAACCTGCGTCCGGGTTATTTCACCGATTGCTGGCGTCTTCCCGCCTTCACCCCGGAGGAGGCCATCGCGGATGCGCTCCATCCGGTCTTGACGGCCCCGGCTGATCGTCCTGCAGTACTGTTTCTGCCCATGGTGGACTGGCATACCCGCATCCAGCGCTCCCCCCAACTTGCCAGGGCGTTTGCTGCTCTCGGCCACCCCTGCTTGTACCTCAACCCGCACCTGGGCCGCGACATCGTCGCGCGCGAACACGCCCTTTTCGAAAGTGCGGATCTGATTGCCTTCTCGGCGCAACTCCTCATGGACAGAACGCTCGCCGCGCGCCCGTCCGCCCGCGCTAAGTCCGTGCTGCTCAGAAACGCCGTGAACCAGTCCCATTTCACCAGTCCCGCCGCGCGGGCTCGAGACACGGACCGGGTCGTAGGGTACGCCGGCTCGCTCTGGACCCTATCAAACTCTACGAGTACTTCAGTCGCGGCCTGCCTGTGGTGAGCACCCGCCTTCCCGAGGTCGAACGCTACAATGAAGCGGAGAATGGAAATCGCACGCCGGGAAAGCTGGACGGCCCGCGCGTACGAACTATTAGTCGCGCTGCAATCTCGCGCCATCGCTTGATAGGCGCACGGCTACCCATGAGGTAGCGGATTGTCACTTCGGTGCCGGACCGCGCATGCTACCATCGTTACTCCGAGGGAGAGGAAAGTGAATGGGGTCGGCTGCGCCAGTGCCGGGAGCCGCGGCTTCGCGCGGAATTCATCGCCTGGCGGTGCCGGCGGCGATCGCGGCGTGCGTGATGGTTTTCTACTGGGTGTCGATGACGTCGTCATCGGCGAGCATCCAAGGGGAGGCCGCCGACGTGCACTACCCGATGCAGCGGTATCTCTCCGATCGGATTTCGCCCCGCAGATTTCCGTTCTGGACTCCCTATGTTTTGTCCGGCTATCCGATCCTCGCCAATCCGAAGGTGGGCGCGTGGTACCCGCCTAACTGGCCTTTCTTTCTGGTTGGTATCACTCCCCGAACCATTCAAGTGGAGTTGGCTTTCAATGCATTTCTCGCCTGCTTGGGCGCCTATCTCCTGATTTCGGGGCACTTGCAGAACCGTACGGCCGCGATTCTGGGCGCGTTCGCCTACGGGCTTTCCGGCTTTTTCGCGGGCCACGCCTCGGACGTGAGCCTGTTTGCGGGGGCGGCGATGTTCCCATGGCTGCTGTGGTCCTACCGGCGGGCGGTCGATATCGCCGCCGTCCGCTACACGGCTTTGGGCGGTCTGGTGGGCGCCGCCCTGATCCTCGCCGGGTCGGGAGCAGCCGCGGTATGGAGCTTCGTGGGACTGGGCCTGTACGCCTTCGCCGACTGCTGGCGCGAACGGCAGCGCTGGCTGCGCACGGTGGCGATCGCCGTCTTCATGCTGGCGGGCGCGCTGGCTTGCGCGGCTATTCAGTTGTTGCCATTCCTAGAACTCGCCGCTCACTCCACGCGCGCGGCGGGATCTTCCACAATTATCGAGGGAGTACTGCATCCGGCGTCCCTCATGACGCTGGTCGCCCCGGATTGGCATGGCGCCATTTCAGGCGGCTTCAACACATCGGATATGGCGCGGTATTACTTCTACGCCGGCCTGTTGGTTCTGCCTTTGGCCGCGGTCGGCGTTGTCAAGTCCGGAATGCGGCTGACGGGGTTGCTTCTCATCGTGCCACCTGTGTGGTACATGCTCGGACCCACCGGCGGTCTTTACTACCTGGGATCACTGGTCCCCAGCTTGCACAAACTCCGTGCGCCGGTCGAGGGCTGGTTCGTGGTCGCGCTGGGGCTTGCGGTGCTGGCAGCGGCGGGTGGCGATTGGATCTTTGCGCGCTGGCGCATTGCTTACCTGCCACTGGTGGTGGCCGGCCTTCTCTTCGTGGATGTCTGGTATTGGAACTCGCTCAAAAACCCGCTGGCTTACGCCCACGCCGGCTTTGATGAACTCTACGGGTCGAGCGAAGAGGCCGGCCGCCTCCGTGTGGCCTTGAACCAGCCCCCGCTCACTCGCTTCTACGCCCCGGGCGGCCGCGCCCTCATGGGTCCGACGCTTCATCCGCTGGACTTGAGCTTCGAGGTCACCTACGGTCCGTTTCTCAATCCCGGCCCGTATAAGGACTACCTCGACGCCAGCGAGCGCAATCCTAAGCTGCGCGACGGTTTGAATGTCAGCCGGTACCTGAACGTTGCCACCGGCAGTATCGACGAGAATCCTGCCGTGCTGCCGCGCGCCTACTTTCCGAAGGCCGTAGACGACGTGAGGAGCCTGGAGGAGTCCCGCCAGGCTTTGGAAACGCTCGACCCCGCGCTCAAGTCCGTAGTGCAGTGGCCGCACCCGCCCATCCGGCAGGATCCGGATGCCGCGGCTCTGGTGGTTGCCTATGGCGAGCAGTGGTACCGCATCCACTATCACGCAGTTTCGCCGAGCCTCCTGAAACTCAGCGCCGCATGGTACCCGGGGTGGCGCGCCAACGTGGAGGACAAGCCGCTGCCGATCGTGCGCGTGGATCACGCGTTGATGGGCGTGATAGTGCCCGCGGGAGACAATGAGGTCGATCTTGACTTCCGTTCGAACCACTTTGGCTCCGGCCTCGCGATCTCGCTCGTTTCCGGGCTGATCTTAGTCGCGTGCGTTCGGGCCGGGTGCCCTTCCCGCCATGCGAAGCGCAGGAAACGCCGTCGCCGGAAACGCGTGGAGTGGTAGGCAAGCGGCCGAATGGCTCGTGCTACAGCGAACCCTTCTGCTCTTTGAGAATGCTCTCCAGAATGTCGGGGATCTCAAACACCGCGCGGTTGTGAAGCCGTTCCGTGGCGGCGCGGAAGCGCGCATAAGCGGCGGGTTCGAGCAGTTCGTCCACTGCACGCGCAATCCGCCGGAAGTTCGGCAACACCACGCCCACGCCCTGTTCGCGAACCCACTCGGCGTTGTAGCGTTCCTGCGGAAGCGTCCAGGCGTTGCTCGCCACAATGAGCGGCAGCCGCATGGCCACCGCCTCGCTGATGCTGCCCGGCCCCGGCTTGCCGATGAAGTAATCCGCGAGCTGCATGTAGCGCGGCACTTCCTTGGTGAAGCCTTCGATGAAAACCGGCGCCTGGCGTGGAAGCGCACTCAGCCGCGACGCCAGCTTCCGGTTGTGGCCGCAAATCAACACAAGCTGCCGGTCCGGTAAGTTCCGGGCGATCTCCAGCATTACCGCCGCGCCCTGGCCGCCGAACAGGACCAGCCCCACTGGCAGCTCCGGATCAAATCCCAAACTGGCGCGCGCCTCTGCACGCTCACCGGCCGGGGTGCCCTCTGGGCCCGGCTCCATCTCGTAGAACCGCGGGTTCAGGATCATGCCCGAAACGCGATGCACCTTGGTTGCCGGATGGCCCATGGCGAGCGCCTGTTCCACGGCCCGGTCCGACCCGCAGATGAAATGCTGATCCTGCCGCTCCATCCAGAAGTGCGGCGGGTAATCCGCCAGATCGGTAAGGATGGTCACCAGAGGCACACCGGGCAACGCGCGCTTCAGGCTTTCACCCAGCGCGCGGTTGAAATTGGGAACCAGCGACACCACCATGTCCGGCCGGCTTTCCCGCCAGAACTGTTCGAGCATCCGCACCTGCGGCCCGTGAAATATGCCGATCAACAAGTGCATGCCGGCCGTGAGCTGCCCGGCCCCGAGCGTCCAGCCCTTCTTCAGCATGAGGTTGTAAACGTCCTCGAGCCGCAAGCCGGTGACTTTGCGGAAGATGTCGAGCGAATCGAGCAGCTCCTGCAAATTCACCACGCGGATCTCAAAAGGGCGCTTTTGGCGCTCCATCACCTGTTGCAGGGCGTTGGCTGCCGCGCGATGTCCGCCGCCGGCGTCGAAAAAGATGAAGTCGAGCTTCTTCCGCATGGTACCGTCTGGATTCAAAATCCGGATTGGCGTATTATCAACAATCTTCCTTAGCTTGCCAGACTTGGATTTCGGCGGCTCTGGACAATCCCCACCCTGGTACGTTGGCCCCGGCAAACCCGCCTTCACCCTGAAATCTAGGACGATCTCGGCAAATTCATCCCGGAGTATGCGGAGCACTAAGCCTCAGACGCCCTCACAAAAGCTCACCGCCGAGATCATCACCGGCCCGCCGGAGGATGAGCGCCGCCGTCCGTGCCCGGTTCCGAGTAGCCCAAGGCTACCGCAAAAATGGTGCTACAGCGTTGCAAACTGGACAAACCCACAGTAGGCAATCCGACCTGCGTTGGATGTACATCGGCTTCGCTTCGTGCTGGTTTGAGCAAGATGGCTCCGCACGAATGTCGGTGAACTCGCTGTCTGCCGTCAGATCGCTGTACCCTTCAGTTCCAAAAAATCGGGTGCAGCCTTTCACGGTACAGGCAAAACCATCCAGAACCTTCGTCACCACCCGCATACCGTGCCGAACCTGCACAGACCGCATGTCCGTTAGGTGCAGGTCGCATACGACGTTCTCGCAATAGTTTCCTGGTGTCATACCCATTGATAAGATTACCATCGCCGCCCGGATCGCACCAGAGGCGCACCTGTGCAGGGCGGGTCCGCCTTCCCTACTTTTTCTTCTGTCCAGTTTCGCCACTACCTCCGGTCAGAAATGTCGTCGCCGTCATGGAAGGCGTTAGGTCTCTGCAAACCTTGTCCCGTGTTTCGCCTTTTGATGCAGAGCTAAGACTCACCTTCTTGGCGGCGAAATCAAACCGCAAAGTATTCACCAAACAAATCGGCGAGCTATTTACCGCAATCATTTCGCTCGTGTCCCACCGGAGAATGTCGAAACTGGTCAGGTTTACCGAAGCCAATCCGAAGGAAGTTGACGCATCGGCAGCTTCGCAAAAACCGAAGCTTTTGTAACAATGGATTTCAGTTGAATTCAACCCCACGTTGTCACCAGCATCCGACCATTTCCCCATCGTAAAGGCATAGAGAGTTTCAAGCCTTTCTGCGCCAACGACTACGGTGCTTACGTCAAGGATCAGTGGTTGCTGAGCCATACATGGAAGTGCTCCCAACAGCAGGAACAAGTTTAGGAGTCTAACGATGGTGCGTTTCATTTGTGAGCAACCTCTATTCAGCCGCAAACCGGATGTCGGTTTCGGGGTTGACCGTGCAATGGGAGTTTAGCAGAGTTCAGTCGCAAATACACGGGCGTGGTGGGAGAAAACGGGCGAATCTTTTGGGATGGGGCGTTGCGGGCGTCTGGTGGTCCCTTGGTCCGGTTTGCACCGGAGGCATGGTTCAGACGGCTTCGTTGCGTCTAGCCGTGTTCTTGTGCAGCAAACCAAAAAGACGCAATCGAGCTTCTTCATTAGTCCGATTGTGCCACGCGGCACAAGTCTCGTGGCAAAAAACACATCGATTAACGTACGTTTTTCACGGATGTCACCGAACTGTAGCCGTCCCCGCGCTACATGTTGAGGTATGCGGACTGGCGGCATGACACTTTCCAACGCCACGCTGACCTTTATTTCTCACCGCGACCATACCCTGATGCGGCGCGTCAACCGGTGGTATGCGCCGCGCTGGATTCGCGTCTGGATGCTGTGCGCCACGCGCGGCGGCGATGGATGGCTGTGGTACGCCATGGGCCTGGTGATCCTGCTGCTGGGCGGCGATCAGCGATTCCCGGCGATTGGCGCTGCGGCGCTGGCGGCGGGAGTGGGAATCGCGGCCTTCCTCCGCTTGAAAAAGGCAACCGGCCGCAAGCGCCCCTGTGCGTTGGAACCCCATTGCTGGGCCACCCTGCTGCCGCCCGATCAGTTTTCGTTTCCATCGGGCCATACCATCACGGCTTTCGCGGTGGCCGTGTCGCTCAGCCTTTTCTATCCGGATCTGCTGATCGGCCTGCTCTTTTGCGCTCTCAGCGTCGCGGCCTCGCGCATTCTGCTGGGTATGCATTTCCTCAGCGACGTGCTGGCCGGCGCGGCTATCGGCACGGCGCTGGCCTACGGATCGGTCTGGCTGGTTCTTCGGGGCGGGTCTCTCTGTTAAACTGGCAAGTTGTCCTCGCATTTGTCCCGCGCCGGAGAGTGGTTTCTGCGCTCCGGCATTCAGCAACCGAACGGCGGCGTAGCCCGCTATTACCGCACGGACCTGGCGCGCAACCATCCGGTCTCGACCGAAATCACCGGTTACGCGGCCAGCACTTTCGTCTATCTGTACGCCGTTACGGAGGATGAACGGTATCTCGACCGCGCCGTTTCCGCGGCACGTTTTCTGACCCGCACGGCATGGGACCCCGCATCCCGAACCATCCCGTTCGAAACCGGTCCGCCCGCTCTCGCCTATTTCTTCGATTGCGGCATCGTGGTTCGCGGCCTGCTCTCGGCCTGGCGCGCCACCGCCGAGGCGGAGTTCCTGGACGTGGCGGCCGCGCTGGGCCAATCCATGGTCCGCGATTTCGCCTCCGCGAACGGCAGTTTTCACCCCGTCCTGTCGCTTCCCGGCAAGCGTCCGCTAGAACGCGACCCCGGGCGCTGGTCGCGGAATCCGGGATGCTATCAGCTCAAGGCCGCCATGGCCTGGTGGGACCTGCTCGAAGCCACCGGCGATGCGCAATTCCGCGAACCCTATGAGCGCATGCTGGAGTATTCCCTGGTCGCCTGCGGCGGTTTCCTGCCCGGCCATCCGGAGCGCCCCAAGGTCATGGACCGCCTGCACGCTTTTCTCTATTTCCTGGAAGGCCTGCTGCCGCATGCCGATGAACCGAGTGGCGCAGCGGCCATCCGCGACGGCATCCGCGCCGTTGCGCATCACCTTCGCGAGATTGCGCCGGAATTCGAGCGCTCCGACGTCTACGCCCAGTTGCTGCGCATGCGCCTCTATGCCGATGGGGCCGGCGTCCTGCCGCTGGATCGTGCCGCCGCGCAAATCGAGGCGGAAAGACTGGCGGAATTCCAGGCCGCCGGTTCCGATCCGTCCACCGGCGGCGGTTTTTATTTCGGACGTCAAGCCGGAGCCTGGCTGCCGTACTTGAACCCGGTGTCCTCGGCCTTCGCGCTCCAGGCGCTGGAACTTTGGGACCAGTGCCGCACGGGTAAAGCGCGAGTCTGGCGGCATCTGCTGATCTGACTTGAAACTGGGAATCCAGCTCGCCTTGTGGTACGCGGCCGCGCGCGTGGCCGGGGCCTTGCGTCCCCGGTGGCGTAGCCGGAACGGCCCGCGACCGGGGTCCCCGGCCGGCGAGCCGCGCGCCGTAGAAACCGGCATCTCCGTCATCATTCCATCCCGCAACGGAAAGTCCCTGTTGGAAGCGCAACTGCCCGGCATCGCGCGGGAACTGGAATCGTTCACGGCGGAAATCATCGTGGCCGATAACGGCTCCGACGATGGCACCGCTCAGTGGCTCCGCGCCGCCTGGCCGCAGGTGCACGTGGAGCTGTCCCATCCGCCCCTTTCCTTCGCGCGCGCCGTGAACCGCGGCATCGCGCGCGCGCGGTACTCACACGTCTGCCTGCTGAACAACGACATGCTGCTGGAGCCGGGCTTTTTCGGGGCGCTGGTCCGCGCCTTCCAGCAGGCGCCCGACCTCTTCTGCGCCACCGCGCAGATCCGCTTCCCCGAGGGCGTTCGCCGCGAGGAGACCGGCAAGGCGGTAATGGCGCAATCCCATCCCGACGACTTCCCCATTCGCTGCGACGAGCCGCTTCCGGGCGAGGACCTGAGCTACGTGCTCTACGGCAGCGGCGGCTGCTCGCTCTACGACGCCGCCAGGTTGCGCGCGCTGGGCGGAGTGGATCAGGCATACGAGCCGGCCTACGTGGAAGACCTCGATCTCGGCTACCGCGCCTGGCAGCGCGGATGGCCCACCGTGTACGTGGCGGGCGCGGTGGTCGAGCACCGCCATCGGGCGACCACCTCGCGGTATTACACGCCTGCGCAGCTCGAGGAAATCCTGGAAGTCAATTACCTGAGGTTCCTGGTCCGCGCAGTGGTGAGTCCCAAGCTGTTCCGCAAGCTGTGGCGGCAGGCAACCCGAAGACTACGGATGAGGGTTCAGCCCGCTCTGCTCAGAACAGCCGCGCGGATGGCACTTGGGGGAGGGTCGCCGGGGGTGCCGGAGTACTCCGAGGAGCTGATTCTGGCACTCACCAGCGGCGCCGTGGCGGTCTTCCCCGGGCAGGTCGTTTCAGACCGCCCGCGCGCACTGATAGTCAGCTCGTATCTGGCGGCTCCTCTATCAGCCGGTTTTGATTCGGTCCTGGTCGCCTTCACCAAACGGCTGGCCACGCCCCCGCCGGAGATTCTGGCGGCCTCGGTCGAGGTGGTCCTGGTGCTTGAGGATTCCGCCTCTTCCGCGTTCCGATCCGCCTTGCACCAAACCGTGCGCAAGTGGCGGCCGGCGGTGGCGCAACTCGAGGCCCCGCAAATGGCACAGTACGCCGCCGATTGTGTGCCGGCTCGCGCCATCCTGGTGCCGCCGCCGCATCCGGATTGAGTGTAACCAAAGCGCCTTCGCGTACACCATTTAAGGAGGATGCCATGTTCGCAGTGTAAACCTTGGGACTCCAGTACTATTAGTACTTGAAGCCGCTAAGTATCGGAAAAACTGGTGTCTAAGTAAAAAGGACCAAAATTTGCTGGTCGAAAAAATGACTTTATCGGTTAAAGTAATTCTTGGAGAGAATGCCCACGAACCTCAGTTCGCTTGGTAACAGTGGAACCAGCCGGGCCTTGGATTTGGCCCGCGTGCTTCTGGTGCATGGCGAACTTGCACCCCGCTTAGCCCTTCGGACCATATTGCAAGCCGGTGGCTACTCCGTGGATGTAGCAGCCACGCCGGCGGAAGCCATCAGCAAGCTGGATGAAGGGCGATATGCATTGGTCCTGAGCGATGCGGAGTTCGGGTCGCGTCCGGCCGGCCGCAATGTCCTGGCTTACGCGCGCGTCAAAGAGTACCGGCCCGCCACTGCCCTGGTGACATCTTACGAACCTAGCCAGAAACGCCGCCCCGGGCGAGCGAAGCATCAGATCTCCATCTATACCGAGAACTTACCGAACCTGCTGGGCGAGGTTGCAGAGCTAATTGGGGTGCGCGCGAGCCGTCGTTACCGGCCGGTCCGGCAGGCCGGTTAGCGCGCGTGTCCGCCGCCACCGCCGCGCGCGCTCGATCCGTGTCCCACCGAGGAGCCTGAGGAAGTCCCTACGGTTGACCCGCTCCTCACGGATGTGCCCGACGAAGCCGACCGGGCGGCAGCCATCGATGTAGAAGCCAGGGTCCGGGACGCTAGCCCACCAGTTACAGAGCCACGAGTGCGAATCAAGGAAGGCGCATTATAGGCTTGGATCACGGTCTGCGGCGTCCAAAACTGATATCCATAAGGGCTCCACGCCATGGCGCCGCATGGGATATACGTCATCATCCCGTACCACTGGTTGTAACGCCAGGAGGGAGCACACGGGTTTAACACGCACGATTGCGAAGTGGAAACCGGCGTGGCAGCGGCAAACGGCGTGACAAACGACGTGCCATACGAGTAACCTGCACAGCCCGAATCGTGCACCTGTTTGGCCGCCGAGATGTTGGCCATGGCCACCATCTCGCCGCGCCGTTGGCTCCAGTTGTCCAGGCTATCCGTATCTTCTTTATCGAACTTCTCAACCGATGCGATCGTGCCGCCAAGGCCCAACATCTTACCACCGGCTACCTCGATATTCTCGCCGGAAACCTGCGCGGAGGCGAGGCCCTCGAAAACCTTGAGCCGGGCGGGCGCCGTGTCGAAGCGGTACAAACCCTTCTTGCCAAGCACCACAGTGCCGTCTTTGCAAACCAGCGTCACGTTGGTGTCTTTGGCGATCTCATCGGCTTCCACCACGGCCGAGCCTGTAAGCAGCTCGATCCGCGTATCGATGAGGCGGTTGGTGAGCATTTTGAAAGAGCTGTTCTCGCCCAGGCGCAGAACCACACCCGGGGTCAGCAGGACCTCGGCGCGTCCTTCAGCCGTGCGCACCAGCGCGTTCTCTTCCACATTGGGGAAGTGTGTGGGAGACGGCTCCACAATCTGGTCGTTGAGGTACACCTTGCCTTCAACGTAGGAGATCAGGCCCGACTTGGCCGAGATCACAGGTTGCGCCAGCGCCGGAATCGCGCTTAACGCGAGGATTACCGCCACGAACCCCGCTATCCATACCGGCTTCATAGACACCTCGCCTCCCTATAGCTTGAGCGGAATGGTCCCGTTTGTCAACTACAATCGCTTGTATCGTTCGGGCTAGAACAGGGCTAGCCGACCGTCAAAGCCGGACGATCCTGTCTGAACTGAAGCCCTTTAGCGCATTACGCGTGTCCACCACCAGGCGCGCGCGGTCCACCAGGGCCTGGTAATCGAAGGCCGAGTGGTCGGTGACGATCACCACGCAATCGGCGGCGGCGGCTGATTCTTCGGGGGCGGATTCGATCTCCAGGCCGTCGACGCGAATGGCGGGGACGTGGGGGTCGCTGTAAGTCAGAACCGCCCCGCGCCGCTTCAGCAGCAGCATGACGTCGAGCGCCGGCGATTCGCGCATGTCGTCGATGTCCCGCTTGTACGCCACGCCCATGACGTGGATGTGCGATCCCTTTACCGGCTGGCCCGCGTCGTTCAGCGCGTTCTGCACCGTGTCGGCCACAAAGTGGGGCATCTGGCCGTTGATATATCCCGCCAATTCGATGAAGCGCGCCTCGATCCCGGCCTGCCTGGTCTTCCACGAAAGATAAAACGGATCAATGGGGATGCAGTGCCCGCCCAGCCCCGGGCCCGGGTAGAAGGGCATGAAGCCGAACGGCTTGGTGGCCGCGGCGTCGATCACTTCCCACACGTCGATCCCCATGCGGTCGCACATCAGCGCCATCTCGTTCACCAGCCCGATGTTGATCATGCGGAAGGTGTTCTCCAGCAGCTTGACCATCTCGGCGACCTGCGTGGAGCTCACCGGCACCACGCGCTCGAGCGCCTGCGAGTAGAACAACCGGCCCATCCCGGTACACGCCGGCGTCGAGCCCCCCACCACTTTGGGAATGTTGGCCGTCTGGAATTTCGGATTGCCTGGGTCCACGCGCTCAGGGGAGAAGCACAGGAAGAAATCGCGGCCCACTTCCAAACCCGATTTCGACAGCATGGGGAGCACCAGCTCATCCGTGGTTCCGGGGTAGGTGGTGGATTCCAGAATAATGAGCATCCCCGCATGGAAGTGCCTGGCGATTTCCTGGCAAGCGGAGACGATATAGCTCATATCCGGGTCTTTGGTCTTGCGCAGCGGTGTGGGTACGCAGATGTTGATGGTGTCCAGCTCGAGCACAGCCGAAAAATCGGCGGTCGCCCGAAGCTTTCCGGATTCCACCAGAGGGCCGAGCGTTGCGCTGGGAACGTCGCCGACGTACGAGTCTCCGGCGTTCACGCGCCTGGCCTTCTCCTGGCTGATGTCGATCCCGGTAACGGCGAATCCAGCCTTGGCGAACTCGACCGCCAGCGGCAGGCCCACGTATCCCAGTCCCACGACTCCCACGCGCGCCGCGCGGGTACGGATCTTTTCTTCCAGGATTTCGGCGGTGGTAGGCGTTTCAAGCTGTGCTTCAGGCATCAAGTTGGTATTCTCCCACATTTCCGCCGTAAGGCCGCGGATAGGTCCACGGGCCAGCCATCCGCCAGCGAATCGGCTCAACAGAAAATGACATTGGCATGACTCGTGCTCCAGGAGTTTCGATTCAGCCGCCAAATGCCGATCACGCTGTGGCGAGCGGAAGCCTTGACCGTACAAGGGAGATTTCAATGTTTCTAACGCTGTTTGTTATTTTGCTTGTAATGTGGTTGCTGGGATTTTTGGCGTTCCACGTTGCCGGCGGGCTCATCCACCTTCTGCTAATAGTCGCGGTGATTTCTTTGGTGGTGCACTTCCTCAGGAGGGCGTAGCTTTCCCGATCCCCTCCCCAAGGAAGTTCATCAGCTCGCGATTCACCTCATCCGCGTGGGTCCAGGTGATGCAGTGCGGCCCGTCCTTCACCACCAGTAAGCGGGCCCCCGCGATCAGTTTAACGGTCCGGAGTCCCGAGGCGCCGATAGGTAGAATCCGGTCCGCATCCCCATGAATCACCAGCGTGGGCACGTCGACGCGGGTCAGGTCCTTGCGGAAGTCCTCATGCCATGTCGGCACGCAGGCGAGACTGGCCGTGGCGGAGGCGCCGGCTGCGACGTTCCAGTTGGACTGAACGGTCTGTTCGCTGACGCGCCTCCCCAGCAGGAGATCCGTGTTGTAGAAATTCTTGAAGAACTCGGTGAAGAACGCGTAACGGTCCGCCGCGACGGCTTTTTCGATTCCGTCGAATACACTGCCGTCCACGCCCTCCGGGTTGTCCGGCGTTTTCAGAAGGAAGGGCGGGACCGACGAGATGAATACCGCTTTGCTCACGCCCTTCGATCCGTACTTCCCGAAGTAGCGTGCCACTTCGCCGCCACCCATGGAGAAACCTGCCAGCGCGAAGTCCCGTAGTTCAAGCCGCGTCACGAGCTTGTGCAGGTCTTCGGCGAAGGTGTCGTAGTTGTAGCCGACGGTCGGCTGGCTGGACTTGCCGAATCCTCTCCGGTCATAGGCGATAACACGGTGACCCGCGGCCAGAAGCACGGGGGTCTGTTTCTCCCAGGAAGCACCGCTCAGCGGATATCCGTGGATCAGGACAACCGGCTCACCCGAGCCGTGGTCCTCATAGTAGAGATCGATGTTGCCGGAGTTTTCCTTCCCGACAGTAATGTATGGCATTGAGATTCTCCTTATATCGCGAACATCACAAGCAAAAAATGCACTTTCTGTGACCAAGCTTGCATCTTCACTTCCCGCCGGAAGTGAACCGCGCGGCCACCATGGCGCCAGGGTCAGTCTGGAAGGCGAGGATTTCCTTGCCGCCGTTGACCAGAAATCCACGCATGGCCATTAGCGAAGGTTCGGCGTCCTGCTCGTCCTCAGCCGGGAGTATCCATTCGAACCGTACCGAGCAGTCGCTGTCTACCTCGAAGCTGCCGTTCTCGGCTATATCCAGCGTCCCCTTGGCGGACAACGTGTGCGCAACTTCGCCGGCCTGCATCGGCATGATGCTGCCGGAGACCGTAAAGTCATATTTCTTCAGGAGATCCGCCGCCGAGCAGGTGTCGGATGTGTTCTGCATCATCCCCCGCTGGGCGCCGCCTGGGTCGGTCTGTGTGAACTGCACGCGAGTTCCATCGGCCGAAACCGTTCCGATGAAATTCTGGAAGGCGCCGGAATCGTCCTGCAGTTTCCAGATCACCGAACAATCCGATTTCGCCTCGTAGCTCCCCGTCACCGGGTTGCCGAGGAGTAGTCCGTCGAAGGTGGCGGACGCGGTCCCGCTCAGGTTGCCGCGCCCATCGAAGGCGATCCGGCCCAGACTGACAGTTGGTTGCGGCGTCCCGGCAATATCCGTCGAGCCCGTCAACTGAAACGCATACGGCCCAACCAGATGCGCGGGATCGCAAACGACGGTGGCCTGCGCAGCCAAACCCGAAGGCAAAACCACGAGGAACAGCCAATTCATCCGCATGATGTACTTTGAAGGCACCTGAAGCGCCAAACCAGGTTTGGTCCCAAATCTGCTTATACCACGCTTGATAGACGAAAGGATGTTGAACTTGAAGACTCTCAGTATTTGCGCCGCATCGCTGGCGTTGCTGGCCGCCGGAATCCTTGCAGGATGCTCACAGACGTCTATGAAATCACCCGACGTTTCCGCCAGCATTCGCACGTCGCTCGATCAGGCTGGCCTCAAAGATGTTTCCGTAAGTCAGGATCGCGAGAAGGGCGTGGTAACCCTGGGCGGACACGTCGCGGCTGACGGTGACAAGGCACAAGCGCAATCCATTGCAACGTCCATCGCGGGCGGACAAGTTGTATCGAACCAGATCGAACTGATTCCGCGGGGCGCAGAACGTGCGGCCAAAGCCATGAATTCGGATCTGGACGAAGGCATCGGCAAGAACCTGGATGCCGCTCTCATCCAGAACAAGCTTCACGAGAGTGTAAAGTACGACGTCAAGAATCACGTCGTCACGCTGACGGGCGAGGTCGACTCTCAATCCGCGCGCCGGCAGGCCGGAAGCGTCGCGTCTTCAATTCCCAACGTTTGGCAGGTCGTGAACGAGCTGCAGGTCAAGAATCAAAAGGCCACTTCGTCGGAGTGAGCGAGTTAACGTTCCATAGAAAAGGAGATTCACAATGTTGCTATTGCTTATCGTTTTGTTACTGGTTTTGGGGCTTGGTGGCGGATACTACGGCCATAGCCGCTGGGGTTACGGCGGAGGTATGGGCTCGGGGGTAGGCACCGTATTGGTGGTTCTCCTGGTAGCCTACCTGCTTGGGGCTTTCCGCTAGAGTGCGGCGGCCGTTCCGCCACCGGCACTACACGAAGCACTCGCCTTCCGCGACGATCTCCGCGGGACCTGTGAGGTAAATGTCTTCTTCGATCCGCAGATCCAACGGGCCGGCGGGCGTGAGCACGCGCACGGGGGATGTCACCAGCCAGCGCGCCACCGCCGCCGCGGCTACGCCCATGGACCCCGTCCCCGAACTCATGGTCTCGCCCGCCCCGCGCTCATAAAACCGCGCCTCGACGATGTGCTCGTCCGCGGCCTTGAAAAAGGAGACGTTGGTACGCTCTGGAAAGAGCGGATGCGACTCGATTTCCGCTCCCATGGCGCGCCAGTCGAAATAGAAATCGTCCACCGGCACGGCGCACTGCGGGTTTCCCACCCACATAAGCGTCACGTCGCGCGGCCCGTTGGAAAGCGGCAATTGGAAACTCACGGCGGCGATCTCCGGGCGGCCCATGTTCATTTCGAACGCGAAGCGCAATCCGCTGCGCTCGAGTAACCGCAGCGTCTTGACGCCCGCGCCTGTGCGCACCCGCAGCGGCGCGGATGCGCGGCTATCCTGGATGCAACCATGCTGGATGAGGAACGCCGCCGCGCAGCGCGTGCCGTTGCCGGAAATCCCGGCCACGCTGCCATCGGAGTTATAAAGCTCGATGGAGCCGTCCACTTCCGGGTCCGGCTCCACCAGCAACCAGCCGTCCGCGCCCACGCCGGTGTGCCGGTCGCAGAGGGCGCGGGCGATTCCGGCGTGATCGGACGGAGGCGCATCGCTTCTCCAGGTCAGCAGAAAATCGTTCTTGGCGCCGTGCGCCTTGGTGAACGGAATCTTCATTTCCCAGTGCCCTCCACCTCAACCACGATTGCCTCCCGTACGCCGGTAAATCTCGATCGCCGGTGCGCCTTTCACCATGATGCTCTTTTCCAAACTGTATCGGCCGTCGCGAACGGCAGCGGCCGCAACGGCGTCGCCATGCATCGCTACGGCCCACTCCTGCCACAAGAAAAGTTCGGGCCGCCTCACCGTAGCAAGCCAGGGCAGCCCGTTGTCCCCGGTGAATGTTTCGCGTAAGGGGATTCCCATCTGGCGGTAGATGCCGGTCAAATCGCCGAACGATGTGATGATACCGGAACCGCGCACGTAGCGGGGCGCCAGGTACTCGGCAGCCTCGCGAGTCCAGGCACGGCGCGCCTCCGAATTGACCCGCGATTCCTCCCAGACGATCCAGTTCCGGGGCTGCGGCTCGACCATCCAGTGAACCGTTCCGGCTGCGATTACCAGTGCCGCGGTGATGGCGCGCATGCGCGAAGGCATGATCGCGACCAGTCCCGCGGAAGCCACGGCCAGCAGGGGCAGCGCCGCCAGTCCATAGCGGGTGTTGTAGTACGAGTGAGGCCATAATGTGGGCACGAAGATTGGCGTGGCGGAGGAGTGGATGCTCCAAATGTAGAACACGCCCGGCAGCGCCAACAGTGCCAGCGGCCAGAAGACGCGCCTGGCGAGCGACGCCGCGGCCCCGGCAATCGCCATGAGCGCCAGGCCCGGTCCGGCGCATAGTTGGGTCGCGGTGCGAAAGTAGAGCCAGGCCGTTGGCCAATCGCCCTTGCCTGGGTAGGGCTGGGTGCCTTGGATGGCCCACGCCGAATATGGACCCCGATAGAACTCCAGCGGATCTCCGTACAGCCACCAGTTGTGCGCCAGCCAGTAGAGCGGGCCCAGCGCGCCCAGAGCGCAGAAGAGCATAGCCACGCCCTTGCGCCGCCGCCGGGCCGCCGACAGCATGTACAGCGCGGCGAAGGGAATAAGAAACCATCCTTCGTACCGCGTCAGCGTCCCGGCGAAGGCGGCCATGCCGGCGCCGGCGGCCATCCCCCACCCTTGCGTTTCGCGGAACCGCATGGTGAAGTACAGCAGCGCCAGGACCGCCGCAAAGAAAACCGCTTCGGTCATGGCCGTCGACTGCATGTAAAGAAGGTTGGGATTCAGGGCGAATAGCGCCGTGGCGGCCACGGCGGCGGACGCGGATGCGAACGCCCGCCGCACGGCCGCAAAAAGAAACGCGCCGGCCGCCACAAAACACGCCGCCGCGGAGATGGACCCGGCAATGCCGCTTCGCCACCACGCGTCGGAGCGGGCGAAGGGCAGCATCAGCCAGTGCGGCAGCGGCAGCCACGCGGTGCCGATCTGGTCGTATCCCGGAGTTTGCGAATCCAAAATGCGGCGCGCGATGTTGAGGTGCGCTTCGGCGTCGCCGTAGTAGAACAGCCAGCCGCGGCTATAGAAAAACCAGACCGCCGCGGCGCTCCAGGCGGCCAGGACGAGGACCACCCAAACGCCCGAGCCTGTTCGCTGTTTCTGCATTTAGAACGCGGTGCAGTCCTTGAACTCCTGGTAGCGCGCTTCAATTTCTTCGTGGGTGAGCGTGCGGAAACGGTCCACTCCGAACTTCTCGCAACAGAAGCTGCCCATCACCGATCCGTAGATCACCGCGCGCCGCAGTTCCGCCAAATCGATATCGCCGTTCGAAAGCTCGATTCCTTGGCCCGCGAGGTAGCCGATGAACCCGCCGGCGAAGCAGTCCCCGGCGCCGGTCGGATCGAACACGTCTTCGAGCAGATAGCCCGGCGCCATGAAGTGGCAGCCGCGGCGGAACAGGATGGCGCCGTATTCACCGCGCTTGATCACCAGGGTGTGAGGCCCCATCTCCAGAATTTTCGCCGCCGCGCGCCGCAGGTTGTGCTCACCGGAAAGCAGACGCGCCTCGCTGTCGTTGATCAGCAGGAAATCCCATTGCTTCAGCGTCTCCAGCAGCTCGCCGCGAAAATCCTTGATCCAGTAGTTCATGGTGTCGCCACCGGTGAGCTTCAGACGGCTCATCTGCGCGCGCACGTTCTTTTGCAGCGCCGGCTGGATGTTGCCCAGGAACAGGTACGGTTCCGAGCGGTACGATGGCGGCAGCTTCGGGTTGAAGTCCGCGAACACGTTAAGGTCGGTGCGCAGCGTGGCGCGGTCGTTCATGTCGGCCGAATAGACGCCCGCCCAGAAGAAGGTCTTGCCGCCCTCGACGCGCTCCAGGCCCGTGAGGTCGATGTTGCGCGAGGCCAGCAGGTCCACATCTTCCCGCGCGAAATCGTCCCCCACCACGGCCACAATTCTGACCGAAGTGAAATAGCCGGCGGCCAGCGAAATATAAGTCGCTGCGCCGCCCAGCATGCGGTCTACTTTGCCGTGCGGCGTCTCCACGCCGTCGTAGGCGACGGATCCCACTACCACGAGTGACATATAAGAGAAGATTGTACAACGAAACCGCAAACCGTTGATTCCACAATGATGGACGGCCCTGTGAAGCGCATTAAGAATTGCGGCTTACTGCAACTGCGCGGTAGCGGCGGCTGAGTTACCCTGGGTGTTCGTCAGGGTGACGGTGACCGATCCGATGGCACTGATATCCCCGGACACGCTGATCGGAATGGAGACGGAAATCTGGCTGCCGAATGCGGCGGCGGCGGCGCTCTGATACCAGGCGGCGATTACCGTGGAAAGCGGCGCGACGATCGGCGCCGCGCTGAGCGTACTGCCCGTGGCTGCATTGAACTGGAGGGTCGCTTGAACGAGTTCCTTGGTGGTCGAGTAACCGGCGATGGTTACCGTTACGCCCCCGCCCGTTGACGTTTTCTTCAAAGTGACGGATGTGATCACGGGGACCTGCTTGGGGACGGTCGTCGCGGCCTGGGGGGCGGGCGTGGGCGTGATGTCGCTGGCGCCGACTTGCAGCGTGGCTTGAACCGTGATCGTGCCGGCAACCGTTCCTGTGGATAGCAACAGTTGCGCGTTCTGCGGATAGACCGCGGTTGTGGTGCCGGCCGGGATGGTGTAGCTTACGGTTCGCCCCCCGGTGGAAAACTGAATCGAAGGATCGTCGCCGCCTACCGCGGACGTGAAGCTGATTG
>Ga0116114_1000133_pt1 | contig 51465 bp, 44 predicted proteins | sample June2015DPH_10_5_FD_89823 | JGI IMG/M metagenome (GOLD analysis project Ga0116114, IMG submission 89823) | Peatland microbial communities from SPRUCE experiment site at the Marcell Experimental Forest, Minnesota, USA - June2015DPH_10_40 | ecosystem: Environmental > Terrestrial > Soil > Wetlands... | reverse complement strand
GGCTTCGCTGCGCCCACCTGGACGCCCTACACCTACGGCATCGCCGGGCTCTATCGGGCGATGAAACCCTGAAGCCGCGCGCTGCAAACCAAGTAGCCCGTGCAACAAACACGGCACACAGCCTCTGGAAAGCTGTAGCATCTCTCCCATGAGCCTTCCTCCGGTCAGCCCGACGCAAGCCGCTTCCTCGCCCGGAGCAGCCCCTCACGCCGCCAAGCGCGCGGCCGCGATCTTTTCGGTCGCCGCAGCGGCCCTGGTCGCGCTGCTCAAGCTGCTGACCGGCCTGCTGACCGGCTCGCTGGGAATGCTCTCCGAGGCGGCCCACTCGGCCATCGACCTCATTGCCTCGGCGATCACTCTCTTTTCCGTCCAGGTCTCCGACCGTCCCGCCGACGAGGTGCACAACTACGGGCACGGCAAGGTAGAGTCGCTGGCCGCCTTCGTGGAGACGGGCATCATGTTCGCCTCCTGCGCGTGGATCGTCTACGAGGCCGTCGGCCGCATCGTTCTCCACCGCCATCTCGCGCTGCTGCCATCGCTCTGGCCCTTCGCCGTGCTGCTGGTCTCCATCGTGGTCGATTTCAGCCGCTCGCGCACGCTGGGCCGCATTGCGCGCCAGCACCGCTCCCCCGCTCTGGCCGCCGACTCCCTCCACTTCGCCACCGACATGTGGGCCACGCTGGCCGTCATGCTCGGTCTCGCGGCCACCTACGCTGGCGAGCGCCTCGCCCACCCCTGGCTGGAGTACGCCGACCCTATCGCCGCACTGGTGGTCGCCGGAGTCATCCTGCGCGTCAGTTGGCGGCTCGCCCACCAGACCATCGACACCCTGCTGGACGCCACGCCCACCACCGACCCCACCAGCCACCAGCCGCAGTCCAAGGACCAGCTACGCGCCAATCTGCTGCACGACCTTACGGCCATTCCCGGCGTGCTCTCGGTGGAGCGCCTGCGCACCCGCCGCTCCGGCTCCAACTACTTTGCCGACGTTACGCTCGGGCTGCCGCGCAACCTCACCTTCCAGCGCTCCGAACAGCTCACCCTGGCCGCCACCACGGCCGTTCAACGCCACCTGCCGGGGGCCGACGTCGTGGTCCACAGCGTCCCCACCGCCTCGCTTGCGGAGAGCGTCCACGACCGCATCCGCGCCGTCGCGGCCCGTCGCAACCTCGCCATCCATGAGATTAGCGTGCAGCAGATCAGCGGAGAGCAGCACGACCCCCTCCATCCCCAGTTGCACATCGAGCAGCACCTGGAGGTGGATGAAACCATGCCCCTGCGCCAGGCCCATGACCTCGTCACCACGCTGGAGGCCGAGATGCGCCGCGAGGTCCCCGCCATAGCATCCATCCTCACCCACATCGAGAGCGAGCCTGCCACCATCGAGCGGCCCGCCTCGCTGGAGCGCGACCGCGAGCTGGAACTCCGCCTGCGCCGCGTCGCCGCCGCCTTCCCCGAGGTCCTCGACATCCACGAGGTCTACGTCACCCGCCGCGGGCCCAGCATCATCCCTGCCGCCCCGCACTCCGCGTCAGGCGACCCCGCCGCAGCCAGGCCTCAACCGGCAATCAACAACCAGCAAGCAACAACCGCCTTCCCCGTTCACACCCAGGTCTCATGCCACTGCACCCTGCCCGACGACCTGCCCATGGCCCGCGTCCACGCCGTCATCACCGCGCTGGAAGGCGCCTTCAAGCTTGTCGCACCCGAGGTCGACCGCCTGCTCATCCACCCCGAGCCCGCCACCGACAACCGCCGCTGACTGCCCCACCAAGGTGTGCTATCGTTTTTTCTCAGGAGGGTTGTATAAGAATGAAACGGTCCCTGTTATTTCTTGCCGCGCTGTTTACGCTATCGGTGACAACCTTTGCGCTGCTTGCACAACATACAGGCGTCGCCAGCCACCAGGTTGGCCAGCCTAAGCCGCCGGCGCGCGGTCCGGCAGCCTTCCACGGCACGCCCAACACGCAGCCGAACCGCAATTACAGCGACGCGCCCGGCCATCCCAACGCACCCCACGTCGAGACCGACGGCAAATGGGTCGGCCACGACACCGGTCGCAACGATGCGCACTACAAGCTCGCCCATCCCTTTGCGCACGGCCGCTTCACAGGTGGCTTCGGGCCCACGCACGTCTGGCGCCTGGTGGGGGGCGGTCCCGACCGCTTCTGGTTCGGCGGCTTTTTCTTCCACGTCGCGCCCTTCGACATCGCCTTCTGCAACGGCTGGTTCTGGGACTCGGACGAAATTATCATCTACGTGGATCCCGACCACATCGGCTGGTACCTGGCCTACAACGTGCGCCTCCGCACCTACGTCCACGTCGAGTACCTGGGCCCGCAGTGATGGTTTGACTGGGCCGTCAGCGATGGCGTGAAGCGCACAAATGCGTGTGCCCCACATCCAGACCCTCTGGACATGGGGCACACACTCCGACTCTTACTCTCACTCAGGCTGACCAACCGTTGCGGCCCAGCCCTAGGTCAGTTTTCGTACTGCTCCAGCCCATCCTCGGGCAATGCAAATGGCATCTCTCCGGCTAGCTTGCGCTCGTCGTACGAGCGATGGATCGATTCCACCGCCGCGGCGAAGCCCGCAGCCGACACAGCGCGTGAGAAGTAGTATCCCTGGGCCTCATCGCAGTTTCGCCGGGCCAGAATTTTAAGGTGGTCCGTAGACTCCACTCCCTCGGCCGTCACCTTGATGCCAAGGTGGTGCGACATGGACAGGATCGCCCGCACCACCGTCGCCGCGTTGGGCTCCGAGACGGCCTTTATGATGAAGCTCTGGTCGATCTTCAGCCGGTCCACCGGGTACTTCAACAGATACGAGAAACTGCAGAATCCCGTGCCGAAGTCGTCAATCGCAACCCGCGCGCCAAGCTGCCGGATCTGTTGCAGCTTCTCCAGGTTCGACGCCGAGTTGATCATCAGCACCCGCTCCGTCAACTCCACCTGAAGGCTCTTGGCCGGCAGTCCGCTGCTCTCCAGTGCCTCGCCGATCATCTCCAGCAGGTTGCTCTGCTCAAACTGCCGCGGCGACAGGTTCACCGACACGGCAAGGTCCATCCCCAGTTCGTCGCAGATTGTCTTTGCCTCCCTGCACGATTGCTTCATCACCCACTCGCCGATTGGGATGATCATTCCCGTCTCTTCCGCCAAGGGAATGAAGATCGACGGAGAGAGCAGGCCCAGCTTGGGATGGTGCCAGCGCAGCAGCGACTCCATGCCAACCACACGGCCCGTGGCCAGCGATACCAGCGGCTGGTAATGCATGAACAGCTCCTCGCGCACCAGCGCGTGGCGCAGCGCCGCATCCATCGACATGCGTTCCTGGGACTGTTTAAGCATGGCATCGGCGAACATCTGGTACTGGTTCCGGCCATTTGCCTTCGCCACATAGGTGGCCGCATCGGCGCGTTCCAGCATGTTGTCCACGTCCCCTGCAAAGTCGGGATAGATGCACACTCCGACGCTGGCCGTCAGGTTGACCTCCATCTCGCCCACCTGCGCGGTGCTGGCGATCAGGTCAACCAGCCTCTGCGCACAGCGCTCCACATCCTCGACGCTGGCGATGTGCGGCATTACGATGACGAACTCGTCGCCGCCCAGCCGTCCCAGCGTGTCCGACCGGCGCAGCGACTCCTGCATCCGCTCGGCCATGCCCACCAGCACCTCGTCGCCGGCCTTGTGTCCCAGCGAATCGTTCATCCACTTGAAGTGGTCCAGGTCGACCACGAACACCGCCACCTTGCGCCCGCTCACCGCGGCCTTCTCGATTGCCTCGGCGATGCGCTCACGCAGCAGCGGGCGTCCCGGCAGGCCCGTCAACTGGTCGTGCGAGGCCATATGCTTCAGGTACGTCATCAACTGCTTGCGTTCCGTGATGTCCGACGCGATCGAGATGAATCCGCATATCTCGCCCGCCCCATCGCGCACCGACGTCACCGCTACATGCACCGGAAGCGTCGTTCCGTCACGCTGAATGTACGTCCAGTCCCGCTCCTCAACATCTCCCTGGGCGGCCTTCGCCGTAAGCAGGGCGAAGCCTTCCAACACCGGGCCATCCGGCGGCGCGCCTTCGCCGGGCGCTGGGTTCAACTCCGTTGGATCGTGCAGCGTTGTGATCGCAACCTTGCCCACCAGCTCCGCGCGCCCATAGCCCGTCAGCTTTTCCGAAGCCACGTTCATCGCCCGGATCACTCCGTTCAGGTCCGTCTCGATAATGCTGAATGGGGCCGTTTCAAAGACCGAGTTGCTGAAGTTCGACAGACTCCGGTAGCGCTCTTCGCCTGCCTTGACTTCGGTCACATCGCTAACGGTAACCGCAACGCCATCGTCCAGTTTGATAATCCGTCGTCGCAGCCACCTCTCCGCTCCATCCTCGTGAGGGACCAAAAGGTCCTCGCACAACGGCTCTCCGCTAAGCACCACGTTGCGATATTTCTCGAAGAGTTCTTGTGTGCTGTCGGTTGGGAAGAGCTCGCACATGTCATGGTCCAACATCTCTATGCGCGGCTTCTTCAACAGCTCTTCGGCATGGGAGTTCACATACTTGTAATGCAAGCCCACGATTTCGCCGGCATTGTTCCTCACCGATTCCAGGATGGAAAATGCATCCGGGCTGGTCTCCGCTGCCGCGATGAATCGTGCATTCTCCGCGCTGGCCTGCAGATAGCCCCCCGTCCGGTTGCGCTCGCGCCACACCACCACAATGACCGTGATGGCAAGAAGCGTCGTTGCCCAGGTGATGCCATTGGCCAGGGTCGGCAACACGGAAGCGCGACCCGCCTCTGCCAGTCTCCACACCATCACAAGCAGCGCAATCAGCCCTGCCGCAAACCCAATCAGCCGTATACGCCGAGATAACTTGCCCCGCAACTTCATCAAATCGATTCACCTTTCATGACACATTGGTGTCTGGATTACTCAGCGTCTCATGTCTTGTCGATTTAGAATGGCCCACGAACGAGCACAAAGCAAGGCTAGCATCCGGCCAGGAAAAAGAAACTACCATGAAGGTAACTCAACTACAACTATTGAGTAACCTCAGTAACCACCAGCGCATGGTGACCAAATTCCGTAACTTACTCTCCAGCAATCGCTTCCCCATTCAGGCGTTGTCGGCCATGCGATTTAACCGGCAAGTGCGGCCTGGCCGCTGCAGCGGATCCAAGACAGCGCCTGACCACAATACCGACCCGTCCATGAGGCCTTCTTCCCAGCCGGCATTCGCCCGACGGCGGCTCGCAACCGGAAAAATGCGCCGGCCCTCACAACTGTTTGACGCCGTTTGCGTCTATCGTGGAGAGATGAGTTGCCCAAGAATACTGCGTACTGCCCTCTTCGCCGAACTGCTGCTTCTAACCGCCGGCATCGCTGCGCCATTGCCTGCGCAGCAACCCGCCGCCACGGTCCCTGCTGCATCTCCAGCCGCCGAGCAGTCACCAGCCGCCACCGCTTCCACCCTCAGCGTCGATGCGCGCCTGGTCAACATCCCCGTCGTCGTCCACGATAAAAAGGGCGCGCTCGTGCAAAATCTCACCCGGGACAACTTCCTCCTCCAGGTCGACGGCAAACCGCAGACCATCCGCTACTTCAATTTGGACACCGACCTTCCCCTCACACTCGGCCTGCTGGTCGACACAAGCATGAGCCAGCGCGACGCCATCGACGACGAGCGCACCGCCAGCTTCGCCTTCCTCGACGACACGCTTACCAGCCGCGATAAGGCCTTCGTCGTTCAGTTCGCCCGCCAGACCGACCTGCTGCAGGATGTCACCAGCTCCAAGCCCAAACTTCAGGCCGGCCTCAAGCAACTGGAGACACCAGCCTCCGGCGGCGACTCCGACACAACCAGCTCCAGCTCGGGCTCCAACTCCGGCGACAGCTCCACGCGCGCGCGCCGCGCCGGCACCACGCTCTACGATGCCCTCTTCCTCTCCTCCGACGAACTGATGGGCAAGCAGACAGGACGCAAGGCCGTCGTCATCCTCTCCGACGGCGTGGACAGCGGCAGCAAGGAGTCGCTCGCCTCGTCCATTGAAGCGGCCCAGCGCGCCGATACCATCGTCTACGCAATCTACTTCAAGGGCCGGGAGACGGCAGGCGGATATAACCAGACTACGGGCCGCCAGGGCGGAGGCTATCCCGGAGGACGCGGCGGCGGCGGTTATCCCGGTGGAGGAGGCGGCTACCCAGGAGGCCGCGGCGGAGGTGCGGGCCGTCAGCCGGAGAGCCTTCCCAGCCGCCCCGACGGCAAGAAGGTCCTGCAGCGCATGGCCGACGAGACCGGCGGAAGCCTCTTCGAGGTCAGCAAGAAAGAGACCTTCGCCGAGATCTACAAGCAGATCGGCGCCGAGTTGCGCGCGCAGTACCGGCTGGGCTACACCCCCGACAAAGAGACCGCCTCCGACGGCTACCACCGCATCGATCTCTCGCTCACCAAGACCAGCCCCAAGGACCTCTTCCTGCAGACCCGCGACGGCTACTACTCCGGCAACTAGAGCACACCGCAATCGCGTCCGCTTGCCCTGACGCGCAGCAAGCCACAAGCGTCCCATGACGGACGTTGTGCACATGCATAAAAAATGTTGCACTGAAAGATATGCAGGAATGGAGCCGATGAACGGATTTGAACCGTTGACCTACGGTTTACGAAACCGTTGCTCTACCAGCTGAGCTACATCGGCCTGCCAGCCTCATTCTACCGGCTCCGCCCACAACGCGCAAAGCTCGCGCGCCGAGGACGGAGCCAGTCGCTCGCACTATTTTATGTCGCCGAAGTGAACATCCTCCGGCGCGGTCGTCCCCGGCTGGTCCAGGAACTGGATCGACGTCGCCGGCCCCAGCGCGTTCGGCGGAGTCCACTCGCGCAGCGCCCACACAATCTGCTTGGCCGGGTTCACCTCAATCGCCTGCACCGATCCCGGCGCGTTGTCCGCGTTGTTGGTCCACTCGTTTACCCAGTTGTTGATCACCGTATCGCCGTTGGCCAGCCGCCGCGCCTCCTGCAGGCTGGCGAACTTGTATCCGGGCGCGTCCGCCGGGGTCCAGCTCCACACCGTATCGCCGCGCCGCGTCACCTCGCGCACCCCGATGCGGTCCGTGATCAGCACGTTGCCATTGGCCAGCGGCTCCGCGCTCCACACGCTCGGCCCTGGGAACGACCACAGCTCCCTGCCATTGGAGTCGTACTCCACCACCTTGCCCAGGTCCATGTGCGCCACCATCAGCGTTCCCGCCGGGGTCAGCCGCGCGTGGCGAAACTGCCCATGCACGCTCACCGGCTGCTTCACCGCCAGCGGCAGCTCCTTCTCAATCGCGCCCGTCGTCGTGTTCACCACGCGCAGCACCGCGCCCGGATCGCCATTCATGATGTACAGCACGCGCTCTTTGCCAATCGGCACCGCCGTATGGATCTCGTGCCCCGCCGGCGGCTCGTAGTTCCACACCACCTTCTTGTCCGGTGTGATCTCGGTGACACCAAACTGGTGCGCGAACAGAATGTTCCCATTCGACAGCATCACCATATCACTGATCTCGCCCTTGCCCGCCGGATCGTCGTAGTTCCACACAATCTTTCCCCCGCGCACAATAAATATCTTGCGGTCGTGCGACTCACCCGAGTAGACAAAGTCGTGCTGCGCCAATCCGTTGCCGGGCAGCACCGCCGGTGCCCTCCCTGCCGTGGATGCCGCACTGCCCGCTCCGCCAGCCGCAGGCGCCTGAGCGCACAACCCACACGAAACTCCAAGAAGCACTAACACACCGGCCCACTTAATCATCGGTCTACAAACCTCGCTCACAATGAAATTTCCAACCCGACCATACTAATCCCAAAACACCGCGTCCCTCGCCGCGTCGGCACAAACTTCCCCGTAGACCGAAACGGGTTCGCACCCAGCCGCGTACCCGCCCACGGAATCTCAGGTTTCGCCTCACAGTTCTCTTGTCTCAATGGAAGAGTCGCGTTCACCCGCGTTGCATCCGTTCCGCCTGCAGGCCTACCTGCAACTCGGATCGCGCAGCCAGGTTGTTAGCGCCACCACGCACGGCGCCATCACAATCGCCACATATGCCAGTCCTGCCAGAAAGTCATGCATCGCAGTTGCCTCGGGTTCGATCCAGTGGGGCGGAACTCAACTCTCCCCATCGCTATCGGCGAAACCGGGCCTCTGCAACAGGCGACCGCTTCTCTCGGCAAACTTAGGTCACGCGTCCGCCGTCCGCTGCCGCTTCACGCACAGCACACGATGTTCCGCAGACGCGAAAAGGCCGCCCGGCAACAGGGCGGCCTTTTCTTTAGGGAGAATAGTTCCAACGGAGGCAAAGCCATCAGAACTTTCTGGCTGCATACTAAGTTTGGCAAAAACCGGTGTCAAGGCTAAAACATTGCCATTGCAACACGTTGATAATAAATATGTTAGTCTGGCAGGCGTTTATGAAATTCTACGCCTATTATTCGCTTTACATATACTCTTGTACCAGCGAAGCATAGTAGATTCAGGGATTTAGCTGATTGAAATGCACCGCTGAATGTGCATCCCAGCCCACTCCGCTATCCCGCCGTCCGTTCTTCAGTCCTTGTGATCCTGAAGCTTATTTTCCACCGCTCCGCTCAGGTCGATGCGCAGGAACTCCGGCTCGCTGGCCGCCGGCTTGCCCTGCATCACCCGCACCAGCGCCCGTCCATAGCCGAGGAAGAGTCCCAGCACAAGCATCGCAAGCGCGGATAACGCGCAGAAGATCACGATACTCTCCAGCAGGCTGAAGGTCTTGCGCAACTCCGTCCCAAAGTCCAGAGGCACAGGCTTGTCCCACGTCACCTCGCTGCGCAGATGAATTCCGTTCACCATGCTCTCAGCCTCTGCCGTCGGCCACGCGCCCGTCGTCAGCAGCAGCAGCGGCCCCTCGCGCCGAATCTTCACCGTCCCTGTCAACACGCTGCCCGGCTGCCGCCTCAGCGCCTCGATGGCGCGCATGTGGTCGCCTGCAATCTGCGGCGTCGGATACAACAGCAGCGTCAGCACGCCGCCGTCCTTGTTCTTCGCCGTCACCGTCTCCGCGTTCTTCTCGAAGCCCACCGTCTGCGCGGGCAGCACTCCGCCCATCTGTGTGTATCCCGCAGGCCCCAGCGCATAGCGCACCGAACCCGCCTCGATCCCCTTGGCAGGCACCAGCGTTGGCAGCATCGGATCAATCCCCGCTGAGCCGCCCACCTTCGGCAGATGATCGATCAGCTCCAGCAACAACTGATTCTTATTCCATTCCACTGCGGTTTCCATATCCGCGCGGCTCTTGAACACGGCTCGCACCACATTCACACCGCTGCGCAGCAGCAGCTCGTCCTCTTCCGCAACCGCTGAGTCCCCTAGCCTCGCTGGTTTCATCCCAGGCTTTTTGAAATAGTCATATGCCGAGATCGCCCCGCTGGCGTCCACAAACCTATACACCGTCACGGTCCAAAAGAAGGGATCCTTCGGAGTGTCTTTCACATAATCCGACCGCGCAAACCGCCGCAGCCCATCCTCCTTCAGCACCGGCGCGTCCGCCGCATCCACTGCGCCCAGCCCATCGCCCACATCACCCTCGGCCACGCGCTTCAGCTTGCCCAGCGTCGCGGGAAGCAGCGGCGTTGGCGGCTCCACCAACATCGTCTTCGCACCCGGCCCCTGCGTCTGCGTCTGCGCTACCAGCCCTGCCCCCGATGCCGCGCAGAGCAACACCGCAACTGCACAAACCGCAACCCGCGCCATCGCTCGAAGAGAATCACCCATACACCGCCCAGAGTACCACCGCACGCGCTTCGCTTGCTCGCATCTACACGCATGACGATCTGTTCGATGCACATTGCTGCCGATTGAAATAGTGGGAAAGAACAGGGTGTCAGCACGGACGGAAGGGCACGCGTTTACGCGTGCCGAAAGTCGTATCCATCTTGTATAACTGTGCTTCTTTGATTGCGTAGCAATCAAAGAAGCACAACAACCGCATTTCAACTCCCTTGGGTTGTTGGTAGCATCATCCTGTGCTGGAACTCTCCACGCCCGTCAAGTTCGTCAAGCGCGTCGGCGAGCGCATCGCTGCCGGCCTCGCCACGCGCGGCGTGGAGACGGTCGAGGACCTGCTCTACCACATTCCCTTCCGCTACGAAGACCGCCTCAATCCGCAGCCCATGGCCGAACTTGTGGCCGGAACCATGGCCTCGATCATCGGCGAGGTGCGCGGCTCCGTGCTGCTCCGCACTCGCTCCGGCCCCATCTTCGAGATGACGCTGGGTCAGGGCCTTGGCACCGTCAAGTGCATGTGGTTCCATGGGACGTATTTAAAAGATCGCTTCAAGCTCGGCCAGATGGTCGCGGTCTACGGCAAGCTGGAGCCGTCGCGCTCCGCAATGGCCGCCGCCGCAGCCGGAACGCTCGGCGCCGCAGCCGGCCGCTTCAAGATGATCCAGCCGCAGTTCGAGGTCCTGCCCGATGGCGCCGATCCCGAGGACTCGCTCGAAATCGGCCGCATCGTCCCCGTCTACGAGTCGCTCGGCGGCACCACTCCCTGGGGCGCGAAGCTCACATCCAAGTGGATGCGCCGCGTGGTCTGGAGCATCTTCGAGGAACTCGACAGATCAGCGAGTCAGCGAGTCAGCGAGTCAGCGGTCGAGACCCTCCCCGCCGCGCTCCTGCAACGCCTCGGCCTGCCTTCGCGCATGGAAGCGTTGCGTGCCGTCCACTTCCCCGAGGCCGGCACACCGATGCCAGAACTGATGTCCGCCACCACACCCGCGCACCGGCGCCTCATCTTCGAGGAGCTCTTCTATCTCGAACTCGGCCTCTCACTCAAGCGCCGCCGCATGAGGGAGCGCGTCGGGACCGCATTCGCCACCGGCCCCACCGTGCGCGAGGCAATTAAACAAGTCCTTCCCTTCCATCCCACCGCCGCGCAGAAGCGCGTCCTCGTCGAGATTGTCGCGGACATGCGCCGCCCGCAGCCCATGCGCCGCCTGCTGCAGGGCGATGTCGGCTCCGGCAAGACGATCGTCGCCATGCAGGCCGCCATCGTCGCCATGGAGAACGGCTGCCAGGCCGCGCTGATGGCACCCACCGAGATCCTCGCCACGCAGCATTATCTCTCCGCGCGCAAGCTGCTCGGCGGCGTTGTCTCGCCACGCACCGGCAAGCCGTACAAGGTCGCGCTGCTCACCGGCTCGCTCGACCCCGCCACCAAGCGCCAGACGCAAGGCCGCATCCTGCGCGGCGAGGCGCAGTTCATCATCGGCACCCACGCCCTTCAGGAGGACAAGGCCGACTTCAATAACCTCGGCCTGGTCATCGTCGACGAGCAGCACCGCTTCGGCGTGCAGCAGCGCTTCAAGCTGATGCGCAAGCCCGGAGCCGACGGCGTCGCAACCGACCCCGACGTTCTCGCCATGACGGCCACGCCGATTCCGCGCACCCTCGCACTCACCCTCTATGGCGACCTGGAGGTCAGCGTGATCGACGAGATGCCTCCTGGTCGCACTCCCATCGTCACCCGCCGCACCACCGAGGAACACGCCGCCGAGGTCTGGGAGTTTGTGCGCAAACAGGTAGCCCAGGGTCGCCAGGCCTACCTCGTCTACCCCGTCATCGAGGGCAGCCGCGACGACCAGCCAGAGCTCGACTTCCCCCACGACGAAGAGCCGGAGCCAGCAGGCGAGTCAGCGAGTCAGCAAGTCAGCAGGTCAACTGCGAAGACTCGCGTTGCGAAAGGGAGACTGACGAAGGCCGACAATCTTTTCGCCACGCCGAAGACCAAGCTCCGCTCCGCAACCGAGATGTTCGACGAACTCCGCACTGGCGCGTTGAAGGGTCTGCGCCTCGGCCTGCTGCACGGCCGCCTCTCCGCCGACGAAAAGGAAGTCACCATGGCGCGCTTCCATCGCGGCGAGATCGATGTCCTCGTCTCCACCACCGTCATCGAAGTCGGCGTCGATGTCGCCAACGCCTCCGTCATGGTCATCGACCACGCCGAGCGCTTCGGCCTGGCGCAGATGCACCAGCTCCGCGGTCGCGTAGGCCGTGGCGCGGCAAAGAGCTTCTGCATCTTAATGACCGGAGGCACAATTACCGAGCAGGCCGACGCCCGCCTGAGCGCAATGGTCGCCACACAAGACGGATTTGCCCTGGCCGAGCTGGACCTCCAGCAGCGCGGCCCGGGCGAGTTCTTCGGCACGCGCCAGACCGGCCTGCCCGAGTTCCGCGTCGCCAACCTGCTGCGCGACCGCGCCACGCTGGAGTTGGCCAAAGTCGAGGCCGAACGCTTCGCCGCCCGCCCCGATCCGGCCGTCCCGCCAGCCCAGATCGCCGCCGTCTGGGCCCGCCTTAAACAGCAGTGGCAGCGCCGTTACGGACTCGTCGAAGCGTAGCCCCGCGTGTACTCCCCGCTCTTGCCCCCGCTCTTGCGCACCAGCACGACCTCGCGAATGCGTATTCCTTTGTCCAGCGCCTTGGTCATGTCGTAGACGGTCAGCGCCGCAATCGAGGCTGCGACCATCGCCTCCATCTCCACACCGGTGGCCGCTGTCGTCGCAGCCGTCGCGCGGATGCGCACCCCTCCTGCAACCACCATCGCCTCCACATCCATAAAGCTCAGCCCCAGCGGATGGCACATCGGAATCAGCGCCGCCGTCTGCTTGGCCGCCTGAATTCCCGCAATGCGCGCCACCTCCAGCGGGTTTCCCTTGGGATTTTTCGGCAGCGCCGCTAGCACCTTCGCCGACAGCTCGACGAACGCCTCCGCCACCGCCTCGCGCCGCGTCTCCGCCTTCGCGCTCACATCCACCATGCGCGCCCGCCCCGCCTCGTCGAAGTGCGACAGCTTTTTACTCATACCAAAAGCCTACCGCAGCAGCACGGAAATCACATCTTCCGCCTTGTAATCGCGTCCCTCCGGCAGCACCGCGTAGCAGTTCGCCCGCGCGTTCGCCGCCAGGTCGCCCGATCCCTGCGATCTCACCAACCGCACCTCCGGCCGCTCCAGATCATGCCGCATAGTCGCAGGCAAAAACCGTGTCAACCCGTCCTTGCCCTTCACCTTCTCCGCCAGCATGGCCTGCACAAACCTCGGTCCAGCCACGCCAGCCCCGCAGATCGCTCGCAGCATCGGCCCAACAAAGCAGTGGAACGTCACCTGCGTCGAAACCGGATTTCCCGGCAACCCAAAGAAATACGTCCACTCGCTCCCGGTTCCCTCAGGGGCTAAAGCACCACGTGATTTTACGGCGCTAGCGGACGGGCTAAAGCCCGTTCCCATCAAAACTCCGCCCCGCTGACTCGCCGACTCGCTCTTTGGCAGCCTTCCAAAGACCACCGGCCTTCCCGGCTGCATCCTCACTCCGCGAAAGAAAAACTCCGCGCCAAACTCAGCCAACACCTCCTCCACCAGGTCGTACTTCCCGACCGAAGCCCCACCCGCGAGCAGCAGCAGATCGCTCCTGCGCCCCTCGGCAATCCGCTCCCGCAAGCTCTCTCGCGTGTCTCGCGCAATCGCCAGCCGCCGTGCCCGCCCGCCCGCAGCCTCCACCAGAGCCGCCAGCGCGGTGCTGTTCGAGTTGCGAATCTGATGTTTCTCCGGTGTATCTTCGATCTCAACCAGCTCATCGCCGGTCGCCACAATCGCCACCACCGGCCGCTGACGCACCACGATCTCTGCGCAACCGCAAGCCGCCGCGAGCGCAATCTCCGCCGAGCGCAACACCGTTCCCGCGGCCAGCAGTATCTCCCCCTGCCGCGCCTCGCTACCGCGCCGCACAATATTTTCTCCAGCCACTAAAACCGGCCCCGCGGCCCAAACCAGCCCCGCGCCCTGCTCCGCGTGCTCTACCATCGCCACAGCGTCGGCACCGGCCGGTACTGCAGCACCGGTCATAATCTCCGCCGCTTCGCCGCTCAATAGAGCCTTGCCCGCCCAGACCTCGCCCGCACGCACCAGCCCCACAACCCGCAGACGTCTTCCGTCCGTCCACTCCCCGGCCCGCACTGCAAATCCATCCCGCGTGGCGCGGTCGAACGGTGGCTGATCGCGGTCTGCCCTCACCTCCTCTGCCAGCACTCGCTCCGCCGATGCCGGCAGCGCAACCGTCTCCGGCTCAGGCACGCGCACCCTCGCCGCATGATGCAGCACAACCTCCAATGCTTCCACAAAACTGAGCGCTCGAACCTGCAATGGACTTTCGCTCATCTAACCTCCCGCCATTCGCCTTTGCTCCAAGAAAATGGCCCCGGACGATCGTCGCCCAGGGCCGCTTCCATCCTGCATCGACAGTCTACTTCCTCTTGGGGGGCGTCGGCGCCTTGTAGGTTGTCTGAATCTGTTCATTCAGCCCTGTGAGGATGTCCTTCATTTCTTGCGCATGAACTCCCGCCGGGGCCAGTTGAAGGTACCTGTTGCAGGCATCCACCAGGCCTGGAGGCGCGACAAAAGTCTTCCCATCGGCTGACTGCGTAATCAGCGGGGCCAGGCCTTGCGTCTTAAGGTAGTAGGCATCTGCCTTGGTCGGATCGGCTGCGATCGCCTTGTCCGCCGCCTCAGCAACCCCGTCCACCTTGCCCGACGCCAGGCTTGCGTTATACAGCGTCACCGCCTCGTTATAGTAGTACTTTGCGGCGCTCTTCGGGTCTGCCTGGGCAGCTGCCTCATAGGCATCGGCGGCCTCCTTCGTCTTGCCCAGCCTGCCCAGCGCACTTCCAAGCTGGTTGTTGACCACCGCGGTAGTATCTGCGTTGGGCTTGGCCGCCGCCGCATTCAGGGCAAGAGCCTTCTGATACGAGGTAATCGCCGCCGCCAGCTTGTCCGGAACAGTCGCATCCGTCGTGTGCTTGGCCTTTGCCGCAGTGTCCGCCGCCACCGCATCGCCCAGTTGCGCGTCGCCCAGCGCGGCCCACAGGATCGGCTCATCCGGCTTGGCTGTGGTCGCATCCGTCATGGCCTTGATGGCAGAATCGTACTTGCCCGCTGCCGTGTCCACGCGGGCCTGCTTGAGCAGCGCATTCAAATTCTCAATCTTGGCGTTCTTCGCCATGGCCTCCGCGTTCGCCTTCCTCGTTTCCTCCATCTGGTCGCGTTCAACCTGGCTCATCTTGTCGATGTACTCCTTGCGCGTCATGTCGAAGTCCACCGTCTTGTCTTCTCCCGCCGCAAATACCTGTGACGGCATACGGTCGATACTATTGTTGTTCTGATAGAACCACGCATCGTAGTTGGCCGGCTTGATGTTTGCGCCCTTGTAGTTGCCGCTGGCGTCCAGCGGGAAGATGTACTCGAACTTCTTGTTCACCGTATTCAGGTTCCGGTCGGTGGTCAGCCTGACCTCGCCATTGGTGACCGCAATCCCCAACGGGTCGTTCACATGTCCGTGAACGCTTGCGGCTCCCGGTACCGCTGCCGGAGCTGGCGCCGCAGCCTGCGCCATCAGCCGCCCCGTCTGCGCCAGCGTAACCAAACCCAGAAGACAAGCCGTCAACACGGCCGCAATCCTCATCCCATAAATCTTCATCGCTCTCTCCCAAACCTCTCTCATCGTACTCATATCGCAGAGCATTATCTCTGCAAATCAGTCACTTCCAAAACCATCAATTCCCTTGCAGGGCAAACTGTCAAACTCACTCTATTGCACCCGATCTGCCAAACCGCCGGCAGTATCGGCGATCACATCCTGCGCTCGCCGCTCTGGCTAAATGCCCGCCACACGGCACCTCGCTCTCGTGTACGCCTTCAGTTCCGCCTGGCATAAACGGCATTGACCAACTTACATGCAACGGCGCGTCCAATTCAACTCCCAGCCCTGCCATCCCGATCTTCTTGCATCCGAATCAGCGCCCTCGCCAGCCCAATCTCTCCGCGATTCACCCTTCCGCAATGCCTTCGCCAGCCAAATCCCCGGCACTCTGCGCCATCAACTCGCGCGCCGCCGCCTCATCCTCCACACGCACCTGCAGCCGCACCCGGAACGCCGCCGGCAGCAGACTGTTGGCATTCTCTCCCACCAGAAAACACTCCACCCCCGCCGACTCCAGCATCCCCTTGGCCATCTGCGCCTCCGAAGGACTCTCAAACCGCCCCACGATCACCAGGCCTTCGGGCACTCCCGGCTCCGCATCTCCATCCAGAAACATTCTCTGCCTCCGCGTCTCCAACGCACTTCCAACCCACGGCTCAACTCACTTCGCTTCCACGCTCTGCAGGTAGAAAGTGATCGTCCCCCAGAACAGCCGTGCCCGGATCTGCACCGGAATATGGCGCGCGTCGTCGGTGTACCAGACCCAGATGTTGCCGCGGTTCTTCACCACGCCCTCCTCGGCCGTGGGCTGCACCCGTATGGTCTGGAACGTTCCCGCCGGCGTCTTGATCTCCTCGCGCGCCTCCACCTTCATCGTCACCGTCACCGTGCGCATGGCGTCGGCCAGCGGAAAGCCGAAGTCCTGCCCCACCGCCAGCCGCTGCGACGCCGCATAAAATATCCCCGACAGCGAGTCCGTCACGCACGCGGGAATCGACGTCGTCTGCTGCTTCTGCGTGCCCTTCACTAGGTTTCGCTCCACCTGCGTCTGTTTGCCCGCGCCGGTGTCGAAGGTCAGGTCGGTGGATACCTTGCGCCGTCCCTCCTGCACCTGCTTCCAGAACCCCTCCGAACAGCCTGTCCTGGTGTCCATCGCCGACTGGAACCGGTCCACCACGGGAAACAGCAGATTGACCGCTCCCACCGTGTCCGCCGTCGCCGTCACCTTCAATTGGTCTCCCTGCTGTTCCAGGTGAAAGACCGCCCTTCCCGCCGTAAACACCCGCCAATCCACGGTAAAGGTCAGCGTCTGCCGCTCGGGAAACGCATAGCCCGCAACCGGCGGTTGCAGCGTTGGAATGGGATGCTGCGCCGTTTGCGCCAGCGCAGACAACAGCGGCAGCATAGCCAGCAGCAACACACCAGCCAGAGCTGGACGCACCAGGCGCAAGCCGGAGAAGAGAGCCGCGATATGATTCTGACCGATCAATCCCATCAACAGTTCGCAGCTCACACAGGAAGGATAGTTGCAACTCTCAGCGTGAAAAGAACAGCAGCTTTAGCGCCAGCGCCAGATAGATGGCCGCCGCGCCCATGGCTGAATTGTACTCGCGGTGACGACGATATAGCTCCGCCGAAAAGCCTCCCGTTGCCGCAACCGCCCCGTCCGCCGCCAACTCCTTGTCCGCGCCCGCGCCTCGCGGCAGCAGCCTGGGCACTGCTCGCGCGTACGCCACATAGCCCGCGAAGTGCTCGCGCAGATACGCCTCCTCGCTCTGTATCGTGGGAATATAGATCGCCGCAAACAGCAGTGCCAGCAGCGCCAGAATCACCCAGCTCGCCGCCGCCGCCGCAAACCCGAACGCAATCAGCATCGATCCCAGATACAGCGGGTTGCGCGTGTGCGCGTATGGCCCGGTCGTGGTCAGCTTCGCGTCCTTCTGCAAATAGCCCGATGCGTAGCCCCGCAGCCAAAGCCCCGGCAGCACCAGCGCTGCGCTGGCCGCCATCGCCCCCCAACTCGGATGCGCCAGCCACAGATACAGCGCCGCAAAGACAAATCCCATCGGAACCCGTATCCGCCGCGCAATCCTCTGCCAACCCGTCCGTCCGCTCACTCTCTCGCGCTCGCCTTTCTTCAACGCAACGATCTTCTCACTCTCGAACCTTGTCCCTCGAACCTCGAACTTCCCCCAGCATCTCCATCGCTGCCGTCAACACATCATCCACCCCGATCTGCAACATCCCCTCCTCCGCCACAGCCACCCGCTTGTGGCTGGTCGCGCTCGTCGCATCGCGCAGCACCCGCGAACGAGTTCCGTACGGCCCATTGCGCGCCGGGTCAGTCGGCCCATAGATGCCCACCACCGGCCTCTCCAGCGCAGCCGCCAGGTGCAGCGGCCCGGTGTCGCCCCCGATTACCACCGCCGCCCGGCGAGCCAGCGCGATCAGTTGCCCCACCGAGCAAGGCACCGCGCGCGCAAACCCCTCGCTCGTCTCCACCACACGCTCCGCTTCGCTGGAGCCCTGGGGCGAGCAGTTCACCACCGATGGCACGCCGGCCCGTCCCAACTTTGCGGCCACTTGCCCAAACCGCTCCGCCGGCCAGATCTTCGAGCCCCATCCCCCTCCCGCCGAGATCAGGCAAAACCTCTCGTCTCCCACCACCTGCGAAGCCCACCGCTCGTGCATCTCATCCATCGGCAGGGTCACGCGCGCCGGCCGCAACCGCTCACAGACCGCCGTGCCCAGCAGCTCGCATCCCTGCTCCACCACATGGGTCGAGATCACATCCAGCTTCTGCCCATACAACCAGCGCGCCACGCGCTCCCTCGGCCTCGCCGCTCCTGCAAATAGCGCAGCCCCTGCCATACGTCCCACCACCGCAGACTTCACCGCCCCCTGCATGTCCACGCACACGTCGAACCGCTCGTCGCGCAGCACAGCGCGCAGCGAAAGAACCTCCGAACGCGTCTTCAGCGAGATCGGCCGCCGCTTCCACGCACCCGCCGCCACGCTGTACCACCGGTCCACCAGTGCGCGCGCATCGAAGCGTCCCTCGATCTGCTGCAAGTCGTTGGGGTCTCCGGCAATCTGCAACAGGTCGCTCCATCGCGGCTCAATCGCCCACCCGATAAACCACTCGGGGTGCAGCTGGCGCAGCGCCGCCACCGCCGGCATCGCGTGCAGCACGTCGCCCATCGCCCCAATCCGCACAATCAGCACTCTCACCGGCAGCGCGCCTCCAGTTCGCGCAACACATCCGCCTCGTCCACAAACCTCGCCTCCAGCCCCGCCACGCGCACCGACCCCACAAGGCGCAGCCGCTCCATCAGCGCTGCAGTCAACTTCACCGCGTCCTTCTCCGTGGTAACGAATCCGGTCGCCCTGCACTTTCTCGCCATCGCAACCAACCGCTCCATATCTGCCACGCCATAGGCATGATGATCGCAGAACGCAACTTTGCCGGCCAAGTCGCAACCCGCCTCCTCCAGCATCGCCCAGAATCCCTCCGGCCGCGCAATCGCACAGAAGGCCAGCGACCTCGCCCCCGCGCTCCCGACCCCCTCGCAATCCGAAAACCGCATCTCCCGCCGCACGCTCCACACCGCCGCGCTCTGGCGCATCAACCCCCGCACGCGCTGCTCCACACACGCGCGCTCCGTATCGCGCAGCACCACCACATCCGCCCGCCGCAGAGCCGCCAGTCTCTCCCGCCGGTTCCCCGCCGGCAACAGCGCCTCCTCCAGGTCCTCCTCCGTCACCAACACCACATCCACCGCCCGCGCCAACCCCCGGCGCTGAAACCCATCGTCCAGCAGATGCACACCGCGAACCGCTGCTGCCGCCTTTATCTCAACGACTGTTTCGCTGACAAAGTCCCACGTCTCTTCTGTGGCAAAGTCCTCGGCGCTCTGTCCAGCTAAGAAGCGATTCGTGCTAACCCAGACAGGCACGCCCGTCTTGCGTGCGATCAATGTTGGCTCGTCCCCATAGCGCGCCGCCGCATCCTCCGCCGCCAGATCGACCCGTTCCACCCCGTTCCCTTCGCGTCCATACCCCCGCGAAAGCACATCCACCTGCCATCCGTGCTCTCGCAACAAGGCCGCCAGCGCAATCACCACGGGAGTCTTTCCCGCCCCGCCCGCCGACAAGCTCCCCACGCTGATCACCGGCCACATGAGCCGCCGCACCCGCAGCACGCCCAACCGCCGCAGCCCATCCCTCGCTGCCAACGCTGCCGCATAGATCGGCGCCAACGGCCAGCCCCACCACCGCCGCGCCCTCACTGTCGCACCATCCCCACCATCGCCACAACCGCCCGCCCGGTCGCCCCCTGCTGCTCCTCAAACACCCGCCGACCCCGCTCGCCCATCGCCCGCGCCTTCTCGCGGTCCGTCAGCAACTCGATCAGCGCCGACTCCAACTCGTCCTTGTCCTGCACAATGCGAATCCCATCGGCCGCCTGCATCTTCCCAACAATATCCCGAAAGTTCTCGTACGATGGCCCCATCACCACCGGAACTCCAAACCGCGCCGGCTCCAGTGGATTATGCCCCCCTCGCTTCACCAAACTTCCGCCAACAAAAGCCACATCCGCCAAGCCGTACATTGCCGCAAGGTCCCCCAGTGTATCCAGCACCAGTACCGTGCCGTCTGAAATACGTCCGATTGCCCCGTCTAAAGTGCTGCATCGCAGAACCGCGCAGTCCGCGCTTCGTATCATCTCGACAACGCCGCTAAACCGTTGCGGATGCCGCGGCGCGATCAGCAGTACGACATCGAAACTTTCCTCCTGCATAGCTGGCCATGCTGCGAGCAGCGCAGTCTCTTCCCCTTCAAGCAAGCTCCCTGCGACCACCAGCTTGGCATCGCCGAGCGCCGACTGAATCCGCTTCGTCATCTCAGTTTCCTTCGCGGCTCTCACATCGTACTTCAGGTTCCCAATCGCCCGCACCGCCTCCACCCGAGCACCCATCGCCACCAGCCGCCGCGCGTCCTCCTCGCTCTGCGCCAGAAACAGATTCACCCGCCGCAGCACCCGTCCCCAAACCGCTCGCACCCGCAACCCGCGCGCATAGCTTCGATCCGAGACCCGGGCATTCACCACCGCAACCGGCACTCCCGCCCGCCCGCACTCCACCAGCATCCGCGGCCACAGCTCGCTCTCCATCAGCACCAGCAGCTTCGGCCGCAGCGCCCGCAGATACGCTCGCACGCAGCACGCAAAGTCCAGCGGATAGTAAAACACCTGCGCCGCCCCGAACCGCTCCCGCGCCAAAGCCTGCCCGGTCGCCGTTGTCGTCGACACCACCACCACCCACCCCGCGCCCAGCGCTGCCTCCAACTCCGCCACCAGACGAGTGCCGGCGAGCACCTCGCCCACGCTCACCGCATGGACCCACACCACCTTCTGCCCAGCCACCGCCGCGCTCAGCTCCGCCGGAACCCGCCCCAGCCTTTGCGCCATCCCCGCGCGATAGCGCACCATCCGCGCCAGCCACCACGGCGCGCCCAGCAGCAGCGCCACCACCAGCAGCAAGCTATACAGCGCCATCCCCATCGTCTCTACGCTCTCTCCCGCAACCGCCAAGCTTTACCACTTCATCCATGATGATGATAATCAACCCAGCATGAGCACGCATTACAACCCCCGCGCATCGCAGGCCTTAGCGCTGCTCCCCATCATAGCCGCCTTCCTCTGCCTCACCGCCCGCGCCGCCAGCCACCGCTCCGCACCTCCGCCCAAGCCCGCCGCCCAGTACCCCGCCAACGACGCCCACCCCGGCGAGCATCTCACCATCGCGGCCGACCCCTGCGACGACCCCCACCAGTGCAGCTTCTTCCGCCTGCCCTACATCCAGCACGGCCTGCTGCCCATCCGCGTCATCCTCACCAACGACGGTGACCGCGCCCTCGAGCTCGACGAGGCCCGCTTCCAATTCATCACCGCGGCCAACGACAAGCTCCCCGCCGCCACCGAGGACGACATCAACCGTCGCCTCTTCACCCTGCACAGCACCCAGCCCATCCGCATCCCGCTGGACCCATTTCCCGTCAAGCGCACCCCCGTCGACAAGAAGATCACCCAGGACGACGACGACTTTGGCTTTCAGGGAACCATTGTCAACGCCCACTCAACGCTTGCCGGCTACCTCTTCTACGACATCAAGGGCCTCGACGATCCCGTCCTCGCCCACGCCTCGCTCTACATCAAGATGATCCACACTCTCGACGGCAAACAGGAGCTCTTCGACTTCACTGTCCCCTTCGACAAGTGGCTTGCCGCCAACCCCAACGCCCCCTCCAACCACCCCCGCCGGTAGTGCCCAGCCCCATGACCGAACTCCAAATTAGACCCACCACCCCCGCCGATATCCCCGAGATCCTGGCCTTCATCCGCGAGCTGGCCAGCTACGAGCGCGAGCCTGCCTCCGCCATCGCCACCGAGGCCGACCTGCTGCGCGACGGCTTCGGCCCCACCCCGCGCTTCCACTGCCTCATCGCTGAAGTGTCTTCAACCAACACCCAGCAATTAACAACCTGCAACCTTCCCACCCCCGTCGGCTTCGCCCTCTACTTTCACAACTACTCCACATGGCGCGGACACACAGGCATTTATCTCGAAGACCTCTTCGTCCGCCCGCCCTTCCGCGGCAAGGGCATCGGCAAGGCGCTGTTCGCTGCCGTCGCCGACATCGCCGTAATGGAGGGTTGTCCCAGATTAGAGTGGGCCGTCCTCGACTGGAACACTCCCGCCATCGACTTCTACCGCTCCCTCGGCGCCACACCTCTCTCCGAGTGGACCACCATGCGTCTCTCCGGTCCCTCCCTCGCCGCCCTCGCCGCACACGCCAAATAGTTCACCATCCCCTATGCTGGAAGCATGAAGAGGATCAAAGTCATCGGCGGGGGGTTGGCCGGGCCGGAGGCCGCATTGCAGGCCGCCGCGCTCGGCTGCGAGGTTGCGCTCTACGAGATGCGCCCCACCCGCTCCACCGAGGCCCACCAGACCGCCGACTTCGCCGAGCTGGTCTGCTCCAACTCGCTCAAGTCCGAATCCGAGTTCACCGCGCCCTGGCTGCTGAAGCAGGAGATGCGCCGGGCCGGATCGTTTCTCCTCGCCGAGGCTGACGCCTCCGCCGTTCCCGCCGGCCACGCCCTCGCCGTCGACCGCGTCGAGTTCTCCCGCCGCGTCGCCGCCCGCATCGCAGCCCAGCCCCGCATCGCCATCCACCGCGAAGAGGTCACAGCGCTCGACCCCGACGAACCCGACACAATCACGATCCTCGCCACCGGCCCGCTCACCTCGCCCGCGCTCGCCGCCGAACTCGAGCGCCTCACCGGCTCCAATCACCTCGCCTTCTACGATTCCATCTCGCCCATCGTAGACGCCGCCACCATCGACATGGACCGCGTCTTCCTCGCCGCACGCTACGACAAAGGAACCGCCGACTACATCAACTGCCCCTTCACCAAACAGGAGTACGACGCGTTCTTCGACGCCCTCACCACTGCTGAGTCCGTCCCCGTAAAGCCCTGGGAGCAGCTTCCCTCGAACCCCGAACCTCGAACCTCGAACCTGGTCCATTTCTTCGAGGGCTGCCTGCCCATCGAAGAGACCGCCCGACGCGGCCGCGACACGCTCCGCTTCGGCCCCATGAAGCCGGTCGGCCTCACCGATTCCAGGACCGGCCTCCGTCCCTACGCCGTCGCTCAGCTCCGCCAGGAGAACCTCCGCGCCGACAGCTACAACCTGGTCGGCTTCCAGAACCACCTGAAATTTTCGGCCCAGGCCCGCGTCCTGCGCCTCATCCCCGGCCTGGAAAACGCCACATTCCTGCGCTACGGCCAGATCCACCGCAACACTTACATCAATGCTCCTTCGCTGCTCACCGAGACGCTGCAGCTCCGCGCACACCCCTCAGTCCTCATCGCCGGGCAGCTCTCCGGCGTCGAGGGCTACACCGAATCCATCACGTCAGGCTTGCTTGCCGGACGCTACGCCGCGGCCCTCGCGCGCGGCCAGCAGCCCATCCCCGCCCCGCGCGCCTCCGCCAATGGCAGTCTTATCCAATACATCACCCACGCGGAGGGCAAGCGCTTTCAGCCCGCCAACATCACCTTCGACCTCCTGCCGCCGCTGGAAGACGGCCTGTGCCGCCGCATCCGCGACAAGAAGGAGCGCCGACGCATCCAGTGCGAGCGCGCCCTCGCCGCATGGGACGCCTGGCTAGCAGAAAAATTCGCGTGACTGCGTTCTTTCCGTGCTACCCTCATCGCACACATTTATGAGACCCCTCAGCGCAGCCGAATGCATCTCCCCCGCCATGGGACGAACCCGCGATCTCATGGGTCGTCCATTCCGTTTAGGCACATTTCTCAAGATCGCCGCCGTAGCCTTCTTCGCCGAGATGGGCGGGGGCTTCAACTTTCACGTCCCGGGCCGCTCCGATGGACTGCAGCAACTTCCTCCCGCATTTCTCGCATTCGTCGTGGCGTTCGCGGTACTGATTGGCATCGTCTCGCTGATCGTCGGTCTCGTCCTCTTCTACATCGGTTCCCGCCTGCAGCTCGTTCTGCTGGAGATGGTCGCAATCCGCCACACATACGTCGCTCCTCTGTGGCGCAAGTACGGCAGCCGGACCTGGAGATGGATCGGCCTCAGGCTCCTCTTGATTCTCTTCATGCTGCTTCTTCTCCTGCCATTCATCATCACGGCCGTCCTCTACGTCTTCCATCACGCTCACGGGGCGGGCGCGGCTGGCGTTGTCGATCTCTTCTCCGGCCTGCATATCGCACAGATTCTTCTCTTCGTCGTTGCCGCCGTGATCGTTCTGCTGGTGCTCAGCGCCATCTACATGCTGGTGCACGACCTCGCCCTGCCCTCTCTTGCGCTGGAAGACCTCAGCATTTCGGACTCTCTCGGACGCCTGCGCGCGCTCATCGCCATGGAACCTGGCCAGGTCATCCTCTACATCATTCTTCGCATGGTCCTCGGCCTGGTCTTCGGAATCGTCGCCGAGATTGTCGTGTTCCTGGTTCTCCTCATCTCACTCATTCCTGTAGGAATCGTCGGAGTCATCCTCTGGTTCTCCCTGCACAATGCCGGAACAGCCGGAATCGTGGTGCTGATCGCCTGCGCCATCTTCGGCGGACTGGTATTTCTCTGCTGGGCGGTCTGTGTGGTGCTTGCATTCATGGGCACACTTCTCACCTTCTTCCAGGCCTACGCCCTCTACTTCCTGGGCGGACGCTACCCATTGCTCGGCGACCTGCTCGACCGCTCCACGCCTCCGCCGGCCTACGCCTACGCCTTCCCCACGCAGCCGCCACCGTACCAGCCCCCGCCGCCCGGGCCACCGCCATCCCCGCCCGCTGCTTGAATCATCATCCGCATGATGTGGAGCCCCGGCAGCAGGATGGGCAGGACCGATCCTTGTATCGCAAACCTATCGCTGCACGCGCCCGAACAGCTCCATGCGCGCGACGCGCCGGTCCGCATCCACATACACCGTGCCGGAGAGCGGCGGCCCGCTGCGCCCCTGCATCAACGGTGTGTCGTACATAAACCGCAGGTCCATAAACCGCACCGCGGTCCAGTCCGCCGTACCCGCCGGAGCGCCAATCGGCGCGGTCGGCCCAATCTCCGTAACCACCGGCCAGCTCGACCAGTCGAGGTACACCTGGCCCAGCCAGCTCCGCCTGGCCACCAGCGTAGCCAGCGTCGTCTGCGGCTTGTACAGCATGTCCTGCTCGGGATCGGTCGCCACCGTCGACCGCAGCGTGTCCACCGTGGCCATCTGGTAGTACTGCGGCGTCTCCACCACCGTGTGCCAGCGGTACGGATTGCCGGGATAAGGACTGGCTGTCACACGCAGCACCTGCGCAGGCAAAACCTGTGCCGCCGAATCCGCTCCGCCGGAAGCGTCCGCCGACTCCGCCGGCCCACAGCTCGCCGTCGACGCCAACTGCACCGCCGCGTTGTGCTCTACCTCGCGCCATCCCCACAGCCCCACCATCGCCGCCAGCGCGAAGATCGCCCAGCCGCGCCCGCGGAAGACCTGCCTGCGCGCTCCCACCTCGCTATTGATGAGTCCAAGCAGCGCAGGAGCAACCAATGCAATCAGTAGCACCGCAAACAGCACCGGCTCGAAGATAAACACAATCGACCCCGCATACCATCGCGGATTGAACGGGAAGAAGGGCCGCAACCCATAGTTGTTCGTCCAGTCCAGCAGAAGGTGACTGAGCAGAGCGATCAGCACAAATCCGTAGAGCAGCCCCCAACGCACCGGAGCCATGGTCAGCGGGCGCGCCATCGCCGAATCCCCACTCGCGCCAGCCTCGCTCGCGCCCACGCAAGGCCTCTCAGCCTCATCCCAAGCCCGACGCACCCGCCAGCGATGAAATAGCCACACCACACCCAGCACAACCAGGCCCTCGAATGGCAGCCCGATCAGCGTATGCGTGATGCCGCGATGGTGCTGGAGGGCCGCAACCGGCCCATCCGCGGACCACAGCGTATCCATGTCCGGCGCCTCCGCGGCCAGCGTCATCGCCAGCGTCGCGTAGGCCGCCTTGCGGTTGAAGCCCGCCCGCGCCAGGCATGCTCCGGTCATAAGGTGGGTGATGGGTTCCATTCGTCTAAGAATACGGTACGCCGATGGAATGCACCGCAATACGGAACGCAGTTTGCGGAAGCGTGCGGGCCGTTGCCTCTCTATAATCGTCGCAGGATGTCCTCCGAACACACCCCCGAGCAGCAGATCGAAGCCCTGCGCGAGGAGCTTCGCCTCCACGAGCACCTCTACTATGTACTCGACGCGCCTGAAATCTCCGACGCCGAGTACGATCTGCGCATGAACCGCCTGCGCGCGCTCGAGGCCGCGCATCCCGAGCTCATCACGCCCGACTCGCCCACCCAACGCGTCGGCGGCAAGCCCCGCGAGGGCTTCGTCAAGACGCCCCATTCACGGCCGATGCTCTCGCTCGACAACGCATATAGCGAGGCCGACCTGCGCGCCTGGGACGCGCGCCTGCGCGAGGCCCTCCCCAGCGCGGAGCAGGTGCGCTACGTCTGCGAACTGAAGCTCGACGGCCTCTCGTTGGCCCTGCTTTACGCGCCTGCGCCCGACGGCTCTGCACAGCTTCGGCGCGGCCTCACGCGCGGCGACGGGGCCATCGGCGAGGATGTCACCACGAACGTCCGCACCATCCGCTCCGTGCCGCTGAGCGTGGCGAGATCGAAACTACGGACCGCTGGCCTGCCCGCCAGCTTCGAGGTGCGCGGCGAGGTCGTCATGCCGCACGCTGCCTTCCGCAAGCTCAACGATGAGCGAGAAGCCCAGGGCCTCGCTCCCGCGGCCAACCCGCGCAACGCCGCCGCCGGAACCATCCGCACGCTGGAGCCCAATATCGTCGCCCAGCGCCGCCTCGACTTTTACGCCTACTTCCTCCTCCACGGAAATGATTCGGGCGCCCCGTCCATACCTCGTTCTTTGCGGGATGGGGGGGATTTCGAGCAAGTAAACCAGCCCGGCGAAACCCTCCTAGTTACGCAGTCCGCCACGCTCCAGGCCCTGCGCACCGTCGGCTTCCGCGTCAACTCCCACGCAACCACCGTCAACTCCATCGACGAAGTTCTCGTCTTCATCGACAGCGCCGAAGGCCTGCGCGACTCGCTCGGCTACGAGATCGACGGCGTCGTCATCAAGGTCGACTCCACCGCGCAGCAGCGCCGCCTCGGCTTCACTGGCCGCGCCCCGCGCTGGGCCATCGCCTACAAGTTCGCCGCGCGCGCCGCCATCACGCGCCTCGAACGCGTGGACTTCCAGGTCGGTCGCACAGGAAAAGTAACTCCCGTCGCTATTCTCTCGCCCGTGCTGATTGGAGGAACCACCGTCGCCCGCGCAACGCTGCACAACGCCGACGAGATTCTGCGTCTCGGCGTCCGCATCGGCGACTTCGTGCAGGTGGAGCGTGGCGGCGACGTCATCCCCAAGATCGTCTGCGTAGTCGAAGACACACAACACTCGCGCGGCGCCGAAGAGATTGCCTTCCCCAAAGTTTGCCCCGAGTGTGAGAGCGCACTGGTCCGCGCCGAGGGCGAGGTGGACTGGCGATGCGTCAACGCCAACTGCCCGGCCCGCCTGCGCGAAGGCCTTCTCCACTTCGCCGCTCGCAACGCAATGAACATCGAAGGCCTGGGCGATGCAATGGTCGCCCAACTGCTCGGGCAGAATCCATCTACTGATCTTGCGGATGAGAGCCAAGAGCCATCGGCAGGCCCGGTAACCATCAATCTACAGGCTAGCGCCGAACAAACGCGCACTCCATTGGTCCGCACCCTCTCCGACCTCTACTCTCTGCGCAAAGAAGACCTGCTCCAACTCGATCGCATGGGCGAAAAGTCCGCACAGTCCTTGCTCGACGAGATCGAGCAGTCGAAGCAGGCAGGACTCGCCCGCCTCCTGCTCGGCCTTGGCATCCGCTTCGTCGGCGAGCGCACCGCCCAGCTCCTCGCCGCCCACTTCGGCTCGATGGAAACCCTGCGATTCGCCTCCACCGACGAGTTGGAGCAGGTCAATGAAGTCGGCCCGCGCGTAGCCCAGGCCATCGTGGAGTTCTTCGCCGAGCCGCGCAATATCGAGCTAATCAAGCGTCTGAAAGATGCGGGCCTGGAAATGACCGCCGAGAAGCGCGTCACTACCTCCACCCTAGCCGGCCTCACCTTCGTCCTCACCGGGACGCTGCCCACGCTCACCCGCGAGGCAGCTAAGGAACTCATCGAATCGGCTGGCGGACGCGTCTCCGGGACCGTCAGCAGGAAGACCAACTACGTCGTAGCTGGCGAAGACTCCGGCTCCAAGCTGGACAAGGCCCGCTCGCTCGGCGTCTCCGTCCTCGACGAGCCGGCCCTGCGCGCGCTCCTCAACCCGCCTCCGCATCCTGCGGTCCCATCCGCGCATCCTAAGCTATAGTTTAAGAGTATGGGTCGAAACAACAGACAGCCGCGCGCCGAAGCACCATGGAGAATTCTCCTAGCGCTCGTCTGCGTCCTTCTGGTTGTCGTTCTGGGCGCCGTGCAGGTCGCGCACACCCATGCCGACGGCGCAGCCAATCACGCCGACTGCGCTCTCTGCGCCGCGGCCCACATCTCCGTTCATCCCGTCCATGCTCCATCGCCCGCGCCGGCCACCTCCGTCGTCGCCACGCTGGAGGCGCTCCCGCTGGCCGTCCTGCCGCGCACCCTCGCGATCTTTGCCCTCTTCACCCGTCCCCCGCCGCCTGTTGCCGACATCGTTCCCGCATAGGACCTCGTCAACAACGCAACAGGCAACCCAAAAAGGGGGAACTCATGAACACGTCCATAGGACGCGGCATTTTTTCAGCATTCGTTATCTTCGCCACATCGCTCACCGCGACCGCGCCTCGCGCCCTCGCCCAATCTTCCGCTCAGACTCCCGCGCCACGCCGTCCCGCGCCCGCCCGCAGCCAGTCCGCCGGAAACGCAGGTACCATCTTCGGCACAGTCATCGACCCCGCCGGCGCGGTCATCGCCAACGCCACCGTCACCATCCAGAACCCGGTCAGCGGATACAGCACGCATGCCACGACCGACAGCGCCGGCCAATATCAGTTCACCAATCTGCCGCTGAACCCATACCACCTCACCATCTCCGCCGCCAGTTTCAGCCCTACCGCGCAGGACGCCGACGTGCGCTCTTCGGTCCCCATTACGCTGACGACAACATTGCAGTTGGGCACCGCTAGCACCGTCGTCGATGTCACCACCACCAGCGGCGACCTGGTCGAAGCCGACCCTGTCGGCCACACCGATGTGGACCGCGGCCTCTTCGATAAGATTCCTCTGGAGAGCATGACCTCCTCGGTCAGTTCGCTGGTCACCCTGGCCTCGCCCGGCGTCTCCGCCGACTCCAACGGGCTCTTTCACGGCATGGGCGACCACGCATCCAACTCCTTCTCCGTGGACGGCCAGGCCATCACCGACCAGCAGTCCAAGGTCTTCTCCAACCAGATCCCCATGGACTCGGTGCAGTCCCTTGAGGTCATCCCCGGCGCGCCTTCGGCCGAGTACGGCGGCAAGACCTCGCTGGTCATCGTTGCCACCACCCGCTCCGGCCTGGGTGACTCCAAGCCCACCGGCGAGGTCACCACCTCCTACGGCTCCTTCGGCTCCTCCAACGTCGGCTTCAACCTGGCCACCGGCTCCGCCAAGCTGGGCAACTTCATCTCCGCCAATGTCATGAACACCGGCCGCTTCCTCGACCCGCCGGAGTTTCACGGCATCCACGACAAGGGCAACGAGGAGAACCTCTTCGACCGCATCGACTATCAGATCTCCAACGCCAACTCCGTCCGCCTCAACCTCAACTACACCCGATCCTGGTTTCAGACCCCCAACTCCTACGACAGCCAGTACGCCACCCAGTGGCCTGTCAACTCCGCCGGCGTGCCCGTCGGGCCGAACAATCTTCCCGTTGGCCCGGCCGACCAGCGCGCGCAGATCCAGACTGTCAACCTCGCCCCCTCCTACACCCACATCATCAACACCTCCACCGTCTTCAACGCCGGCTACTACTTCCGCCGCGACAGCTTCAACTACTACCCCAGCAACAATCCCTTCGCCGACCGCGGCGCGCCCGACCTGCAACAGGAGACCATCGCCCAGCAGCGCACGCTGGCCAACACCGGCCTGCACTCCGATCTCACCTACACCCACGGTGGAAACAACATCAAGGCCGGACTCACCTACACCCAGACCTTCCTCACCGAAAACTTCCAGCTTGGCATTGTCGATCCCAACCTCGTTCCCGGCCTCGGCTGCCAAAACCCCAACGGCTCTGCAATTCCCGGCACAGCCTGCGCCACCCTCCAACCCTACGACCTCACCGAAGGCGGCTCGCTCTATCCCTTCCACGGCCACACCGACATCAAGGAGTTTGCCGCCTACGGCCAGGACGCCATCACCTTCGGCCCCTGGTCCGGGAACTTCGGCCTCCGCTTCGACCAGTACAACGGCCTCACCGTCGCCAATCAGGTCGAGCCGCGCCTCGCCCTTAGCTATAACATCAAACCCAGCAGCACGATCCTGCGTGCCTCCTACGCCCGCACCCTGGAGTCGCCCTTCAACGAGAACCTCGTCCTGGCCAGTGAAGGCTGCAACTATGCCGTCTTCGCCGCCCTCATTCCCTGCACCAACGCGCCCAACCGCCCCGGCTTCCGCAACGACTTCCACGCAGGATTCCAGCAGGCCATGTCGCGCTACGCCGTTATCTCCGCCGATTATGTCTGGAAGTACACCCACACCGGTTACGACTTTTCCGTCCTCGGCGCCACTCCCATCACCTTCCCCATCGGCTGGCACAACTCCAAGATCCCCGGCTACGAAGGCCGCCTCGACATTCCGGCCATTCACAACTTCACCGCGCAGGTCGTCTTCTCTTCAGTCGCCGCGCGCTTCTTCACCCCGCAGACCAGCGGTCTCGGAACCATCCCCGCGCCGCCCAGCTCTGCCGTAACCCATATTCCTTTCCGCATCGACCACGACGAGAAGTTCAATCAGACCACCCACGCCCAGTATCAGCTCGGCGCGCGCGGCCCCTACGTCGGCTTCAACTGGCGATATGACTCCGGCCTGGTCGCCGGAGCAGCCCCCTGCTACGGCGCGCTCGCATCCAACGACTGCCCTCAATCCACCACCATCAACGGCCAACCCGCTGTCTTCCTTCAGGACGCCTTCGGCAACGCACTCACCGCCGACCAGGAGGCCCAGGCCGGATTCGCCTGCAACGGTGTCCGCGCCACGCTCGGCCATCCCCTGCCCAGCGCCTGCCTCGCCTCGCAGTTCACCTCATCGCTCATCAGCATCCCCGCGATAAACGCGGAGAACGACGACCACAACCCGCCGCGCATCGCACCGCGCAGCCTCTTCGACCTCTCCTTCGGCGAGGACAATCTGCTACGCCGCAGAGCCGAAAACAAGCGGACCCTCTCCGCCAGCATGACCATCGTTAATCTCACCAACAAGTACGCGCTGTATAACTTCCTCTCCACCTTTTCCGGAACGCACTACGTCACGCCGCGCTCCGTCTCCGCTCAACTCGCCTACCACTTCTAACTGTTGGAAAGGAAGACTCTCAACAGCATCCGCATCCATGTCCGCGCCAGGCTGACCGGCCCTCTTTAATGAGGATGGGAATGGCTGCCAGCGCAGCCGTCGAATCGAACCATGCGAGATGGAACGCGGCATTGACCGCAAGTCCAGCCAACGTGATGAGCGCAATATAGGCGCAGGTAGCCGATTGCACTGCATCAGCAGCCAGGGCTGCATTCTTGCTGCGGTGCGCCTCGCGGCGCTTCAGTGTGGCCAGAACAGGCATGGCGATCAACGCAGCAATGGTGATGGCCATGCCCGCGCGACTCGCTTCAGGCCGCAACCGCAGCGCCAACGACGCAACCGCAATTGCCGCAACCACGAACGCGAGCGCAAATAACAGGGCTCCCGCTGCATGGCTGGCCCTTCGTTCCGAAAAAGAAATGCCCGGAATCCATTGCAATACCACAACGGTTGCGGAGAGGAGTTCTACCAGGCTGTCGGAGCCGAAGGCCAACATCGCAGGGCTGTGGGCCGTTACCGCCGCATAGACGGAGACCCCGAACTCCACCAGCATCCATGCCAGCGTAACGCCCTGCAACCAAAGCACCGCCGCGCGCGGCCTGGGTGCGCGTGCGACAACTGGCTTCACTGGCTTGGAACCGATCTGGACGAGGTCGCGCATCGTGTTCCACTAATGATGGCAGGCTCTCAGTAGGGTCGCAAGCTACCCCACCCGGCAGATCAGGCACTTCAGGTAGCTCGTCTCCGGCAGCGTCAATATCGCCGGATGGTCCGGCGCGGCGCCGCGCATCTCCAGCACCTGCACCCGCCGCCCCGCATCCTCCGCTGCCGCCCGCACCACGCCAGTGAACTCCTCCATCCCCACATGGTGCGAGCAGGAGCAGGTCACCAGCGTCCCTCCCGACGACAGCATCTTCATCGCCCTCAGGTTCAGCTCTTTATATCCGCGCATCGCGCCCTCGGCCGCGCGTTTCGTCTTGGCAAACGCCGGAGGATCGAGAACGATCGAGTCGAACCGCTCGCCCGCCTCCGTGTAATCCCGCATCAGATCGAATGCGTCCGCCTCAATCCAATCCATGCGCGCCGTAATCCCCGGATTCAGCGCCAGGTTCCGGTCCGCAACCTCCAACGCCGCGCGGCTCGCATCCACGCCCGTCACCCGCTCGCACACCCGCGCCAGATGCAGCGCAAACCCGCCCTGATAGGTACACACGTCCATCGCCCGCCCCCGCGCCCATCGCGCCGCAGCCGCATAGTTCAGCCTCTGGTCCAGAAACGCCCCCGTCTTCTGCCCCGCGCCCGCGTCGAAGTGGAAGCGCACTCCATTGATAGTGAAGACAGTCTTCAGCGCCGCCTTGCTTCTCTTCCGCACAAACAGCGGCTCCTCACGCGCCGCCTCCAGCCGCTCCATCTCGCGCACCCGCGCATCCGGGCGCTCCACCACCGTATGCACCCAGGCCTGCTGCGCCAGAACCTCGGCCAACGCCGCGCGCACATCGTCCTGCGCCGTCCCCTGGGTCAGCAGTTGCACCACCACCAGCTCGCCGTAGCGGTCCGCCACGATCCCCGGCAGCTCGTCCGCCTCGGAGAAGACCAGCCTGCACGCATTCGTCTCGCCACTCCCGATGAACGCCTCCGCAGCCACTTGCTCTCTCAGCCGGATCGCCGCCTGTAGCCGCTCTCTCACCTCGCCGAGATACTCCGCCCGCCCCACTCCCACTCGACGCGACACCATCCGCAGCGCAATCTCCGACGCATCGCTATACAGCGCCGTTCCCAGCGGAACTCCACGCCCGTCGGCCACGCCAACCAGCGCCCCGCCGGCCAACTCCGCAGGCTGCAACCGCTCCACATCCGACCGATACACCCAGAGATGCCCTGCCCTCAAGCGCTCGGTCGCGCGCCGCGAGATTCCCGCCACAACTCCCGTCCCACTCGCCTCGAAGCTCATTCCTCATCCTCGCACAGCGGGACGCGTTAGAGGGCGGCGAGCAGGCCCCTGGGCCGCAATCCTGCGATCTTTGGCATAGCAAACAGATGGCCCGCGTCGAATTGTCGGCGCGGGCCATGGTGAAATACTTTCCTTTGAATCGTAGTTCCCTTCAGCAGTTGCTAAGCCTTTCCATGCTTGCGGCGCATGAAGGCGACCGTGCCCAGCAAGCCGGTTCCCAGCAGGATCAGGCTGGTTGGCTCAGGGGTGATTGCGGGAGGGACCGGATCGGTCATGAACAGCTGCGGCTCACCATATGTGCTGCTGTCGCCAGGTTCGGCGGTCTGGGTGCCATTAACGGGAACGAACGCAACGTCATTCCTGTAGTAGCTGCTGGGCTCGGTAGAAGCAAGGCTGATGGCCGTTGCAGCCAGACCCTGGGAAGTTGGGTCGAATGCGCCGAAAAAATTGACATTGGAATTCGAAGAATTGATGTCCGTGGGATCCATAATGCTCCAGATCGCATATTGAATCTCGGAGGTCAGCGTGGCGTTTCCCGTGGCCGCGGCGTACTCGTTAAAGAGATATGCGTCCTCGAGAACCTGGGCGCCGTTGAAGGCACCGTTGTCGATGGAGGAACTGGGATTGATGGTCGACACGAGGACTGGGGTCACATCCCAGGACTCCCCTAAGCCGATGTCGCGATTGTAATTCATGCACGACATTGCGACGAGCGAGTCGGTGCCGCCCGGGCCGGTAAAGGTGAAGTAATACGGGTAGACGTACTCAGCGCCAACGAATTGGTCGTCTGCGGGATAGCCGGACTGCATTGTGAGAGTGTCAGCGAAGCTGACTCGTGAAAGAAAGCAGGCGAGGGAGAGCGACATGACAATTACGGCAGTCCTTAATCGCATCGTGGAACTCCTGGGAACGTATTGCAACTTAGTGCAGCAATCAGTCGTGTCTAAAGCGTTTCATTCTGGAACTGGCGTTCTGGGCATCTTGGTGTTGCAATCCGTGCCCTTTCGCGTCTGGCCTACATGCAATCTCAACCCGCAAACGGAAATGTAGTAATCCCGCTGCTATCAATATAGAGAATCACTCTGCCCGCAGGAAGCAAAAAATGGTAATCAAACCATTTTGTCAAGTAGACCCGGGAAGATGTTACTCGTGGGCCATGACCCAAGTTACCTTTGAGCGCCTCGTCTGTTGCCGATCCTAAACCTCAATCGTCCGGGGAAAACTCTCATTTCTGGTCCTTACGCCGGCCCCCGACGCTCGGTCGGAATCTGCTGCTTTCTGTGACAGATGGGGAGCCAGTCTGAAAGGACTCCGCCGCGCCGGAAAAAGTGGAAAAATATACAGGCGCGGTCGCGTCCTTTCCGCGCGCACCCCCGTCTGTATCAGTAGATTCCAAGCCAATTTGGGAGGCGGCGGAAGGGCGAGCGATGAGACATTTTTGGCGGGTGAGCGTGGTTGTGGCAGCGTGTTTCCTAATGACTTCGGGGTCGCAGTTGCAGGCCCAGAGGGGCGGCGGTGGCGGACAGATGGGCGGGGGGCAGGGAGGGCGCGGCGACTTTGGCGGAGGCCAGATGGGCCAGATGAGCCCGCCGGTTCAGGGTACGGTAACCGCCGTGACAGCCGATCATCTCACCCTCAAGACTCAGGCCGGTGATTCCTACGACGTCACCGTAACCTCGACCTCCCGCATCCTGAAGGCCGGGCAGCCGATTAAGCTCAGCGATGTGAAGCCGGGCGACGACGTGACTGCCAGAGGAACTGTGGACACTGCAAAGAAGACCGTCCAGGCCATGATGCTGACCGACGTCGACGCGGCAATGCTCGCCAAGGCCACGGCAAACATGGGCATGACCTACATCATCGGCCGGGTCACCGCCATCGATGCAGACAATCTCAAGCTCTCCATTCTGCGGACCGATAACGTGGCCCAGATCGTCGCGCTGGATGATGGCACCTCCTTCCAGAGAGGCACGTATGGTGTTCAGGCAGACGTCGCAGCAGCCGGCGGGCTGGTCGGAGGGATGGGCGGAATAATGGGCGGCGGCCGTGGAATGGGCGGCGGCAGACAGGGAGGCGGCGCGCAAGCTGCTACGCCACCGGCGCCGGAAAACATCACCCTCGCGGATATCAAGGTGGGTGATTCGGTGATGGCAACGGGCACTCTGAAGGGTGGCGCATTCACGGTGCTGAAGATGGGAGTCACCGAGCCGGCAGCACCCGGCGCGGCAAGACGGCGCGGCGCGAACGATCAGCCAGCGCCTGCGGCTCCTGCTGGGCAAACCCCTGAACCACTTTCTGGCGTTCCTCCTCCACCGCCGATGTAATAAGCATCTAAGTTTTGAATGTCCTGGAACGGAAGCTTGTATTGCCTTTGCAATTTCTTGGAGCTGATTTCGTGGGCAGCAAATCGCTCTGGAGTTGTTATTGATTGCCGATGAGCAGCATATCGGTTGCTTATCTGCAGAAGTCTTTCAGGTTTGTCATGGGAGTGTAATCGTGCAGCGAGTCAATGCGGTGAGGCAGTTTGCGGTAGTGGCAATGGGTGCGGCGATGCTGGCTGGCACTGGTGATTTTGGCGCGATGGCTCTGGCGCAGGACGCCGTGTCCCCGGCACCGCAGGTGCAGGCGGCTCCGGCTACTCAGGCTCCGGTCGCTCCCTCTGCGCAAGCCCCCGCTGCTCCAGCCGCACAAACGCCAGATGCCACGGCTGGGTCGGTTTTGGCTGCCGTGCCGCAGGGTGGAACCATTCAGGGCACGGTGAAGGCCAGCGGAGTTCCCCTGCCCGGCGTCGCGGTTACTGCGACCAACACGCTGACCGGTAAAAAGTATGCAACCACTACAGGCATTGACGGCGCATTCCAGATGGCAGTGCCTCGCAACGGCCGCTACGTCGTCAAGACAGATCTGACCGGATTTGCCTCCGTAACACAGGAGGTGGTTGTGAACGCCTCCAGCGAGAACGGCGGCCTGCCCACGCAAACCGCGGACTTTAAGGTGGACCTCGCATCGCGGGTCACACCAGAGCCGGCGCAGACGGCCACGACGATCGCCGGCGCGGGCGCAGGCAGAACGACACCAGCTACAGGGACAGTCCCAGGCCGGACCGCGGGCGGAGCTACTCCCGGGGCGGTGGCCAGGGTGGGACGCGGCACACAGGCGCTGGCAGTCCAGGGCAGCACGGAATCGGACCAGACGGACGCCAGTACCAGCGCGGGGAACAGCGACACGCTCCTGCCATCGCTGGGCGCGGTGGCTGGCGACGATTCATCGGCATCGTCGAATGAATCCATCGCGGTGGTCGGGCAGCAGGGCCAGATCAACGGGCTTGCGACCTTCAGCCAGGACGATCTGCAGAACCGCATTGGGGACATGCAGCGCAATGGCTTTACTAATGGCGACATCGCGGGGACTCTGAGCGGGGTGATGCAGTCCGGTACGTTCCCTGCTGGCCCGGGTGGACCCGGCGGCGGCGGTGGATTTGGCGGCGGACCGGGTGGTGGTGGACCGGGCGGCGGGGGTGGATTCGGAGGAGGAGGAGGTGGTGGAGGATTTGGCGGTGGGGGCGGACGTGGAGGCGGAGGATTTGGCGGCGGGGGAGGATTCGGCGGCGGCTTCGGCGGATTCCGCGGGCAGAACCCCAATGCGTGGCATGGCACCATCACCTATACCGGCGCGGACAGCAATTTCAACGCAACGCAGCGTATTTTCACCGGAACTTCGCTCCCGAAGCCACCGTCAGACCGCAACACACTGACGGCCAGCGTCACCGGCACACCCTACATCCCCGGTTGGATCAAGCCCAACCCGAAGCAGTTCCTCTTCTTCAGCGTCTCCGAGACGCGCAACACCTCGCCCTCGTCCCCCACGGACACCGTGCCCACTGCAGCGCAGCGACTCGGCGACCTTACGTCGTCATTTCTGGCACAACCATTAAATTACACTGTCTATGATCCAGCTACAGGGCAACCGTATGGCAATACCCACTGCAGTACGGCGCTCCTTGCCATCGATCCCAACCCAACCGCCTGCATTCCGCAGAACGAACTCAGTCCTGCCGCGCAGGCCCTGCTGTACTACTACCCGCTGCCCAATATCACTCCAAACTCCTTGTATAAGAACTATGAGATCAATGTGCCGGGAAGCTCGCACTCCTCGCAGCTCTCCGCGCGCTACAACCGCAGCTTTGGCGCGGCGCCGGCGCGTGGAGGACGCGGCGGAGGAGGCGGTGGACGCGGTGGTGGAGGCGGTGGAGGCGGTGGGACGGGAACCAGGGGACAGAACCGCAACGCTCCGCCGGTGCTTCGCCAGAGCATCGCTGAAAACTTCGCCTATTCGCATTCGGCCAGCGCAACCTCCAGCTTCTCGCCTCAGCTGGACGGCACCTCGCTGTCCAACGGCTACAATCTATCCAGCTCCTACACCGTTGGTTATGGACGCATCAACAGCTCCGCCACGCTGACATGGAACCGCTCACGCAGCAAGTCCTTCAACTTGTTCACCAATGGTTCGCTGAATCCCGCGATCAGTGGAATTCCAGCTAATAGCTTCCCAGCCCCCAACATCTACGTCGGCAACTCGACCATTAACAGCAACCCCTTCTACTTCGGCGTTCCCTCACTCAACATATCCGGAGTGACCGGGACGGGAGTATCAGGGCTGAGTGATGCGACCCCCAGCGATCGGATCAACCAGACCATCTCTTTCACCGACTTTGTGAGTTGGAGCCACAAGAAGCACAACATGCGCGCTGGCCTCGACTTCCATCGCATCCACGCCGACACTATCGGTGGCACCAACGTGCTGGGCTCGTTCACCTTCTCCGGCTTCGCGACCGAGCAACCGGCGCTGCAGACCTGCAACCCGGTTACAGATCCGCAGAAATGCACGGAGTACGGAACATCGGGGTCATCGTTTGCCGACTTCCTTATCGGCCAGCCGCAACAGACCACCATCACCGCTGGCCTCAGCAAGATTTACCTGCGCGGCAACTCCTATGACTGGTACGTGCAGGACGACTATCGCGTGAAAAGCGGTCTCACCCTCGCCTATGGCCTGCGCTGGGAGTACTTCTCGCCCTACGAAGAGAAGTACAACCATCTTGTAAACCTGGACCTGACCGGTAGCGGCGCCACTCTGGGAATCCAAAATGTATGCGCCACCGCAGCTACTGGGTGCTCCTCCTTGACGCCCAGCCAATTTGGAACTCCCCTTTCTCTGGTCAATCCGGACAAGTCTATGTACTCCCCTCGCATTGCGCTTGCATGGTCACCGAAGTTCAAGTGGACCAAGCAGATGGTGGTGCGCTCCGGTTACGGCATCAACTACAACACCGGGGCCTACTCGAGCTTTGCGTCGAGGATGTCGTTCCAGCAGCCCTTCGCCATCACTCAGAGCAATACGCTCACCTCACCCAACAGCCCCACCTCCTGCACCATGGCGAACATGTCATGGAATACAAAGTATCAGGGCACAACCGGCTTCAACTGCTCCACCCAGACCACGCAGAGCAACTTCGGCGCAGATCCCAACTACCGCCTGGGAATGGTGCAGGTATACAACCTCGGCATTCAGCGCACCCTGCCTCAGGGCACCGTGCTCAACATCGACTACACCGGGGCCTACGCCATCCATCAGGACATCGTGCGCGTGCCCAACCGCAATGCGGCAGGCATTCTGAACTCCTCTTCGGGGCAGTTCAATTACGAGGACTCGCTCGGCTTCCAGCGCTCCAACGCACTCGCGGTCAACCTGCGCGAGCGCATGCACAAGGGCATCTCGCTACAGGGAACCTACACATACGCGCACTCCATCGATGACGCCAGTTCGGTCGGCGGCAGTGGAGGCTCCACCGCCCAGAACGACCTGGACCTTGCCGCCGAGGAGAGCAACTCCAGCTTCGACCGGCGTCATACCGTCAGCGGGAACTTTATCATCGAACCGCCCTTTGGCCCCAACCGCGCCTTCCTCAATAAGGGCGGCTTCCTGGCCAAGGTCCTCGACGGCTACTCCATCTCCGGCAACTACACCTTCGCCTCGGGCGGCTTCGCCTCGCCGCAGATCACTGGAGCCACCGTTGAGACCCAGGTGGGCGCAAACTTCCTGCGACCGAACCGGGTCTTTAGCCAGCCCATCAAGGGCGCCGGCTCACGTCTCTCCTGGTTCAACACCAATGCATTTGCCGGACTGTGCAGTAACACGCCAACAGGCCAGACACCGTCACCGTACTGTCTGCCTGATGCTACCTACGGAAACGCCTCGCGCAACTCCATCGAGATGCCCGGGACTGTCTCCATCAGCGGTTCTATCTCGCGCACCGTCTCTTTCGGCGGCACGCGCAGCTTCGAGGCACGCCTCAACGCCAACAATGCTTTGAACACCGTGCAGTACTCCGGAGTCGACACGTCGGTCAACTCGACGACCTTTGGCCAGGTAACAGGCGCGACCAGCCCGAGGTCGTTCACCTACTCGGCCTACTACCGGTTCTAAGTTCAGATGTGATTTGTTAGTTGTCAGTTATGGGCTTTGAACGAGACGGGCTTTAGCCCGTTCGCATGAGTTACAAAATAAATGGGGCCTTAGCCCCTGAGGGAAACTGGGGCCGGGCAAGGACATTGATTCAGACAATCCCTGGTTTCTAGGAATAGTGGAGGAGACGGCGATGCGACGATTAATGGCGGCGGCTTTGGTGGCAGGAATGGTGGTTTCCCCGGCAGGAGTTCCGGTGACAGCCATGGCGCAGCAGGTCTCGAACATGAAGACCTCAACCCTGGTTGCGAATGTCAATCGCGTGCTGACCAACGTCGTGGTGCGCGACAAGAAGACCGGGGAGCTGATCAAGGGGTTGAAGGAGACCGACTTCACCGTCTCCGAAGACAAGAAGCCCCAGCACATCACCACCTTCGACTACCAGAACGTCGATGAGGCAGTTACGCTCGCCGAGGCCACCACCGTCTCCGGCGTCACGACCACCAAGAAGAAGACCATTGCGGATTTGGTGAACAACGACTTCGCCGCCGCCCCGGACGATTTGAAGGACCGCCGTCTCATCGTCATGTTCTTCGACCTCAGCAGCATGCAGCCCGAGGACATCACACGCGCTGTGGACGCGGCAAAGGATTACATCAACAACCATATGGCCCCGGCGGACCTGGCCGCGTCCGTCAGCCTGGTCTCCGGCCTCAGCATGGACCAGGACTTTACCAACGACAAGGCCGCGCTGATTGCCGCCGTCAGCAAGTACGACGGCACCGAGGGCTCGGGCTTCGACCTCGGCAACGAGGGCACAGACAGCTCCGCCGCCTCCGACGACTCCTCCAGCTTCACCGCCGACGACAGCGAGTTCAACGCCCTCAACACCGACCGCCAGTTGTACGCCATCCGCACCATCTGCAAGTCCATCGAGAAGGTAGAGCAGAAGAAGAGCATGTTGTACTTCTCCGGCGGCCTCACCCGTCAGGGCATCGAGAACCAGGCAAGCATCCGCGCCGCCACCAACGAGTGCGTGAAGGCGGACACAGCAATGTATGCCGTGGACACGCGCGGCCTGCAGGCCCTAAACCCCGTCGGAGACGCCAGCCAGGGCAGCCGGCGCGGCACAGGCGCCTACAGCGGCGCATCCATGCAAAGCCAGTTGACCTCCAACTTCAGCTCGCAGGAGACGCTGGGCACGCTGGCCAGCGACACCGGCGGCAAGCTCTTCGTCGACTCCAACGACTTCGCTCCGGCCTTCCAGCAGGTTCAGCACGACACCGAGGCCTATTACATCATCGGCTACCGCTCCACCAACGTCGCGCGCGATGGCAGCTATCGACACCTCACAATTACGCTGCAGGGCCATCCCGAGGCGAAGCTCGAGTACCGGCCCGGCTACTACGCGCCAGCTGACTTCCAGCACGCCAAGACCGAGGACCGCGAGCTGGCACTCGACGAGCAGATGCGCAGTGATGTCCCCGCCACCGATGTCGCGATCTATCTACAGGCGCTCTACTTCCGCCTGGAGGACGGCAAGTTCTACGTTCCCGTATCGCTGGTCATCCCCGGTTCGCAGATTAACGCAGTGCAGGTCAAGGACAAGGACAAGGCCACCATCGACATCCGGGCCCAGGTCAAGAACGCACAGAACATCACGGTCGGCCAGTTGCCGCCAGGGACGCAGGTGAAACTCGACCTCGATGCCAACCAGATGCTGCTCAAGAAGAACGTGCAGTACTCCACCGGATGGACGCTCGCCCCCGGAAAGTACCACATCAAGTTCGTGGTGCGCGAGAACCAGTCCGGAAACATGGGCAGCTTCGAGACCGACATCCAGGTCCCCGACATGAAGAAGACTCCGCTCAAGCTCAGCTCTGTCGTCATGTCCAGCCAGCGCACGCCAAACACCATCAAGAAGAGCCTCGACCCGCTGGTGCGCGACGGCCAGGAGTGGGTGCCCAACGTCTCCCACGTCTTCCGCCAGGACCAGCACCTCTTCTTCCTCTACGAAGTCTACAGTCCCACCAAGGACAAGGACGCCACCACCACGTCCGCGACCCAGGCGGCAACGCAGGCCGCCAATCCCGGCCTCACCAAGAAGGAAGCCGTTCCCGTCCACGTCCTCACCAGCATCGAGTTCCTGCTCGGTGGAGTCAAGGTCTATGAGACGCCGCTGGTGGAGGCGACCGCCATCAATATCCCGGAGCGAGACGCCGTGGCCTTCCAGTTCGATGTCCCGCTCACTGGCTTGAAGACCGGAACCTACATCTGCCAGGTCAACATCATCGACGACGCTGGCGGCACCTTCGCCTTCCCCCGCATGGCCCTGCGCATTACGCCACCGGCGGCCCCGGCCGCAACCCCACCGGCCACGACGACCCCAGTTGCCGCGATTCTGCCGGCCACTTCACCGTCAGCAGCACCCACCCTCTAAACCAGGAGTGGACTCATTCCGGATAATCCGAGGATGAGTCCACCCTATCGAGTTCCTTTGGCATGTCGGTCACGCGAGCGACGACCCAGGCTGCTCTAACGAGTCTGCTCAGTCTCGAAGTCTGTCGGGGACAGCGTCCGCGCTATATCGCTCGAATCCTGTTTCCGAAACACCCTTAGAAGTTCTCAGGCTCGCCGGCCAGGTCGAGGTCCTCGTCGTCGTCATCCTCGTCGTCGTCGAAGTCGCCGAAGCTGGCAGCGAGAGTTGCCGCAGGCAGCACCGAAGTCGGCCCAGGCTGCGGATTGCCCTGCTCGTCGATCTTCATGCCTAGCGAAAGACCCATCTGCGCAAGGATCTCCTTGATCTCATTCAAGCTCTTGCGGCCGAAGTTCTTGGTCTTCAGCATCTCGGCTTCGGTCTTCTGGATGAGCTCGCCGATGGTGGCAATATTGGCGTTCTTCAGGCAGTTGTAGCTGCGCACAGAGAGCTCCAGCTCTTCCACCGAGCGATTCAGGTTCTCGTTGTGCAGCGCCGGCCCGTCCTGCAGATCGTGGCCCGTCTCCATCTCCTCCTCAAAGTTGATGAAGATGCTCATGTGGTCCTTCAGCAGCTTGGCGGAGAGGCCGAGTGCGTCCGCGGGGAAGACGCTGCCGTTGGTCCAGATTTCAATCGTCAGCTTATCGTAGTCGGTGATCTGGCCGAGGCGCGCGGCTTCCACAAGGTAGTTGACCTTGCGCACCGGCGAGTGAACGCTGTCGACTGGGATGAAGCCCAGGCCCAGGTCGGCGTCGAAGTTCTTGTCGGCGGAGATGTATCCGCGCCCGCGCTTCAGGCGCATCTCCATGTCGATCTTGCCGCCTTCGCTGACGGTGCATATGTACATGTCCTTGTCCAGTATCTCGACGTCGCCGTCGGCCTCGATCATGCCGGAGGTGATGACGCCTGCCGCGTCGGCGCGCAGGTACAGGGCCTTGGGGCCTTCGCCCGCCAGCTTGAAGGGAATCTGCTTCAGGTTGAGGACAATGTCGGTCGCGTCCTCGACCACGCCGCTGATGGACTGGAACTCGTGCAGCACGCCCTCGATGCGCACAGCGGTGACGGCCGCTCCCTCGATCGACGAGAGCAGCGTCCGGCGCAGCGCGTTGCCGATCGTGGTGCCGAAACCGCGCTCAAACGGCTGCGCGGAAAACTTCCCGTACTTCTCGGTGAGTGTATCGGTGTCGACGGCAAGACGCTTGGGTTTCTGGAAGCCTCTCCATAGCATGGGTGGTTCTCCTTTATCCGGCTCATTCGCGATGCATTTTGCGAAGGCGGGGTGGTTCGGTTGCAGGCCAGGTTGTATGTAACGCAGCCGTCAGCTTCTAGTTTCCAGCTAAAGGCCAAGAGCTAACCGCTAAAAGCTATTTGGAATACAGTTCGACAATAAGCTGCTCGTTCACCGGCAGGTTGACGTCCTCGCGTGTGGGCAGCGCGACCAGTCTTCCGGAGAGGTTCTCGCGGTTGATGTCGAGCCACTGCACGGCGCGCTGGCCGCTGGCAAAGTTTCCCGACTCTTCCAGAATGACAAGCTTCTTCGAGCCTTCGCGCACCTTGACCTCGTCGCCCACCTTGCACTGGAACGAGGGGATGTTGACCTTGCGGCCGTTCACCTGGATGTGTCCGTGGCGAACGATCTGCCGGGCCTGGCGGCGGCTCATGGCAAAGCCGAGCCGGTAGCAGACGTTGTCCAGCCGTGTCTCCAACATTTGCAACAGCAGCTCGCCGGTGACGCCGGTCTTGTTGGCGGCCTTCTGGTAGTAGGCGCGGAACTGCGTCTCCAGCGTGAAGTAGATGCGCTTGGCCTTCTGCTTCTCGCGCAGTTGCAGGCCGTAGCCCACCACCTTCTTCACCTTGCGAGACTGGCCGTGCTGGCCGGGAGGAAAGTTGCGCTTCTCAATCGCGCATTTGTCGGAGAAACACTTCGCGCCCTTGAGGAAGAGCTTGGTTCCGTCGCGGCGGCAGAGGCGGCAGACGGGTCCTGTATAACGTGCCATTCGTATTGCTCCTTTACTTCAGGTGACGATCGGTTTACAGGCTAGTGCCCTTCTGATCCCGATCCAGTGTTAGTGATTGACTGCTCGTTCTCCGAATTGCCTCTCGTTAAGATAGCGAAACAGCACCCCACAAATATCAAAACGCCAACCCATATGTCCTGGGCGAAACGAGCGCTGTTGTGAGAGACAAAACGATGGAAGATTAGCCTTCCAGCGATATACAAAAAGACTACTAAACCACAGGTCCACACTCTCCGGAGAGTGGAATCCTTTGCACCGAAGAGTGTGGACAATGGCATAGATCAGACTCTGCGGCGCTTGGGCGGACGGCAGCCGTTGTGCGGCATGGGTGTAACGTCGCGGATCGAGCGCACCTCGACGCCGGCCGAAGCCAGGGCGCGGATCGCAGATTCGCGTCCGGATCCGGGCCCCGAGACGCGCACATCGACCGAGCGCAGGCCGTGGTCGCGCGCTGCGTTGGCTGCGCCGACGGCGGCCTGCTGCGCGGCAAACGGAGTTCCCTTGCGCGATCCGCGAAAACCGAGCGAGCCGGACGACTTCCAACTGATTGTGTTGCCCGCCTGGTCCGTAATGGTGACGATGGTGTTGTTGAAGCTCGCCTGAATATAGACCAGCCCGAATGGGACGTTCTTGCGTTCCCGCTTCTTGAACTTTTTGCTCTTGCCTGCGGTCTTGGCGCCGGCTGCCTTGTTCTGTGTCTTCGCCATGGGCTATTTCGTCGCTTTCTTCTTGGCGGCAACCGTGCCCTTGCGGGGACCTTTGCGGGTGCGGGCGTTGGTGTGGGTGCGCTGGCCGCGGACGGGCAGCGAACGGCGATGGCGTAGTCCACGGTAGGACTGGATCTCGATCAGACGCTTGATGTTGAGCGAAACGTCCTTGCGCAGGTCGCCTTCGATCTCGCCCTGTGCCTCGATGACGTGCCGGATGCGGTTCAGCGCGTCCTCTTCGAGAGCGCCAACCTTGGCGTATGGATCGACGTTCGCCTCGGCAAGGATCTTTGCCGCGCGCGAGTGGCCGATGCCGAAGATGTGTGTGAGTCCGATGCGCACCTGTTTCTGATTGGGTACATCGACTCCAGCAATACGTGCCATAAGGTTCCTTTTCGTTTGTGCCCGTGGCGCTGTGTGGCCAAGGGAGCGGGGTCATCGGATTGCGGTCGTGTCCGCCGGGTTCAACGCAAGCCTTGACTTCGGCTAACTAGCCTGGCGGGGCCGGGTACTACAGGTTCGAGGTACTAGGTACGAGGTTCGAGGTAAAACAAGAACCCCTCAGCCTTGACGCTGTTTGTGCTTGGCGTTTTCGCAGATAACGCGAACCACGCCGCGGCGGTGGATGACTTTGCACTTATCGCAAATCTTCTTGACGGACGCGCGGACCTTCATTTGAATCCCTTCTTAAAACTTGATGCTCACCGAACGGAAGGCATGCCCCAGGGGCTAAAGCCCCATACCTGCATAACCCTTGAATGTCAGGGCTAAAGCCCTGACCTACCTAGAAGCCAAACGCGGCGGTCTCGGTGGAGTTACGGGCGTCTACTTGTAACGGTAGACGATGCGTCCGCGATTGAGATCGTACGGACTAAGCTCAATCGCGACGCGGTCGCCGGGGAGGATTTTGATGAAGTTCTTGCGCATGCGTCCGGAGACGTGGGCGAGAGCCTGGTGCTTGTTTTCAAGCTCGACCTTGAACAGCGCATTGGGCAGCGTCTCAACCACCACCGCCATCACTTCAATTGCATCTTCCTTCGACAAACGCTCTCCTTCGATAGGCGGGGACGCATCGAACGCGGCCCAAACGCCCTGTTACCATGTGCCTGCGCACACAGCATCTTTAAGTATACCCCGAAATGGGGCCGAAATCCTAGCGAGTCAGCACCCGAGGACCGTCTTTGGTGATCGCGACCGTGTGCTCGAAGTGGGCGCTGTAGCTGCCATCGACCGTGATCGTGGTCCAACCGTCGGGCAACACCTTCACCGCAGCCCCGCCGGCGTTGACCATCGGCTCAATGGCCAGCACCATGCCGGCCTTCAGGCGCGGGCCTTTGCCGCGCGTGCCGAAGTTGGGCACCTGGGGGTCTTCGTGCATGGATTTGCCTATTCCATGGCCAACGAACTCCTTAACCACGCCGAAGCCCTCGCCCTCGCACATCTCCTGCACCGTGGCGGAGATGTCGCCCAGGCGCCCACCGACCTTCGCCTCCTGGATCGCCCGCTCCAGCGAGGCCTGTGTAACATCGAGCAGCTTCTTGGTGGCGGCGCTGGGCGTGCCCACCGCATAGGTCACTGCAGAGTCGGAGTAAAAACCATCGACAATCACGCCGCAGTCGACCGAGACGATGTCGCCCTCGGAGAGGATGCGCGTGGCCGATGGAATGCCGTGCACAACCTCGTCGTTGATTGAGGTGCAGAGCACAGCAGGAAAGCCGCGATAGCCCTTGAACGCGGAGATGGCGTGCAGCTCATCCATCTTGGCTGCCGCAACCTTCTCCAGGTCCATGGTGCTGGCGCCGGGCAGCACAAACGGACGGACTGCCTCATGCACCTGATGCAACGCCTGGCCGGAGCGTCGCATCTTTTCAATCTCGGCAGCGGTCTTGATGAGTATAGCCATAGGAACAGTTGTACGGTGTCAGCGTGGCCCACGGCGCAGCTTGATGATGGCTCGCTCGATCGCGGCGTTGACGGCCTCCACGCTCTGGTCGCCGTCCGCCTCCTCGAAGCGCCCCTGATCGCGATAGTGGGCCACAACCGGAGCGGTCTGCGCGTCGAAGGTCTTCATACGCTCGACAAAGACCGGCTCGGTGTCGTCCCCGCGCTGCGTCAACCTGGCGCCGTCAAGATCGCAGACTCCCGCGACCCTGGGCGGATTCGAGTAAAGATTGTAGATGTGCTTGCACTCCGGGCAGATGCGTCGTCCCGTAATGCGCTTTAGCAGTTGATCGTATGCCACCACAATGCTGATGGCGATGACCGGTAGACGCGGCAGAAAGATAGGACCGGCAATGGTATGGTCGAGAAATTTGGCCTGGTCCAGCGTGCGCGGATAGCCATCCAGGATATAGCCGCGATGGGTGTCCTTCTCCTGTAGGCGGTGCAGCACCATCTGGTTGACGATCTCGTCGTCCACCAGCAGCCCGGCGCTCATGATCTCTTTCGCCTTGAGCCCCAGCTCGGTGCCGCGCGCGATGTTGCCGCGCAGCAGGTCGCCGGTTGAGATCTGCGGAATGCCGTATTTGGTGACCAGCAGTTGCGCCTGCGTACCCTTGCCAACGCCGGGTGCGCCTAAAAGAAGGACCGGCCCGGGCAGAAAGTCATTCCCTGCCGGGGCCGTCGGATGCGATGAGGATGGTTGCGTCAATGGGCCCGTCCTACCAACTGCGCCGGCCACGAATGCGCCCGCTCTTGGGAGAGAAGCCATCGTAGTGACGCATGATGAGTTGCGATTCCACCTGCTGCACCGTGTCCATGGCTACGCCGACAACGATCAGCAGGCTGGTGCCGCCAAAGTAAAAGTTGAAGCCAAACCCGTTGGTCACCCAAGCAGGGAGAACGTCGAAGAAGCGTCCGACCAGCCACAGATGGTTGAAGTGGATGCCGCTCATGAGCATCGTCGGGATGATGGAGATGATGATCAGATAGAGCGCGCCAACCAGCGTGATGCGGGTGAGAACGTCGTTGATGAAGTCCGAGGTGCGACGCCCGGGACGGATCCCGGGAATGAAGCCGCCGTACTTGCGCATGTTGTCGGCGATGTCGTCCGGCCGGAAGACAATCGAGATATAGAAGTACGCGAAGAAGACGATCGCAGCCATGTAGAGGAGCACATACCATGGCTCACCGGGCATCAGGCCCTGAAGAATGGGCCCCAGGAAGCGCGTCTCATTGAGCGGGCCGCTGCCGAAAAAACTTACATTGGAGAAGAGCAGCGGCGCGGAGAGGATCGAGCTGGCGAAGATGACCGGCATCACACCGCCCGAGTTCACCCGCAGCGGGAGGTGGGTGGATTGGCCTCCCATCATCTTGCGTCCCACGATGCGCTTGGCGTATTGCACGGGGATGCGGCGCTCGGAGCGTTCCACAAAGACGATGAACGCAACCACGGCGACCATGCCAACGATGAGGACGGCCAGAACCAACGGGGTCAATGGACCCCATGTCATGTCGTGCGCCTTGGTATAGATGTCCATAATGCCGCGCGGCAGGCCGACCACGATTCCGGTAAAGATGAGCAGAGACATGCCGTTGCCAATGCCGCGCTCGGTGATCTGCTCGCCCAGCCACATGATGAAGGCAGTGCCGGCCGTCAGTGTAATGACGCACATCGGAATAAAGTAGCCGCTCGAAATGGTGATCATCGGAGGCTGCGCGTGTATCAGCGTCAGGCCAATGGCAAAGGACTGAATGACGCCCAGCAGAACGGTGACGTAACGGGTCCACTGTGTGATCTTGCGTCGGCCCAGTTCCCCTTCCTTCTGCAGCTTGGCCAGCGGCTCATAGATTACGGTGAGCAACTGGAAGATAATCGATGCCGTAATATACGGCATGATGCCAAGCGCGAAGATGGTGAGCCGGCGAAGGTTGCCGCCGGTAAACAGGTCGCCCAGGCCGAGCAGCGAACTGGAGTTCAAGTTGAAGTACAGAGCTAGCGCTTCTGAGTTGATGCCTGGCGTGGGAATGAACGCCCCCAGGCGATAGACCGCCAGCAGGGCAAGCGTGAAGAGGACACGCTTGCGCAGATCGGGAATACGAAAGATGTTGGCGAATTTCTCAAACATCGGAACCTCTTCGCTGTTGCCTGGAGCCGGCCTTTGCGGGCCGCGCTTCCACGGGATGGACCCCTATCCTAGTTGAATGCGCCGGGCAGATGCACTCGGCGGGGATTCGTTAACCGATCAGAACTGCCTTGCCGCCGGCCTTCTCGATGGCCTCCTGCGCGGTCTTGGAAAACTTGTGCGCGTGGATGGTAACCGGCCCGGTCAGTTTGCCGTTGTTAAGCACCTTGATCAGGCCACCTTTCCTGCGCAGCAGGCCGAGAGAGACAATCTTGTCCAGGGTGAACTCGGTGCCCGGAGCAGTCGCCAGAATTTCGGCGACGCGGTCCAGGCCGAGGACCGTGTACTCCACGCGGAAGACGTTGGTGAAGCCACGCTTGGGCAGGCGGCGGTGCAGCGGCATCTGGCCGCCCTCGAAGCCGCGCATCAGCGACGAGCCGGAGCGCGAGCCCTGTCCCTTGTGCCCGCGGGTGGATGTCTTGCCCATGCCGGAACCCATGCCGCGGCCGACACGCTTCTTGTTTTCGTTCGCCTTCTTGGGGGCGCGCAGATTGGAGAGATTGCGGGTTGCCATTTCCTGTTTCCTCGCTATAACGCCGGCAGCTCAATGGCCCGCCGACTCGCATATGGTGAAGCTGTTGTTAGTTGTTAGTTGTTAGTTGTTAGCCTTTATATCTGCAACCAACAACTAGCAACCAACAACCAGCACTTATTTGACGACGCGGACGAGATGTGGCACCTTCGCCACCATTCCGCGCACCGAAGGCGTGTCTTCGCGCTCGACGATCTGGTTAAGCCGGGTAAAGCCAAGCCCCTGGATGACCAGCTTGTGCTTCGTTGGCGTGCATATCTTCGAGCGGAAGTATTGCAGCTTGATCTTTGCGATAGCAGCAGGTTTGGCCATGGCTAGAACTCCTCTACCGTCTTGCCGCGCAGGGCGGCGACTTCGGCTTTGTTGCGAAGCTGGGTGAGAGCGTCGAACGTGGCCTTGATAACGTTGTGCGGATTGGCCGATCCAAGCGACTTGGTCAGCACATTCTGCACGCCGGCCGAGGTCATGACGGCGCGCACGGTCTTGCCGGCGATGACGCCCGTTCCTTCAGGCGCGGGCTTCAGCATCACCGAGCCGGCCCCGTAGTGGCCCAGCACCTGATGCGGGATCGTGGTCTGTGTGAGGTTGATCTTGAACAGGTTTTTCTTGGCCGCCTCGATCCCCTTGCGGATGGCCTGTGGGACCTCCTTGGCCTTGCCTGAGCCGTACCCGACGACGCCCTCGCCCGGGTCGCCAACCACAACCAGCGCGGCAAAGGACATGTTCTTGCCGCCCTTCACCACTTTGGTGACGCGATTGATCGAGACCACCTCGTCCTTCAGGTTGAGCCGGTTCGCGTCGAACTTTTTTTTCATCATTGCCATCTGCCGTACCTCTTTCTGGCTGCCCGTTGGGACGCCACGAAACCTGAAACTGAAAGCTTAGAACTCGAGACCGGCCTCGCGGGCCGCTTCGGCCAGCGCCTTCACGCGACCGTGGTATAGGTATCCGCCGCGGTCGAAGACCGCCTTCTTGATTCCCTTCTCCTGCGCGCGCTCGGCGATCAGCTTGCCGACCAGCTTGGCAGCGGCCACGTTGCCGCCGTAGTGCTTCTGCTCGGTCTTCTTGCCAAACGAGGACGCTGAAACCAGCGTGACTCCATTGAGATCGTCGATCAACTGCGTGTAGATGTGGTTCAACGAACGGTAAATGTTGAGGCGGGGACGCTCGGCAGTGCCGGACATCTTCTCGCGGATGCGGGCATGCACGCGCTGGCGGATGACGTTGCGTTCGCGGGGTTTCAGCATAGTCTTGCTTTCCTTCCTATCGGCGTCGCCAGAGTGCTGGAGACGTTCGGGTTTATTGTTAGATCCTTCGTCGCTCTCACTCCTCAGGATGACCGCAGCGGGCTCAGACGCCCGCTATGTACGGCCTACTTCGCTCCGGTCTTGCCAACCTTCTTCTTCAGCCTCTCGCCGCTGTAGCGGACGCCCTTGTTCTTGTACGGATCGGGCTTGCGCAGCGAACGCATGTCGGCGGCCACCTGGCCCACCTTCTGGCGATCGATGCCGGTG